>Ga0123341_1002487_pt1 | contig 15207 bp, 15 predicted proteins | sample Turbeapinknodule_FD_89959 | JGI IMG/M metagenome (GOLD analysis project Ga0123341, IMG submission 89959) | Root nodule microbial communities of legume samples collected from Mexico - Turtle bean Mexico pink nodule | ecosystem: Host-associated > Plants > Roots > Nodule | place: Mexico: Nepantla... | reverse complement strand
GAACACTTTTATATAAGGTAAATATTTAAAAGTCTCACATATGATATTTTTTATTTGATAAATTAAAACTTTACACAATGTATAAAAGTTATTTTTATTTTTTTAAAAGATTAATTCTTCTAGGATAAACCTTTCACTCACCTTGATTTAACTAAAAGGTTGCAGCTTGTATGGAAGACTATTGGACCGCGGAAAGCAATTCCTTTTGGGAAGAGTTTTTATGAGTTTGAGTTCTCTTCTTTAGAAGACATGTGGTGGACTCTTGGGATGGGTTCATTGCAGTTATCTCCTGGTTTCTTGATATTGTTTGTCTGGACAAAAGACTTTGTTCCATCTACTATGAAGAGTACTAAAACCTAGACCAGAGTTAGAATTTGCCTTTGGAATATTGGAGACCAAAGGCGATATTTTTCATCACCAGAGGCATTGGTACTCCTTTGTCTTGGATGATCATACCATGAGAAAGAATATGGGTTTATTTGCTAGAGTGCTGATGGATATTGATCTGTTGTCCCCTCTTCCCGATCAACTCTTGGTTGAATGTTCAGACTTTGCTTTTGTAGCTGACGTGGAATATGAATGGATTCCTTCATTTTGCTCCCACTTTAAGATGATTAGGCATGAGGTTGCTCAGTGCCGCATGATTCATGATTAAGGTCGTGTTCCTGGACCTCAACATAAGCCTTCTCAAAAGACAACTCCTAATGATTGGTAACAGGGGAAGGTCGTGGCTCCTATAAAACATAAAGAGTGTCAGAAGAAAGATCCACAGCTGAAGTTCGTGGAAAGCCCTATTGGTAATTTGACAATTGATGCTCCTGGCGGCGCTAAAGCCGGGTCACTCTTAGGTCACCTTACTTCTGATAAAACAAATGAAGGGGAGGATGATTTTGCAGATATGCCTCCTATCAAGGATGCCTCAGATCATGATGGGTCCTCACCCAGGCAGGGGTTGTTCACTCCCACTTTTGATACAATTAGGGTTTCAAAACTGGGGATGGTAAGGAAGTCATCAGTTGTTTTGCAAGTCAAGGGCTCAGAGTCACAACTTGTAGTAGATTAAGTTACGTCTCCTATTGATGGTCATCATGTGGAGGTCTATGCTACTGTGGTTGTACCATCTTCATCGCGTCATACCTCTCCTCGGAAGGCTAAATCACTTGGGGATGCTAGTTACGACTCCTATTGATGGTCATCATGTGAAGGTCTCTGCTACTGTGGTTGTACCATCTCCGTCGCGTCATACCTCTCCTCGAAAGGCTAAATCACTTGGGGATGCTAAAGCACTACTCCTAGATAATGATACGCTGATCCTGCAAAATCACTTTTCCTCTATTGATGGTTTGGAAACTACAAATACAGGAGATGACCCTCATACTCGTACGCCAATTATTCCGACTGCCATTGTTGAATTTAATTCTGAACATATAACTGTTGAAAATTAGGTCATTTCCAAATTTTAGGCGGATCCTAATGAGATGGAGGAGCATGTAATTGATACTGGGGAGGAAATTGTTTGCACTAAAACAAAACCAGGGAGACCACCTAAGGGGACTGGTAAATCCAAAACAATTGCTAAGACAGTTCTCTTTAAAATGTCACAATGAAGGTCTCTTCATTTTTTTGAATGTTAGAGGACTGGGAAACCACAAAATTGTGGAGATGCTGATTAGTTTACTTAAACTACATAAACCCCTTCTTGTTTTTCTTGCTGAACCTATGATGCCATACAGTGATGCTTTCGATGTCCTTTTCAAATCTGTTAATATGCATTTTGTGGCTACGTCTCTTATTGTTAATAAAGCTGCTAAGCTTTGGTGTTTGTCGGTTCTAAATCTTGTCCAAAATTTCTTGGTTAATCATCAGTTTATTTCTGTAACTTGCCTTTCTCATGATAAATGCTTTAGCTTTGTAGGTGTTTATGGTGCTAACACATACCTGGTTAGATGGTTTTTGTGGAGGGATCTTAGTTTCTTTAAAGGGTTTTGGTGTATTCTGGAAGATTTTAATGTTGTGCTCTCGGCAGATGACTGCAAATGGGGGGTGGCTCCTAATCAGGTTTATTGTAATAAATTCCTTGATTAGATTAATACTCATGATCTTTCTTGTATGCCTTTTACCGGACCTTATTATACTTGGTGTAATGGAATGAGAGGGTTGCATATAATTCATAGAAGACTGGATATGGCTTTATGTAATGAAGTGTGTTTGGATGAATGTGATTCTTGTACTTATCAGGTTCTTGTTTAAAATTGTTCTAACCATTCCCCTATTCTTTCTAGTCTCGCTAGTAATTCTTTAAGGAAGGTTAGCAATTTTTGTTTCTTTTCTATGTGGCTTCAGGACACTTCATGTATGAAGCTTATTCATGATTCTTGGGTTAATAAGGTTGTTTGTTGTTCTATGTTTATTTTGCAACATAAGTTAAAAAGGTTGAAAATTAATCTCCGAGAATGGAATAAAAATTCTTTTGGTAATGTTCACAATGCAGTTCTTCTTAAGTAGGGTCTTCTCCTTGGTATTCAACAAACCATAGAGATTGCTATGATATTAATGAACTTCTTTGTCATGAAAAGATTGCTAAGGAGGAGCTTGATCATGCTCTTCACTGTCAATATTTGTTTTGGAAAGAAAGTGCCAAGATGCTTTGGTTTAAATATGGGAAAAGAAATACTGCTTTTTTCATGATGTGGTCAAGATGAGAAATAATTCTAATGAGATTCATCGTCTACGAATTGATAATGAGGTTATTGAGGATCCTAAACTCATTGAGGATCATATTTTGAACTTTTATAAAAAAATTGTATGTTGAGTCTATCTCTAATGTTCAGGATACAAGCAATATGAAAGATTTTATTGGTACTTATATTCTTGAGCTGGTTTCCTCTGAGGAGAATATGATGTTGATTAAATGTCTTGATTTTTTTTGGAAATCAAGAATGTTGTTTTTAATCTTAATGGTAATAATTCTCCTGGTCCTGATGGTTTTGGTGGTGTTTTTTATCATTCTTGTTGGGAAATTATTGGGATAAATGTTTGCAATGTTGTTAAACAGTTTTTTAAACAAAATTGGGTTCTCCCTGGAATGAACAATAATATGGTATCTCTTATTCCTAAGATTCAAGGTCCTGAATCCATTAAAGGTTACAAGCCAATTGCTGTTGTTAATTTCAAATTTAAGATTATTTCCAAGATACTGATGGATAGGCTTGGACTTGTGGTTGCTAGAATCATTTCTCCTAATCAATATGGGTTTGTGCAGGGTAGACAGATTCATGATTGTATTGGTATTGCTTCTAAAGCTATTAACATGCTTTCTAAAAAGGTTAGAGGAGGTAATGTGACTTACAAAGTTGATATTCATAAAGCCTTTGACACTCTAAGTTGGAAGTTCTTATTATTAGTTTTGACACACTTTGGTTTTCACCCTTTATTTGTTGGTTGGATTAGTACAATTCTCTATTTAACTATGCTTTTATCAGAATAAATGACAGTTTGGTGGGTTTTTTTTCCTTGGAGTAGAGGTATCAGACAAGATTATCCTTTGTCTTCTTTACTTTTTTGTCTTGCAGAGGAAGTTCTTAGTAGAAGTAACTCTAAGCTTGTGAATGATAAACAAATTCTACATATGACTATTCCGCAAGGTTATCTCACTCCCTCTTATATTTTATATGCTGATGACATTTATTTTTTTAGGGTGGATAATAAGTTTCTTAGAAATTTGAGTATTTTTCTTAAAACATATGGTGATTTTTCGGGTCAATATGTTAATAATTCTAAGAGTAGTTTTTTCACCATGGATGATTATGTAAGATTTGTCACCAAAATTCAATGTATTCTTTCTTGTAGTCATGGTTGTTTTCCTTTCGCTTATTTAGGAGTGTCTATCTTTGTTGGTGTTCCAAAGTGTCTATTTCTTCAACCTTTTGCTAATAAAGTCAAATTGAAGCCAACATCTTGGAAATGTAAAACTCTTAGCATGATGAGTCAGATTTAGTTGGTCAATACGGTGATTATTGGATTTCTAGCTTATAGCTTTATAATATATAAATGACCTATTTCACTTCTTAAGAAAGTTGAGCAGTGGTGTCAAAATTTTATTTGGACTAGTGAGATTCTGAAAAAAGGCATAGCTACCTTTAATTGGAATACAATTCGTTCTCCTCTTGAGAATGGAGGTTTGAAGATTATTAACCTTCATCATGAAAATAATGCGTATCTTCTTAAGCTTGTTTGGAACTTTGCTTATAACAACAGGCCTTGGTCTTTTCTCTTAAAAGTCAGGGTTCTTAAATCAAAATATGAGTTTAAAATGGTTTATAGATCCTCATCTCTTTGGTTCGAAATTAAGCAGTTTTATTCTACTATACTTGATAATACTTCTTGGAATGTTGGTATAGGTACTTTTATTAATTTCTGGAATGATAAATGGTGTTATACTACTTCTTTGGCAAATATTGCAGGATTATTTGATGATGCTAGCATTTTGGATATAGTCTCTCAGTTTTGGACTAGTTGTGTTTGGAATATTTCCTGGTCTTTACAACATATGCCACATTTTTTTTAATCATATCATGGTTAGGGAGGAACAAGATCTCCCTTATTGGATTCTAGATGAGTCTGATCGTTTCACTCTTAAATCGGCTAGGACTTTTTTATTGGAACCAGGAGTTTCCTGTGGTTGGGGTAAATTCATTTAGTCATCATATATTCCGCCTTCCAAAACTCTAGTACTCTGGAAAGTTTTTCATGAGCAACCTCCTACAAATCAACATATTCAGATAAAGGTTTGCACATATGTTCTGATGGCAGAGCCCTTAGCCACACACAACCACATAATAAGGATGATGAAGACCTAGAGGTTGTTTATTGATTTATTTGCAAATATGGATATAATTGGGCTTTTGTTTCTTTTTGTAGGCCAAAACAAGAGGACAAACCTAGAGTGAAGGAATGTACAAACATATCTAAGAAGACCTTCAAGTCATCAAAACATAAACTAAAGCTTTGGTCAGAAGAATACAAGAAGACAAAGTTTTTGCTGACTAGTCAACATTATTTTTGGGCCAAGCTTTAGGTTAAATAAATTGTATAAAGATGTTTAGGATTTCATTGGCCATGTATTGAGCCTAGTAGCATAAAATAATTAGACCAAATATTTGGGCCAAGTAGCATAGATTTTTGGGCTTGTATTTGGGCCAATAGTAAAATAGGTCCAGTTAGGGTTAAAATTGACTAGTTAGGGTAACAATTGGGCTTCTTTGAGCCGAATGTAACCCTAAAACGTCTAGAGTATATTGGAGAACAAAAACCACCTTGACATGGAGCACATGGACGTCCACATGGCAACCTAGGAGTGGAAAAGATTTAGCATGGAAGGTGTGGGCTCAACATGGAAAGCATGACTCCACATGGCCCCTTCTCATTGGAGAGTTTTATTTTGAATTTTCAAATTTTGGCTCCAAAATGTTCAACCCTCTCTCCTATAAATTGAGGTGCTTGACTCTCATTTTCTAAGATTAATGAATGAGTGAAATTGCTGCCAAAATATTGACCCAATTCTCACTATTGTCTTGCCTCTTTAGGATAGACACTTTAGTCTTCAACTCTCCACCTAGCTCAAGTGATTAGGCCTCACCTATCACTCTCCATACTTAGCATGCACCTCCAAGGAAATCGCAAGCTCCATGTGAGCCTCCTTGCACGCTTCCTCCATTGAAGCTTCCGCCAATCCTCTCCAAAATTCAATCAAAGAATTCAGTCATGAAGGCACAATCCATCATGTTCTATATGTACGCTTTGTGAAAATCACGAGTAATATATTTAACATTTATTTTTTTGAATGTTCTAATGCTTTGCATATTTGAAGTTGGGTTCGACAAATTTTTCTTACTTCTCATTTCTCTAATAAGGATGATCTTCTTTCTTTTATTAAGAGTGATGGTTGTCCTTTGATTAAATTGATTAAGCTTGTTGTGATAACTTTTTTTATTTGGATGATATGTAGTATGGGAAATTATGCTAGATTTCAGGAAAAGATTGATGTTTTTAGGGCTATTTTGGTAATCAAAGAATTAACTTGTCTAGTGGAAAAATCGTCTAAAGCTTCAATGAAGAATGATATGTTGGATTTCAACGTGATTAAGTTTTTTGGTATTAATACTCGTAGTGGTAAAGTTTTTTGTCCTCTTCCTGTTAGATGAGAGTTTTCTTTACAAGACTGGGTTAAAATTAACACTAATGGGGCTACTAGGGGATATCCTGGTCTTGCTACTTGTGGGGGTATTTTTCGTGGGAGTATAGGGGAGTTTATTGGTGCTTTCTCTGTGTTTCTTGAGGTTCATACTGCTATGGAGGAATCTCAAAAGATGAGGCTTACTAATGTATTGTTTGAATGTGATTTTGCCTTGGTTTGTGATGCATTTATTGCTAGGACTAATGTTTCGTGGATGCTTCGTAATCGATAAAATACTTGTCTTAATTACTGTGTGAAAATCAAGTTTAGGATTACTCATATTTTTCGTGAAGGGAATGCGTGTGCTGATAAGTTGGCTAATTTAGGATTTATTCATAGAGAAATATTTCATTGGTATAATAGTCTTCCATCTAGTATGTTCTTAGAATTCTTTATGAATAGGTATAGTCTAACTATGTATCCTTTTTGTTAACATATGTGTTTTGGTCTAGGCACCCTATATTTTTTTGTATTTTCTTGTTTTTAATAATACTTTTTTCATGTGATAACAAATGATTGTTGTTACTTGAAGTGTCAACCTAGTTGAGATGTCAAGTTGCATAGTAATACCTAACATGAAAGCTTTTATAAAAAAAAATTAATTCTTCTAATTCCCTTTTCAAAAAAAAAATCTTTTCTTTTTACCCAACGCTATACTATAAGATTTGGTTGGTGGTATGGATATAATACTATAGTAAAAGTAACTATTTTATAAAATAATGTTAATGTAATATATTTCTTATTTGAGGGAGAAGTTTTTAGTTTAAAGAAAAGTAGGATGTGCACTATTTAAAAGAGGGTTCAATTGGTGTTTTTAAAACTTTTTGATTGATTAGTAGAACCTCATAAAATTTTATTTTCAATACTTGATAAAAAAAACTAGAATACAAAAATTAATGTCATTTACACTTTAAAATAATACAAAGTACACAAATATAAAAGAAAAGATAAATGTTACTAAGATTTTTATAATGGTTTGATTATATGAATCTGCATCCAATTTCAATCACCACATCTTTGATGATATTTGTTTCAATATTTTAAAATTCATAGTACAACCATATTTCATATGCAAATCATGCAATGATGTAATTTTTTTTGAAAGTTTATTAAGAAATAAATACAAAACCAAAACTTACTACGTGAAATACCGAACCTAGAAATACTGAAAAACAAACTCAGAAATAAAAAGCATATAAAAATCATTTGATGTGATGAATATTTTAAAAAAATAAGAAAAAGATATTATATTTAAAAGTGAGAATTCACTACTAGAAAATCTTTAAATAATGACTAATTTTAGAGATAAAAAATAATTAGTCGCTATATTAACTAAATTAGATATTATTTTAGAGACTAAAAAAGTATTGGTATCTAAAGTAATTTATATTATTAATAAATAGTTTTTAAATTGGATATAATTAGCCATCAAATTTTAGATATCAACTAATTAGATTATAAAGTTGGTAGCTAAAATTTTGGTAGCTAAAATTTTGGTAGCTAATTAGATTCCAATTTAGAAACTATTTATTAATGATAAAAACTATCTTAGATACCAATAATATTTTGAGTCTTTAAATAATACATAATTTAGTTAATATAACAACTAATTATTTTTTATCTCTAAAATTGATTTCTATTTAGTGATTTTCTTGTAATATCAATTAATATGTTTTAAAACTCTTTTCAAGGTAAGTTCGAAAAAGCTTTAAGTTTTCCAAAGACAATGGAATGAACATAACATGCATGAACCAAGAAAAAGTTAAATGAATGCATTTTTCACATTAACTCACCTATGAAAGCAAAACATAATATATGTGTGGTACCTACATACTGAGTATTGCCAACTGTTTGAGGTGGTGTCTAGTAAGAGCCTCGCCTTGGAGACTGAGGACAAATGAGTTTGGAAGGGTTGCGAGTTTGCGGAGTTTTTTGTCAAGTCTGCTTACGGTTTATTAAGGGGATAGGAAGCATAAAAAAATTCACGGATGTACATTTTTTTTGGAGGATTATGGCTCTTCCTTCAGCTCATGTCACTTCTTGGAGAGTGATCGAAAACAAGATTGCTACTAAGGTCAATATGGAGAGACGAGGGGTTCAGGTTGAGAGCAATCTTTGTTGTTTGTGCAGGGTGTCAGAGGAGTCGACAAGTCATTTGTTCTTTGGATGTAGAGTCGCTTGGCTAGCTTGGAATCTTTGTTACACTTGGTTAGGAGTGAGTTCAGTTAATCTTCTCTCCCCTGGTTCACATTTTGAGCAATTTAAAATTCTTGACGCGACCACTTCAGTTAATCTTATTTTGTGTAATGTTTGGATTGCGTTGGTAAGCGAGATTTGGAGACATAGGAATAAATTTTTATTCAACGGAGGAGTCGTAGACCATTCTAAATTTTTTTCCTTGGCACAAGTTAAAGTTTGCGTTTAGGGTTTAGGAGTTAGGGTTTTGTGGTGATTACATAACCAAGAGGTTGGTTGTTTTCCAAGCAATAACCATCCTACGATAGAAAAAAAAAGCTGAAAGTGCAATAATAACTTCGAGAAACATAAGCTAATATTACCTAATAAACCAAAACACTAATCAGAGATTGAAATGTTAGAGATAGTACCTTCCTCGGCTAGTTCAACCTATAAAATCTTAAAACATTTTCAAGAAGGATCATGAGTAAACAAGCTAGAAAAAGTTTAGAGCAAAGAGGAATGAATCTAAACAATTTTTTATTGGTGAAAATTGATTTTTTTCACATCTATCATTCCATTAGAAAAAATTGTTCAAGGAAAAACATGAGAAACAACTCTAGAAAACTAGAGAGAAGATAAAGAAAGAGAAACAAAAGCCAGAGAGGAAGGTTTGAGAAAAAGAAGAAAAAAAAGACACATAAGCTTACATTTTCTCCCTAATTGGCATATAATAAAAGAGAAATAAGAAGAAAATAGAAAAAAAAAATATATTTTCATTCATATTAGTGCATTACCTTCATGAAGGATAAAAAAATTCATACAACCAAATAAAAAACAAAAAATACAAGAGAAAATACATGATAATTGGATAACTTTGTCACTCCTCCTCCCCTGACTAAGATCGTCCTCCAATAAGAGACTTACAAAGACGCCTTTGACTGCTTAAGAGCTTTTCATCAATATTGTTTAAACGCATATCCAATTATAGAAGATGTCCAACTTATTCAGTACGAAGTGTTCTAATGGAGAGAAAGGCTTCTCTTATGGCTTTACTGGTAGTTCTCCCACTTATAGAACTTCAAGGTTTGGAACTCCATCCTTGTAAGTTCACTGACAACTTTGTTGAGATAATCACTTATGATGAAGAGTAGATTTATTTATATTAATTGAATTGAACATAAAGACATCGTTAGTGAAGTCTACCTTATTATGTTTCAAAACCTTGGAAATGAAAACACAATAAAGATTGGGTAGAGGACAAGTCTTCTTACCCTCATGATGTTATTTACCACATTCTCTACTCAATCTATTTGAATGTCATTCTTGAAAGCATTTATAATCAACATGTCATCAATGGTCATTTAAGCATAGTTCCTTACCATAAGAATGAGAATCAATGCAATGAAAATTTCTACTAGACTCTTATTCATATTCATGTCATTAGTCTTGAACATAGAGAAATTTGGATGGTAGAATCCCAAAGACAACTTTGGTAAACAATAGCGTGCTAAAAAAAGGTATTCCATTGATAAACTTGTGCCTTCCAACTTGAACCTAACAATTTATATCCATATATATTCTTCAAGAATAATCCATACTTTAAGAATTTTAAATGGATGACTCATTCTTCAATATTGTATTAGTAAAAAAGGCAGTCACCAAGTCAAGAGCAAATCAATCTTGTAACTCCACACATTTTCAGATCTTGATCTTGAAGAAACTCTTGGTAAATCCTTGATCTTGAACCACTCCATCTCAAAGTATTTATGGGAAACGATTTTCTTGTCTTTCTATTCTTGTTGGAATATATCATGAACTTATGGATCATATGTCAATCCTTTAACATTTGCAAAGAGAGTAGAGGCTTTCTCTTTGCCTTTGTTTGTACAATAATTTGCTTTATTTTTTTTAGTTGAGAAGAGGAAATCATTGTCAGAATTGTTGGACTTGAAGAATAAATTCAAGTCTTAGAGAAATTATTTTGATGATGATGTTTGAATATGTTGTTGAAGATGCATTTGTTGTTATAACTTTCATTGCATGTGTTTATCAGTCTTACACACAAGGTAATCACAAGATTTTGAGTACCTTTGGAAAGCTAAAGCATTCCCCAATGTGTTGACAACAGCTTGTAGGGCATTTTTAAATAGAATCCCAACAAGGGAAGGTCTGAGTAGAAGAGGAGTTCAGATGAACTCAATAGTCTGTGTGCTATGTCAAGCTAAGGAGGAATCCTGCCAGCATCTATTTATAGAATGCAAATATGCTCAACAAATTTGGTCTTTATGCCTCAAATGGCTAGGTATCCTGTTTGTTCAACACAACGACATAAAGGACCACTTTGTGAGTTTTCATATAGCACAAGCCAGTAGTAAGCAAAATCTGGTCTTGAAAGGTGTGTGGGCTGCTATTGTAAGGTGTATTTGGGATCAGAGAAACTCTATTCTGTTTAGGCAAGGAGTAGTTGATGCTGAAGAGATTCTGCAGATGGCTCAACTCAAGTCGTGGTTGTGGATGAAGCATAGGGAGTACTTCCTCATTTACTCTTTTGCGGATTGGGTTCTTAATCCGTCTATTTGTATATATAACATCAGGTAGTTGGGTGTGAATTCCAGAAAGGTAGTTTTTGAGGTTGCGGTCTGATTAGAGAACCTGTATAAGGAGGTGAGGGGAACTGGGAGCAGTCTGCTACGAGTGTGCATAGAGGGAGAGTCATAGTGCTGGACCTTGGAAGGGTTCTTGGATTCTTTCTTTCCAACAAGCTAATGAAGGGAAGGAAGTTTTCCATATGCTTGTTGGGGTTTTAGGCAGCTTTAGCAAGGCATATATGCTTTGTGATGCTTGGTGTTGTGCTGATAGGTATAATTGCTTGCCATATCAGTAGAACAGGTCATATGAGCATTGAAGTTGATCACGTTGGTAGGTGCAGAGGGCCATAAACAGGTGCTGGAATCTGTGTTGGAAGATACCTAGGTGCGGTTGTGAGTTTTGCTGAAGGTTGCTGTGGGGTGGGATTTCGTACTGGGTTGTGGTTGCTAGATGATGAGTACACTCAGAACAAAATTTTGTGGCTAGTGCTATAAAAGCTGGGTGGTTTATCTGCTTCGCGTGCTGAGTTGTGGATGCTCTATCTGCATCAGGTGCTATTAAAGATGTATGTATAGGTGCTGGTAGGGTGCAAAAGAAGGATGTTTTATGAGAAATAGTTGATACAGATCATAGTCTTACACGGTAAAGAATGACTCTATTTAAGAGGTTGTTTTGGATGATAAGACTCTGTTGGGAGAAATAATATCAGAATCCATCAGTGGAACATAGTCTGCTATTGATGCTTTAAGGGGAAGTGGTTTGGAGCTGATAAGGAGAGGCCTGCTGGACAATCTTCTTGTTGCTAGGTTTTTTGTTTTGTTTTCACCTCTGCAGGTTGCGAATTAGGTGCCTGTGTGGTTGTTGTCTCTTCCATCTGTTATGCTTTTTCTGGTGTTTATGGTGTGGTGGTACGGTGTTGTTATGGGGAGGTATGTTGGACTATCTGATCTAAGATGTGATCTTTTATCTATTGTCAACACTGCAAGTTTTGAGGTGGAGATCAAGTCTTAAGTATTTGGTTTTTTCTGAAGCAAATAGGAGTAGCTTTGTTGAATCTAGTTTAACAGTTACAGGGTGCATATCTAGGGTAGTTCCATGGGCTGAATAGAACAAATGGTAAACATGAATTGTTGATCCAAACCAAGTGATATGGCTGTTATCTTAAAATTGGAACCCCCTTGGTGCATCCAGAAGGAGCTGTTGGTAGGTGAAAACAGGCGGAACTTTACCTAGCTTATTACAATACTAAGGCAATCTGAGTGAAGCTTTGGTTGGTTTTTGTTGGAGTTTTGTTGATTGTTGGTTTAATGCAGGTGCAATTACAAGTTTGGTTGTTGTTTTATTTTTTATTGTGATTCCTGTTAGGGGAAAATTGGACTAGCATTTGGTCTACTGTGAGCTGAATGCTCAGTGTTAGCTTGGCTGGTCTGGTTTCTGTTGTTAGGAATGTAGGAGTGATCTTGTAGCATTTACCTGCTTAAGATCTTAGTTTTGTATACAGGTTGAAACACCCCTAAAGAGGTCCTTTTAATTTAAATAATTCTTTGCTGATAAAAAAAATATTACAAGAATTTTAGTTTATAACACAACATAATCTTAACCTTAACCATAAAACATGTTTTTGAAATATTAAAATATGTTAAAAAATGTTTTAAGTTTGTTTTAATTTATTAAGTTTTTATGTAATTAATTAATCTATTTTTGATAATGAATTAAAATAGAGAACATAAAAATGAGTTTTTCAATAATCTATGAGAATAATTGATTAACATGTTTAATAATCTATTATATTTTGTTAATTTATTTTAAAAATAATGAAGATGAAAATAATCAATTAAATGATTAAATAATTAATTAAAAACAAATAGCGTTTTTCACTAATATTCACTTTTTTTTTTATAATAATCGTTTAATGACTTCAATTAATTAAATATGTTAGAATAATTTTAAACGATGTTTCCAAAATTCTATAAATAAAACCTTTGGTATACTCTTTTAATACATATAATCATACTTTAAAAAAGACTTCAAACATTTACATAGTGTTTGGATCCAGGTGATTACTCTTCACTCGGATCTCGGATGAAAAAGAAGGTACACTTCATATTTCTATCAAGAGATGTATGATGGTTTGTATGGAGAGTTTCTTCACCATCACACAATGAAATGCAAAAAAATCCATGTGGTCAAACTCAAATGTCGAAATTAGCCATTCTTTAACCCATTTTTTTAATGTGGTCAAACTCAAATGTCGAAATTAGCCATTCTTTAACCCATTTTTTTAATGTGCATACTAACTTAAGAGATTATGCATTTTTTAGATGATAAAAATATTACATATGTCTATAATAAAATAAAAATATTATATATACTAATAAAAATGAAAATGAAATAATTAATTACATGATTCTTATTATGTGTATATAAATTTTATAATATAATTAATTATAACAATATAATATAATAATAAAATTAATAAATAAATAATAATATAAATATATTTATATAATGTTCTCAAATTAGTTTTGGGGACTAGGAGAACTATTGACTTCAGATGCTACTCGGTCGGTTTAGCCGCGTCCAACGCTCCTCCTTCCAGCTCCCTGGCCGAATGGCTCCTCAGGCTGGTGGGGTACCTGCAGATGACACTCCAACGCTCAAGTCAGTGGGGTATCGTATTCGGCTGTCAGAATACTGTTGATAATGACGTACCTTTTTCCTTGGAATGCGTGATATTTATATTACCTTGATGGGCCCTTGCTGTTGGGCCGGATTAGGTGGTTGCTTAGCGATTAGGGTTGGATTAGGTCGTTCCCTAACCCATGGGTTAGCCTTTGCTAATCGAGTCAACCTTTGACTTGAGCATTTTATGTCGGTCGGCCACATATGCCACGTGGTCGACCTCGTAGCTTAAGGTGGGGTCTAGTTGCGTAGGTTGACCGGGCTAACAGTCCTTGTTGAGGCATAAGTCGAAGAGTTGGCGTCTGATGGATGGCTCCCCGACCTCCACCGGTATCATGGCCTCGGTGCCGTATGTGAGGTTGTAGGGGGTTTCTTGTGTGGTGGACTGCGGGGTGCAGCGATATGCCCACAGGACCTCGGGCAACTCTTCTGTCCATCTCCCTTTTGCGGTGCCGAGCCTCTTCCTTAGTTCGTTCAGTAAGACCTTGTTGGCTGTTTCGGCTTGTCCATTCGTTTGCGGGTGTTCGACGAAGCTTGTGAGGGATTTGATGTCGAGGTCGTTGTAGAAAGTCATGAGGCCTTGGTCGATGAACTGTCGGCCGTTATCGGAGACTATCGAGTGCGGTATGCCGAATCGGCACACTATGTTCTTCCACACGAAGTTTTGAACATTTCGAGCAGTTATGGTGGCTAGGGGTTCGACCTCTATCCACTTGGTGAAGTAGTCTACCGCGACTAGCAAATGCTTCGTTTGGCCTTTCCCCGGTGAGAACGACCCGATGATGTCAATCCCCGACATGGCGAACGGCCAGGGTGATGTCATGCTATACAGTTCCTCTGGCTTCCAATGATGGAGGGGGTCGAATTCTTGGCATTTTTGGCATTTTTTGACGTAGTCAGCGCTGTCTCCATGCACGGTCGGCCAATAATACCCTGCACGGATGACCTTGGCCGCCGTTGTCCGGGCCCCGGAGTGGCTTCCGCACGCTCCATTGTGGATCTCTTGCAGCACGTATTGGGATTGTTCTTTGGTGAGGCACTTTAGGACTGGTGTTGAGTACCCTCTACGGTATAGGTCTTGGTCGATCATGGTGTACCGTGCACACTGTCGTCGGATGCTTCTTTCTTCCCCCAGTTGGCATGTCCCGTGTTCTAGGTACTGGGTGATCGGGGTCATCCATGTGTGAGTTTCGGTGATTGCCATGCACTCGGCGTCACCTACGCTCGGTTGTGGCAGTCGCATTTGGACGACAGATCGGTGGTGACTTTGTTTTTTAGAAGACGCAAGGCGTGAAAGTGCGTCGGCCCGCTCGTTTTCCTGCCGTGGTATGTGCTCGACTACGACCTTGTCGAACTTGGCTATGACATTGCTAACCGTGTGGTAGTATCGTTGGAGGAGGGGTTCCTTGACTTCGAATTCTCCTTTAATTTGGCCGACGACCAGCTGGGAGTCGCTTTTGCATGTGACCTCTCGTGCGCCTAGGTCGTTCGCTAGGTTGAGGCCGGCCAGTATGGCCTCGTAT
>Ga0123341_1002485_pt1 | contig 15210 bp, 19 predicted proteins | sample Turbeapinknodule_FD_89959 | JGI IMG/M metagenome (GOLD analysis project Ga0123341, IMG submission 89959) | Root nodule microbial communities of legume samples collected from Mexico - Turtle bean Mexico pink nodule | ecosystem: Host-associated > Plants > Roots > Nodule | place: Mexico: Nepantla... | reverse complement strand
TAATTATTATTATTAATATTATTAATATTATTAATGATATGAATATTATTAATGTTAATATTTGTACTGCAACAAGAACAATATTATTGTTATTAATATTAGTAGTATGAATATTTTTATTAATATTATTAAAATTATAAAAATAGTAATGATATTAACATTATTAATATTATTGTTTCTATTAGTAACAATAAGAATAATCATAAAAATAATTATAATATTAATAATATTAATAATAATAATAATAATGTAATTAAAATATTTTTTTTATTGTAGTGGTTAAAGGTTGATTTCCTCTTGTAACAAAATGTTAGGTTAATAATAAAAAGGTATAATTATCTTTTTGGTTTCTACATTTAGGATCAATATTTAATTTATTATAGTGGTTTTTAAAAAATCAACTTGCTCCCAAGGTTTTTTAAACAATATACAATTTGGTCATTTCTGTTAAATTTCCACTAACAACGTTAACTTTTGATGATGTGGCAATCGTGAGTGGCAATGTTACGCACAAATGTCTCCACATCAGATCCTTGTCATCACCCTCAACCGTAAACCCTTTTTGCTCCCCCCTTTCTCCCAACCCTAACTATCTTCCTCCGGCGGCCACCTTCACAACAATGACTTCTTCTTCATCATTTATCATTTATCATATCTTGTATCACATCCAAAAACAATTTTGATCCTCATTTTTTTACCCTCACACCCTTCCCTCAAATTCACCCTTTCATTCTCTCTTTCTTCAATCTTCCTTCTTTGTTTTTGGTCACAATTTGAATTCAGAATCTCCACATTTAGGGTATTGCCGAACATTATGAATTTGATTTTTGGGTATTGTACATTCAACAAAAGGAAAGATTAAAAAAATATGGATAACATTAAAATTGTGAGTGATAACGACAATGATGCATCCCGTGACAGCAACAATGACGCATCCCGTGATAGTGGCAATGATGCATCCCGTCGCAGCAGCAACGACGCATCCCGTAGCAGAGAGGTTGGCCAAAGATGTGCGGCGGAGGAGGCGAAGGCTGAGCCAGAAAGTGCACAAGGGGAGAGGATGCGCGTGCGACGGAGGCGGCAATGGCTGCGTCGACGACGTGAAGACAATACGGAGATGCTACGTTGTTAGAGTGAGGGTGAAAGAGGGGGAGAGACTTAGGGTTCATAATACGTGGAGTTAACGTGTGGGCTCCACCTATGCACTACTATCCTACCTTATGTGCCACATCATCAAAAGTTAATGTCGTTATTGGAAATTTAACGGAAGAGACCAAATTTTTTATTTTTTAAAAAACCTTGGGACCAAGTTGATTTTTTTAAAAACCATTGTAGTAAATTGAATATTGACCCTAAATGTAGGGACCAAAAAAGTAATTATACCTAATAATAATAACAGTATGTTTACTTATGTTTTTTTTTACGTACGAATTTGAATCCATAGATAATTACCTACATATTTAAATCAATACGTAATATATGTAGGTAACTGTACCGATAGGATCCGCACGACCGAACCTAAGACTTGGCACCTAGTCCAGACCGACCGACATGATCAACAGTAAGATTGATTAATGACCCAGCGTTTGTTCATCTCCTTTTATTAGGCCTGTTAACGACAATGGGCCCACAATAATCATATAAATTAACACAGATCCTAAAGAATCGGGTATGTAATAATCTAATCCTAAATACTGAGAGTTGAGTGCTAAAGTCTGACTTGAGCATCAAAGTACCCTTTCGAGGTACCATTCGAGTCCAGAACTAGCGAGGAGGAGGAGTGGAAGAGAAAGTGAGAGTTCAACCGAGAAGAGGGAGTGAGGTGGAGAAGACCGACCTATTAGAATTAATAGCCTAAACAAGAGGGGTGGTGAATTGTTTGACAAAATATTTTCGCAAAGATTGGATAAGAATGAAGTTTTATCAACAATCCCAGAAAGAGTAATCAAGGAAGCCAAACAAACAAAGCAATTGAAACTGTTTGCAGAAAAACAATTGGTTGAAACTTCATTTTTACCGGTTGTTCATAGCAGCAGAAACAACAAAAACAAATCAAACAGTTTATAATGAGTGAGAGAGAGATTACACCATCAATTTATACTGGTTCACTCAACCTTTGAGATACATCCAGTCCCCAAAACAACCACTGAATTTTCCACTAGCAATCACATATTACACACACTCAAAGCCACAAAGAGGTGATCTCGATAACCCAAGAACACTCACCCTCTTTCCCTTTCACACAACCACGGTCAGAACACCCTCTGACCTTACAGGTTTACACACTTTACAAGTATAGAAAAGTAAAAATTACAAGAATAAAAAAAGAACAGATTACACCTGGTCTTTCAGGAATCACGGAGCTCCTAAGACCAGTTCTTGAACTAATGCACAACTTTTAGGCAATCTTGCAAAAATTTGAATCAAATCTCTTCTCACAAACGTTTTCAATCTCACTTTCTGTGTCTTTTTTAATACAAAGAGAAACCATATTTATAGCTCTTAAATCTAGTTGTTTTAGGCAGTTAATCACGAGTCAAATCAGTTTTAATTCAACTAAAAACATATTTAACAGGTTTTTGAAAAGTTGTTAAGAAATGTGACAATCAACTAGTTGAAATGTCATTTTATTTGGTTGAATTGGTTTTGACAGTTAATCAACCAAGTCAAAAACAGTTTTGAAATGCTTCAAATAAGCTAAGTATAAAATAATTGATTATATCGTGAATTCAACCGATTGTTTTTCTCTTTCCTTAGAAAAAAACATTTTTCTCTTTTAAAACAGGTTGATTCAGCTTGTGAATAGGATTAAGAATGATCTTTACAATAATTGTAAACACCCTAGAACTAAGCTTCAATCAAAGCAGTAAAGCATCAAGTCTTCATCACATATTTGGTTCATCAAAGCTTCCATGTTCTACAAGACCGACCGAGGAGCAGTTTGAATCGTTCTCTTGGTTCCAACCCCGTTTGAGAACAATTGGCGCCCACTGTAGGGCCGAGAGAATCAGTGCGAAGAAGAAAGTAGATAGTATCGACTAGAAGCATGGTGAATGAGAAGATGTATGATGTTGAGCAGATGGCGCTCTTGGTATCTTTGCAGAGGGAAATAACCGAGATGAAGAGAGAGAATGAGGAGATGCAGTGGAAGAGTGAAGAGGATATTCTTGCTTTTCGGAGGGAGAATGAAGAGATCAAAATGAAGTGGGTGGAAGGAGGTCCATCTTTCGGACCGGGCAACCCAGCTAGGAAGTCCTTCATCCACCCTACTGGCCCCAAAACTGTTGAGGAGTCGAGAGCAATTTACACCCAGGAAATCGAGGGTGAGTCTTATCTGAACAGGTCGGTGCCAACGACCAGTACCTTGGATGTATACCGTCGACATCCATTCACCAACCATATAATGGGGGCACAGTTGTCGGCAGTGTGGAAAGGTTTCAACATGGACTGCTACGACGAAACGACCGGTCCTGATTAGCACAAGGATGTGTACACCACGCACATGAACTTATACACCTCGAACAACGTGGTCCGGTGCTGGGTTTTCCCCACCTCGTTGAAGGGAGGAGCCTTGAGCTGGTTCACAAGGCTTCCTCCAAACTCCATCGACTGTTTCGAGTGGTATCCAAGTTCGGGACACAGTTTGTTACCAGCCTACCGCATCACCTAACTTCTATAGCTCTTGTCAATATTTGCTAGAAGAAGGGGGAGTCTCTAAGGCTGTTTATGGAGAGGTTCGGCAAGATAGTTTTGAACATCCAGAATCTGAGTCCGGACGTGGCCATGCATCACATGATCATGGCCCTACGGTCGGGGCCGTTTAACAATAGTTTATGCATGGAGCCAGCTGCAAATCTGGATGAGCTTTGGCACATAGCCACTAAGTTCATGCAGTTGGAAGAGCTGAGGGAGTTCAGAAATCAAGCCAGAGTTGAGGCAGGAGGCGATAATGGGAAGGATAAAGAGAAGGAGCGTCTGAGCCGACCTGCCGCCGAATGAGGAGATAGGCACAAGGATAACTGGGGGGCCTAGTTCGCGAGGTACACTCCTTTGAGTGTCAACAGGGGGAGAATTCTGGATGAGGCTCTAAGCGCCGATCTGATCCCATCGCCAAGAAGGGTTGTGAGCCCTGAGAACGATGTCGGTACCGCAAGAACAATGGGCATGCCACTAAAGAGTGTTAGGCGCTGAAGGATAAGATAGAAGAACTTATCCAAGTTGGACATCTTCGTCAGTTCGTAGAAGGGAGTCGGGGCTCGAAGTGGTCCTCTAGGAGGGAGGAGACTACTGGACGGAGGGACTATACCCCTTGGAGGACGAGAGAGGATGATCGTAGACCAAAGCGTCATACAAGGCAGGATGACCCTTCGAGAAAGGAAATGGGTGAAGGAAGAGGTGGCCGAGAGGTAATCAATACCATTGTCGGGGGAGGAAGCTCCAACACGGTAAGTAAGAAACATCTGAGGGCGGTACAATAGGTGAACACTGTCTCTTTCCGACCGAGGATGCCACCCATCACATTCACAAACGAGGACTTCAAGGGTGTCAATCCTTCACAGGATGACCCCATGGTCATATCGGTTGATATAGACAATTTTACCATCATGAAAATGTTGGTGGATCAGAGGAGTTCGATGGACATCCGTTACTGGAAGACGTTTAAGCAGATGAGGATATTCGAGGAGAAGATGAAGTCGTATGACGATCAAGTATCGGCTTCTCGGGTGAGAGAGCAAGCACCCGAGGCTATATTGAGCCATACACCAACTTCGTCCAAGGTGAAGCGAACAAGACCATGAAGGTCCGATATCTAGTGATAGATGCCAACACCTCCTACAATAGGTTGAGGGCGATCATCTCTACACCCCATCTAGTAATGAAGTTTCCATCGGCATCAAGAGACATTCTTACGGTGCATGTCGATCAGAGGGTAGCACGAGAATGTTACACAACAAGTCTAAGGGTAGAGCCCACGCGACAAGATGCCTACCACGACCGATCCCCCGGGCAGAAATCCTCTCGAGGAGGGAAGTCCCCTTGAAGAGAAGCTCAGGTAGAGCGCAAAGAACATATGGTCGCTCTAGTTGATCTGGATCCCGAACTACCGAGCCGAGGCTTGAGGCTAAGAAGGATCTTCGCCAAGTACCTCTGCTCGACGAAGATCATACCACCTGTGTAAGAACGACTATAACAGCAGCCAAGGCTGAGGAAATACACCAGGCATTGAAGAAGAATGTAGATATTTTTGCCTGGACAATATCTGATTTGTCGGGGGTAAGCTTGGATATCATCACACACAGGTTGTCATTTTATAAGGAGGCACAACCAATTGTCCAGAAGAAGCGTAAGCTACGGGAGGAAAAATGGTTAGCGACAAGCGAAGAAGCCGAAAAGCTCCTATCGGCCGAGTTTATACGGGAGGCCCGATACACCACTTGGTTGACCAACGTGGTCATGGTCACCAAGGCTAACAGCAAGTGGATGATGTGTGTGGACTATACGAATCTCAACAAGGCGTGCCCAAAGGTATCGTATCCATTTCCTAACATTGATTGATTGGTAGATGGTGCAACCGGCCACAAAATTCTCAATTTCTTAGAAGCATATTATGGCTATAACCAGATAAGCATGCCTCCGAGAGACAAGGAAAAAATCGTCTTCATGACAGACAGTGCGAACTACTACTACGAAGTAATGTCGTTCGGCTTGAAGAATGCTGGAGCAACCTACCAGAGGCTCATGGATAAGGTCTTTAGAGGGATGATTGACCAGAACATGGAGATCTACATGAACGACATAGTGGTAAAGTCAAACTCATGTGACCAACACATCAAGGACTTGAAGGAAGTCTTCGAGGCTTTAAGGAGGACGAATATGAAGTTCAACCTCAAGAAATGTGCGTTCGGTGTTGAGGAAGGCAAATTCCTGAGTTTTATGTTAACGCACTGGGGAATTGAGGCTAATCCGGACAAATGTCGGACCATAACCGAGATGAGAAGCCCTCAGAACATGAAGGAGGTGCAGCAGCTCATAGGGTGTCTTACCGCCCTCTCGAGGTTCATCCCTCGGCTAGCCGAGCGAATGCGACTAATGGTGCAACTACTTTGTAAAGCAGCAAAGCTCAACTGGGACAAGAAGTGTAAAGAAATATTCCGATAGGTTAAAGCGTTCTTATCCTCACCAGCAGTGACTCAGAAGTTGAGACTCGGTCAGCTAATGATAGTCTACCTGTCGGTCTCGGAAGATGCGGTGAGTGCAGTTCTTGTGCAGGAGGTGAAAAAGGAAGAGCGCCCTGTGTACTTCATTAGACAGACGCTCCACGCGGCTGAGACAAGGTACGAGATGATAGAAAAGGTAGCATTCGCCTTAGTCTTCACAACCAGACAGATGAAACCCTACTTCCACAATCACACCATTACGGTGAGAACTGACTACCCAATCTTTAAAATTCTATCTAAGCCAGATCTTGTAGGGCGCATGAGAGGGTGGTCAGTAGAGCTCTCGAAATCTGATATCCGGTATGAGTCGAGGGGTGCGATAAAGTCCCAATGCTTGGCTATCTTCTTGGTCAAGGTAACTCCCCAGCAGGACCTTTCGGTCGAATGGACGATGTATACTGATGGGTCGTCCAATAAGGTGGCATGTGGAGCGGGTGTATTCCTCGAGGGTCCAAGAGACCTCATTCTCGAGCATGCACTTAAATTTGAGTTGAAAGCCATCAACAACCAGGCTAGGACAAAGTCATCCTAACCGGTTTAAACTTGGTGTACGACAAGGGAGCTCATGAAGTAACGTATAAAAGCGACTCCTAGTTGGTGTTCGGTCAGATAAAGGGGGAATTTGAGGAGAAGAACCTTTCTGTAGAGGTACTACTATACAATCTCCAACCTCATCGCCCGGTTTAAAAGGGTAACGGTGGAGCGCATTCTTAGAGAAGACAACACGAGGGTTGATGCGTTGTCTCGGCTCGCTTCGTCTAAGAAGAAGAGCCACCACAAATTTGTGGTTCTGATTTGTCTAAAAACCACAAGTGTGGGAGAGGCCGAATGCTTAGCCATAACGAAGGCGACACATGGATGACCCCGATCATTCAATACTTGGAGCTTGATGTGTGTAAGCCGGAAATGGATTAGACGATGCGGTAGTGGTGTGCCATATATACCATGATCAGGACCTCTACAAAAGAGGATACTTCAGGTCGTTGCTGAAGTGTGTTACCAAGGAGCAGGACGAGTATATCCTCCAAGAGATCCATGAGAGGGCGTGTGGAAACCACTCGGGCGGGAGAACGATGGCTTCGAAAGTGCTCAAAGCCGAATACTTTTGGCTAACCGTGTAGAGCAACTGTGTAGAATATGTGAAGAAATGCACTAAGTGTCAGGAGTACGACCCCCTATCTCACCTCAAGCCCGAGACACTCCACAGCATGGTGTCACCATGGCCATTCACCATCTGGGAATGGACATCATCGGTCCCATCAGCCTGGGAAAAGGGAAAACAAAATTCCTCTTGGTCGGAGTGGACTACTTCACCAAATGGATCGAAGTCGAGCCCCTCGCCTCCATCTAGACCAAGAACGTCCAAAATTTCGTGTGGAGAAGCATAGTGTGCCTGTTCGGATTTCCCCACACCATCATAACTGATAACGATCGAAAATTCATTGACCGAGGACTTTAGTCTTTTTACGAGGGTCTTGGCATCAAGTCAATAACAAGCTCGATCGAGCACCCTTAGACCAACGAGCAAGTCGAAGCAACAAATAAGGTTATCCTTAATGAGTTAAAGAAGCGGTTTGGTACAATGAAAGGGCGATTGACTTAAGAATTAGTAGAAGTCTTATGGGCGTACCGCTGCATGCCCCAACCCTTGATGCAGCAGACACCCTACAACCTAACCTACAGCACCAAGGCCATGATCCTGGTCGAGGTGGGGGAGTCAACCCTTAGTAGGCAACTCTTTGATTTTTCCGTAAATTAGGAGAGCATGTTTGTCGATCTCGACCTGCTAAACGAGCTCCAAGACAAGAGAAAAATTCGTGAAGCTGCAAGCATACTCTGGTCGGCCAGGCAATACAATGTGAAGGTTTAGGCAAGAAGCTTTCAGAAAGAGGATCTCGTCTGGAGGATGCGAAGTGAAGCTAGGAAGACTAACGACAAATTCTCGTCCAACTGGAAAGGCCCCTTTCGAATCCGAGATGTTGCAGCTAGGGGCATACCACCTAGAGTAGTTATCAAGCAAAATTGTACCGAGTAGGTGGAATGCCACACACCTCAATTTTTTTACAGTTGAAATCAATAAAATTATGAACTTTTTCCTCGCACGACCGTTTTTTCCCTAAGGAAGGTTTTTGGTCGGGAAGGTTTTAATGAGGCCTTTCTTTTCAAATCTGTGTCTTTAAACATACAAGTTAAATTTATGTACTTTCGCAGCACTTGGTTCAGCCAAGGATGCATACCTTAATCGGTATTCCCTCCCGATACCTAAAGACTCGGTTCGGCCAAGGACTCATATCTTAATCGGTATTCCCTCCCGATACCTTACTCGGTTCGGCCAAGGACGCGTACCTTAATTGGTATTCCCTCCTGATACCTAAACACTCGGTTCGACCTAGGATGCATACCTTAATGGGTATTCCCTCTTGATACCTAAAGACTCGGTTCGGCCAAGGATGATACCTTAATCAGTATTCCCTCTCGACACCTAAAGACTCGGTTCGACCTAGGATGATACCTTAATCGGTATTCCTTCCCGACACCTAAAGACTTGGTCCGATCAAGCAACACTACCAGATAAATTATCTACGGGTGCTCTGACCGATTAACACCTAAAAGGTTGATTGTTATAACTTGTGCATTATGTAAAACAGGTATGAGGAATAACGACAAATATATTCATAAAAGAAGAAGGAGGAGGCCACACCCTAGCCCAGAGGAACAAAAGGAAAGAGGGTCACACCCTGGCCCGAGGAAGCAAAAAGGCATTAAAGACTAAACCTAATGGTCTTCATCTTCAACGTCCTCGATGTCGCATTCTTCAAGGCCTCCAATTCATTAATGGGCACCAATCGGCCCTCATAGACGTCCTTAGTGGCGTCGAAAGCACCAACCGGTGGTGGCCCATTATAGAAAAGGTAGGTCTATCGGATGGCCTGATCGAAGCTTTTACCCATCATCACCAAGATATCATCTTGGGTCTTGTCAAGCTTGACTTCCACTGAGGCCTTCTCGGTCTCCAGCACGGAGATCCTTGCCTTGGACTCCTCAAGGGCTTTCTTCAGCTCATCCACCTCAACCGCCTTCTCTCTCTACTTTTTCTCTAGCTCGAGGTTGGTGCCAGCTTTGGCCATCCTAGACTCGAAGGCCGACACCGCCCCCAAGGATGACTTTAGTGAACTAGTGGTCTCAACCAAATCATGTTTTAGCCGGGAGATCTCTTCAACCTTCCGGTTTCTAATATCAGCAACTAGCTGAATGACCCCCAATCCCCGATATTGCAGCTCGATGCCGACGAAGAATAGTTCTTTCTTGGGGACCAAGGAGAGGAAGCTTTCCATAGTCAGTGTCATCCTGACACTACAAGAAATAAGAAAAATAGTGTAGGTCTTTGAGAGACACAAACAGGAAAAAAACCCACACAAAATCGCTCTTAGCGTAGGTTCAACTTCAAACCTAAAATGGAAGCTAATACCTTTGATGCTAAAATTTTAGCGTGGGATTGAATGGTTGTAGTAATTTTAGTGGACTAAACCTACGTAAAATGGAAGCAATTTGAGTAGGCTTAACCTATGCAAAAATGGACGCATTTTGAGTAGGCTAAAACTACACAACATGAACACATTTTGAGTGGGCTAAACCTATGCAACGTGGACGCATTTTGTGTGGGCTAAACCTACACAATGTGGACACGTGTTACATCCTTTCGCATACGTACGAACTGCCACAAAATTTGAGGCTAGTGTGGGTGTAGCCTACACTTCTTGGACACTAATTAAATTAAATTAAACTCATGAATAGGTTTAGCGGACACAAATTTGAAATAATTTAAAATGTTAGTATGGGTTAAGCCCACACAAATTGTGAAATAATAAAAATATATATATTTAAAAATCAAATTTGAACTTTTTTAAAAATTAAATTAATACCATATTAAATTTGAATCAATTTTCAATGAATCTAAATCCAATTGATGAGAAGTATTGTAAATGTTTGTGTATCCGCATTATTTATTTTATTATTTATATATAGTTATGTTTCATCTTCATCGTGGTGTTGCTTTCTCAACTAGGTCTTCTTTACTCCTTTGTATTAATGACTTCTACGCATGTGGATATATAAAACACAGAAAACAAAACATGGTTTGGTTTACAGTTGTAGTGTCATATGAAAAAGAAATTGAGAAACTTACTCATTTGAGAGCTGAGTGAGCAAGGGGAATTTGAGCAAAGAGCGCGTTGGATGAATAGTCACTCGTCTTAATTCAACCAAAGGACCAAACTCCATGCGTTTGATGATGAAAATTGTAAACCAATACAAAAATTATATACAAAAATGCAATGCATGTAAAGAAGATGGAACAATTGGAATAAAACCCGAAAAAATAGAAAAAAAAATGAGGATGAGAGTACGTACTTATTTACAAAGAAGAGAAAACAAGAAGTGGTGAGAATGCGTTGTCTTTAAAAGAAAATTATGTGAGAGATAAGAGTAAGGTTTCATATACATTAATAAATATTGTAAGGGTAATTGAGAAAGGGAGAAGTGGTAAGTGTAGAGAGGAAAGTGGGAAATTTTTTATAGAGGGGAGGTGGAAAGTTGTTAAGATGGTTAATTATATTTTAATTAAATAATATTTATATTTTTTAAATATCTAGTATATTAAATTTTATAAATATTTATTTTTTCTAAATAACAATTTAATGTTTACCAGAAACTTATAAATTTAAAAACGTAAGTATTATATATATTAAACTTTAAAGTTGATATTTACCTAATTAAGGTTTAAATAATTAGACATTTAATAAATTTATATTTTAATTATTAAATTTAGTTATTGTATTATGTTTAACAAATGTATCAAACATATTATTTAAATAAAACAATCATTTATATATTTTAAAACATTAAACTAATAACATAATTATTATATGTAATATATAATCGAATATATAATTATTTATTTTTATTAATGCATATAATATTTTTTATTTTATTATAATTACATATAATATTTTTATTTTTATTATAAATATAGTTAATACTTTTGGGTTATGTACAATTTATTTTGGGATGAGTTTTTGTACCGACCAGTCATCGGGCGTAGTTGACCACTAGTAGTAAAGGGGCCACGTAAGCTGGGTCCCACGAGCGGCGTGGTTCAACTCGCGAGGCACATGCGCCTAGATACCGAAGAGTGGTCAGACATCGGTCACCAGGATGTGTCAACGTGTCACTAGGCAGTGTAGAGAGATCGGACATCGGTGACTCAAACAACGGAGCTAGGCCACGAGAGGTGGATCCCAGACCACACACCAGTTATCAGTAGGGAGAAGCCTAGGTCACGAGGGCCCATGCATGTGGTGTGGATGACACGTTCAGGCGTAACACAAGTATAGAGCCGTTGGGAAAGATACGACCTATGAGGGTCACATCCCGGGGGTGAGCTGCATGCGTGGCCCGTGGACAGCTAGGGCGCTCCCAGGACGGGTGACCCCAGAGATCAGGTGCACGAGGAGGCATCCAGGTGGTCGTCCCATCAGAGGTTGCACTCCAGATAGGGAACCCCACACGCTAGGTTATCCTAAGAGTGGGTAACGACAGAGCTGGAGCCCACCCCCTTAGAAAGCCTATTTTGGGTAACGAAAACAGTGGAAACCCTAGGCTATATAAAGAGAAGTAACAAACTTAGTAAGGTACACTATTCATTTGTGCCGCTTAAAACACACACGTAAAACAGTTTTGGTGTTTCCTAGTCCTTAGATTGACTTGAGCGTCGAAGTGCAAACGACCTCTAGAGCGCCCCTTGTCTTTGTGATTTCAGGTGTTTGATCGAGAGAAAGGAACGAACGAAGGCACAGAGAATCGGGCGTGGGAGTATCGCGAGACGTACGAAGGCCCTCGAGTCAACCGGTAGGAACATTTGGCGCCCACTGTGGGGCACGATCCAAAACATTGTCCCACCAACAAGAACCAGAAAGATCCAAGAGATGAGAAATATGAGGCAAGGACCTGTTGCACCGAACGGGGGGGAAAGCCTCACCCTGCAACAGGTTATGGAAATGATGCAGGCCCTTCGAGAAGAAGTAGTTGCGTCAAGAGCAAACCAAGAACGAATCCAGGTAGACTTGGCTGCGCCGCGGGCGACAAACGAAGAACTGCGCTGATTGAATGAGGAATTGTGCAGCGATCTGCAAAGTCAGGCAGGCGAACGTGAAGAGGAAGATCAAGAACCTGCGACGCCGCCGAGGGAGTTTCTGATGCCGTTCTCACAAGAGATCATGGATGTCGTGATACCAGACACGTTCGTAGAGCCCAAAGTTACCTTCACTGGTACGGAGGACCCAAAGGCCCATCTCACGGCTTTTCATACGCAGATGATGTTGGTTGGGGGCTCTGATGTGGTGCGGTGTAAGTTGTTCATGAGCACTCTGTTGGGAACAACGATGGATTGGTTCATCAGTCTCCTTGATGGCCACGTGACGTCGTTCCCGCAACTCACAAAGCTGTTTAAGGCACAGTACATCGCGAATCGGGCTCCCCCATCCATCTCTTATGATCTCTTTGACATCAGACAATATCTAGGAGAGTCCCTGAAGGAGTTCCTTCACCGTTTCAAAGCACAAGTGGTGAGGCTGAACCTCAAAGACGAAACGATGATTATGCACGCGTTTCGAAAGGGCATTGTGCCAGGACCTTTCAGTGAATCACTTATCAGGAACCGCCCCAAGACTTTCACCGAGATAAGGCGTCGCGCGGTGGCTTATATCGCGGCAAAAGGGGAGCTTAACGAGAAGCGCACGTGTGTGGTTCCTACGCGCCCGCGTGCATTAGGACGACCTCAACCCCTAAGGGTGCATGAGGCGTCGACAGAGAAGAAGACCCTCGCGAAGCCGCAACCCTACCAACCAAGAAAGCCTCCAACCAGGGGGCGCGAGAGAGAGAACATGCCGCCGAGGCACGACTTCGTGGTAGAATTGAAGGATCTCATCGTTATCCCTAATATAGCAGAGAGGCTGAAGATCCCCCCCCCCCACGACCGACAAGAAGCTCAGGCCCAACAAGAACGTCCGGTGCAAGTTCCACCAAGCGTCTGGTCACCCGATACGCAACTGTCTGGCGCTGGGGCACCAGCTAGATGAGTTGGTGAATAACGGTTTCCTAAGAGATTACTTGTAGGAAAATCAGAGTGCCGAGGACGTGGTGGTGACAGGGGGTGAACGGGGGCATGAAGTTCCCGTACATGGTGAAATCCACACCATTGCGGGAGGATTCTCAAGAAGAGGTTGCATCGCTTCCCAGCGGAAGAAGTATGCACGGGCGGTGATGTCGGTCGAAGCACAAAGGGCAGACGACGCCTTCGACGTCGACCTTGTCTTCACCAAAGCAGATCTCCAAGATGTCGTTCCCTATGACAACGACCCGGTGGTGATCTTCGTAGTAACCGCTGGGAGGAAGGTGCACCGGGTATTGGTGGATCAAGGAAGCTCGGCAGACGTGATGTTATGGACGACTTTCAACAAGCTGCAGTTGTTCCCCAACATGTTAAGGCCTTAAACTGGCTGCTTGTACGGTTTCGCAGGAGATCAAGTGGAGGTGCGTGGACACTTGGAGCTGAGGCCCACCTTCACGGATGGTACCGCGTCCCGTACGGAGAACATCAGGTACCTCGTCGTCAATGCTCCCTCTACTTATAACATGCTGGTGGGTAGACCTACGCTGAACAGGCTAGGGTCGGTGCCATCGACGAGGCACATGAAGATGAAGCTACCTGACTTGGAGGGAAAGGTGATTACTATCAAGTCAGACCAGAAGGAGGCACATAGGCGTTATGAGAACAGCCTCAAAACAAAGAGAGGCGTATTCATGGTCACTACACGTGCACCGCACTCGGGAGAGGTCGCCCAGCCCGAGATCAATCGCGCAGGGACCGCTCAAGAAAGGCGACTTGAGCCGGTCGGCGGTGCAGGGGAAAGAAAGTTTGAAGAATGGGTCTCAAAGCATGACGACGCTCTAGACCAAACAGCACAGGATCGAATTGCCAAGGTTCGACCTATCCACCAGTGGGTGAAAGAACGACATCTTGTCGACCTAGAAGAGCTATTCACGACAATAGCTAAGTCCATATTGAATCTGAACCCCGGGAAGTGCGTGTTCAGAATAGAAGCAGGGAAGTTTCTGGGTCTCTAGCCCACCGAGCGTGGGATAGGAGCAAGCCCAAAAGAAGGGGTGGGGACGAGGCATGGTCGCCCTATCCAGTCCCGCGTCAGCTGGAGGAGACAACGACCATCCTTACCTCCAGTGCCTAAGAAGGAGCAATTGGTTTGTGCAGGCCCAAAGTAAAGAGGCATTCATCAAGTTGAAGGAGTACCTAGCCAACCCTCCGGTCTTGTGCAAACTGCAGCCAAGCACACCACTTCGCTTGTATTTTTGCGGTAGTCAACCAGGCGATCACTACAGTCCTAGTTCAGGAACAGGACCAGTTTCAGAAACTCATATGTTTCACGAGTAAAGTATGGCTAGAACCTGAGGCAAGGTACCAGGCATTGGAGAAGGCAGCCTTGGCGGTCCCATGTCAGCTGGGAAGCAAGCTTAGAGTGACAGAGGTCCTTGGGGACGGAACATGCAGACTTGAGATGTTGGAAGGAGACGCGATTCCTCGCATATAGAATGCAGTCAACCTCAAGTTCTATTCAAGTTAAACAATAACATTGTACATCGTGTTAGGGGATGCTCTTTTTCCCTTATAAGGGTGTTTTGATGAGGTCATCCAATAAATTTCGATCGAATATTTTCTCGAGTTTTGTACAATTCAGTTAAGAACTTGTTTTCCTTGCGTTAGAAGTCTCGAGAGCGGTAAAGGTAGGTTCGTAGAGAACACCTCCCCTCTCGAGTGAGAACGCTAAGGTTGAACGAAATAGTTCACCAGATAAATCCTCCTCGCCCTTGAGCGAAGCTGAGGTCAGTTAAGAACTTGTTTTCCTTGCGTTAGAAGTCT
>Ga0123341_1002483_pt1 | contig 15220 bp, 10 predicted proteins | sample Turbeapinknodule_FD_89959 | JGI IMG/M metagenome (GOLD analysis project Ga0123341, IMG submission 89959) | Root nodule microbial communities of legume samples collected from Mexico - Turtle bean Mexico pink nodule | ecosystem: Host-associated > Plants > Roots > Nodule | place: Mexico: Nepantla... | reverse complement strand
CTATAATTCTAATTTAAATATATATATATATATATATATATATATAGATATATATTGTTATGATTAAAATTTTAAATACTAAATACTTTATACATACGCTTTGTGTAGTTTTATAGTAAAGTATGTGTGTTATAGTTGTATTGTTACTCCATATTTTAGTTTTTCTAAAATTTAATTTTAGGTCCTCAAAATTGAAGAAAAAATATTAATAGAATTGAAGAATTTCAATTTGTTTTCAAAACAAAAGTGTATGATATGTGCAAATGATGTTTTTTCCATACCAAATTTCTGAAATTTCTCATTATTAAAAATTCGGACAAACTTAAATAGATTTCTCTTTCAGTTTTATAAATAATAAATAAATCACTCATTACTTAATTATTTATTTTTCGAAAGAAAAAAAATAAACAAAAATTTCTTAAAATATTAAAATAATTGAGAATATTACTCATAACGAAATATTTATATCCCATTACATTTCGTATAAATGATACGGACTACTAAATAATACACAATTTAATTTAATAAACATATTAAACTAGCTATAATGTAGCTCATCACTTTAAAGGAATTATTAACCTAAATTCAATTAAGACACATTTTTCTTTTATAACAAAAATATTTTGAGATAGAGCAAATACCCATATTTTTAACTTGCCAAAATCATATTTTACTCTTAGTTTAAATTAGGGTATGTTAATATATACTATTTTATTATTTTTAGTGTTGTTTTAAATTAAACAAATTCAAATTATGAAAATAAATAAGGATATAATTTCTTAAACTTAAGTAACTCAAAATAAATCGTACAATCGATATTTAAGGAGAATAAATTTTTCTTACTGAGGAGTTTGTGATAAATTTTAGTATCGTTATGATCAATCGTCACATGCGAGATATTGTCTGGATATCATGTTCAATCACAATTTTGTTCTTAAAATGTATCTCGATATATTTAAAAGAGAAAAAAATATATAAATTGTTATTGAACTCGACTAGCGAATTTTGGTATATTGAACGTACTAGAAAAATATTTATATAAAATAATTTATATATATATATATATATTTTTTAAATTAATTGATTTTATTATGGTAATAATAGGATAATTAGATGAGAAAAATAGTGTGATGTTATGAAAAATGAAAACCCTGAACCAAGCAACAAGAAACCCTTAAACCCAAAACCTGAACAAAATAGTTCCCATTCCATGGTAGTGGAATCATCAGAATGAAAGCTCTGAGAACCCTAAGAAGGACCCTCTATTTCTCCGCCCCTCGCACTCCCACGCCGCTTTTCTTCTCCGCCCAGCCTCACCGCGACCACCCTACCACCTCCGCCGACTCCGACGCCGCCTTCGACAGCTCCCACTACGCCCTCGACACGGACCCCGGGCCTAAGCCCAAGCCCACATGGGACGACAAGTACCGGGCCCGCGCGGACCGCTTGGTGTTCGGAGAAGAGGGCCCGAAGGGGAAGCTGCGGCTGAAGGAGGAGGAAGATGAGAGGAGGAGAATGGTTCTGGCCAAGGCCTTGCTCGAAGCCGCCATGGAAAAGGAGGAAGAAGAGGAAGGAGCAGAAGGAGCGAACGGCGTGGTGAAGGAGGAAGAGCAAAAGTCGTTGTCCGTTGGAATCATTGGCGCCCCCAACGCTGGCAAGTCTGCGCTAACTAATTTTATGGTTCGTTCCAAGTAATAGTCATATCATTCGCGAATTCTCAAGTTGCTCTTTAGTGTCGTTGTTGTGTTCTTCAACGTTTTCAATTGCTGTCACGGTTGCAGCTTTTTTGCGTTCGAAATTGTATACAAATGCGAAAAAATGGACTACCAAAATTTAAAACCACAATTACGGTCATGGAGATCCAAAGGCCTTTGGATGTTGAGGCCGAAATGGCACTTGCTGAGCAGTTTTTAGTTTCTGACTTGTTTGTTTTTTAGTTTGGGATGCTTCAAACTAGTGGAAAGTAAACTCATAAACTCAGTTTCATGACATGTTTGGTTGGTTACCTTCAAAAGGTATGTTTGCACGATAAATTTTGTCTGGAAATTCAGTTTTGTATAAGCAAGACATGAGTTAAAATTAATTTTAAAACAAACTTAAAGTTTACAGACTTTAGTGCAAAGATGTAGTTGAGCGTTGTGCCAGAGTTGCAATTGTTGATCACTTTTGATGAATAATTGTTCACAAATACGGAGAATTTTAGAAAAATGCAGCTCATGATGCCACAATTTCAGTGGTGCAGATCCCAAAAGCCTTAACATTGTGGAAGAAAATGTGGTTGGCAACATTTTTAACTAAACAAAAATGTTGAAAAATACGACACATTGTGCAGAAATGTTGTTCATACTACCACAATTATGTTATGGAGATCCCAAAATCATCCATGTTCTGGCTGAAATTGCGTACCTGTATATTTTCAAAATTTACGTTCCTAGCATCTTTGGTGGTGGATGATCTTATTGTGTTTTTTCTAAATGTCATGGGTGCGTTTTTTTGATTTGTCTTAGGTTGGGACAAAGGTTGCAGCGGTTTCACGGAAGACAAATACCACAACTCATGAAGTTGTGGGAGTATTGACAAAAGGAGACACCCAAATTGTGAGTGACTAGTTTGCTTGTTTTACTTCTTTGTGTGTAAAAGGGAACATGACAGAAGTAGACCTCTTTCACTAGAGCTAGAAATTTGTACTATTATGATTTAGAATATAGTACCCACAACAGATTAGTGTACTTTTGTTTGTGGATATATGGTTCTCATTTGACCCAAAATATGGACATATTTTGAATCTTTGATATAATTTGAATTGAAATGCTTAATTAAACAGGTGTCAGTCCGTCTGAGAATGATATACTTAACCTGTAGAATTATGTTTCAACTGGTAAAATATTCTATATTCTATATTCAAATATTAATAGTAATAGACTAGCTGGTCCATTTCTATTACTATTGGTATATGCATGCTCACTAATCAATGAACCTTGATATTCTTTATCTGATTCATTATGAAAATTGAAGAGAAGATCTCATTTTGAAACGAGGATATTTTGGTAAAGTATTTTGTCACTTTAGCAGCAGGTAGGATATCTTTTCAAATCTCCCGCTAGTAGTAGACCCTTATGTACATTATATTTCCATTTGCGAAATGTAATTCGATGGCCATGGGAGGCAAACGTATAATCCATTTAGAGAATTTCCTTTTCCTTTTAATGCTTATATTAACATAGTAGCTTTTGCCGTTCATTTCTCAATAATACCATTTTACTTGAATTGATGAGTTTACATTTTGGAGAGTGTGTTCAGTACCAGAAAAAAATGGATGTTGACTGTGATGGTGGTGACAAGTAACAATGAAAAGGTTTTCTCAGGAGGTTTTAGCTTGGAATAAAAGTACCCATTGCTGCAGATTCCTTGAACTGTTATACAGCTTATGACTGAAAATTCAATTAAACTATGTGCCAGCATTTTGATAAAACCCAAAAATTTCTACTTTACCTTTACATCTTTACTACTTCCAATGCTTCATATTGTCCTCAACCCACCACTTATAAGCCTTACCTTTTGTCATTTATTTATGATTTGCTGAATTATATTTTTCAAGAACTTTGAAGATTTTCATTATTATCCACGTTCTTGCTTTTTCATTCTTGTTTTTATAGGCTTAAAATTTGAATTTTAATAATACATTTTACTTATCTACATATTCACAGTGGTGTAATATTCTCTATGCAGTGTTTTTTTGATACACCAGGGCTCATGTTGAATTGCGGTGGATTTCCTTATAGGGATGTCAAAGTCCGTGTTGAAAGTGCTTGGAGTTCAATCAATCTCTATGAAGTGCTCGTAGTCATTTTTGATGTTCATAGACATATTACCAGGTGAAGCTTTATTATTTAAATTAAGGAGTGGTCTTACATTTGTGTTTCAACCTTTTGGATAACCTTTTCCACAGGTTTATTTATAAAAGAATAAAATACCGAGGTCAAACAATTGAATTCCTCTTTGAAGTTTTAAGTTAAAATCAGCTTATCTTCTTAGCTTTTGGAGAAGTTAAAAAGAGAATTTTTATAAAGATTAAGTGTATATGCTTATTATAATATAACTTATGCAAGAAGCTCAATTCATTTTAACTTTTTTATTTTTCCCTATAAGGGTTTAAAATTTGACTAACTAAGCTCATTGCAAAGGTGATGATGTCACGATGAATTACCATAAGGTAATTTAGTTTACTAGCTATTCTTCTGTATTTCATAGGATCAAAATACAGTTCTTCGTGGTCAGGTACAAATTTTGACACCTTTAGAATGTTGAGAGCATATTTTCTGTGAGATATGACCAAACCATCCTTGGATTGTCCCACTTCTATACCAAGGAAATATCTAAGGTGTCCAAAATCTTTTGTCTAGAAATTTTGAGCAAGATATTGTTGTAGTTTTACAATACCCCTATGATAATAATGTTGTCCACATGGACAATGACATAGATACGTCCTTGGGGAAAATGACGATAAAATATAGTATTATCAAAATAACTTTGTTTATTCCAAACTGCTGGATGATAGTTCGAAAACGCCCAAACCATGAACGAGTTGATTGTTTCAGGTCAAATAAGATTCTATGTAGATGACATACAATATTAGACAACTCCCCTCAAGCGACAAATCTAAGAGGTTGCTCTGTGTAGACTTCATCAATATCACCATGTTAGAAATGCATTTTTGCTGTCAAGCTGAAACAGGGTCTAGTGGTAAATAGATGCAATGGAAAAAGTTGGATAAATGTCACTTTGTCAACAAATATAAAACCAGAAGGAGTAACAGTACGGGAAGAGCCCAAAATATCAAAGTGAACTAAAGAAAAAGGATGTAAAGCTTGTCTAAGACTATTAGGAAAAGATTGATGAATATGTTTTCTTAACTGACACGACTCACAATTCAAAGTAGACAAATGTTTTAAACTGGATACCATCTTCTGCTTTTTTTTCTCTCAACTTGGGATGTTCTTATTGTGCTTGAATCATCATTGGAGACACCGTTGATGAACATACCAATGGTGATGGAGAGAGATAGTAAAGACCATGTGACTCACATTCCACACCAATTGCCTTGCTCGATATTCGATCTTGCAAGGTAGCATTATTTTTAGTGAAAGTGAGGATAATATTATGAAATTGGGTAATAAATAATAAATTAAAAGGCCAATGAGGGACATGAAGAACATTATCAACAATAAGGGATGAGAGGGGTTGGATAATACCAATGCTACAAACTTGTGTTTGTGAACCATTTGTAGTAGTTAGTAAAGGCAAATTGGCAGCAGTAGTAAAGGAGGAAAAAAGAGAACAATTACTAGATATGTGGCTAGTTGCATTAGAGTCAATGACCCAAGGATCAAGGGAAGGAGATTGAGAGACCAACAAATGAATCTCCAGTGTGTGCCACTAAAACAATGTTACTAGTGGATTGGTGTGTCGCACACCATTTGATAAAGTTTTCAAATGTTGTTAGAGATAGATCAGCTAGTAGTGTAGGAGCAACAAGCCACTTTGCAGTAGATTCTTGGGAAATATTGTGGGGGCAATGTTTGCATTTTGGGTAAGCATCCAAAATTATTACTGTGATGCAAATATAGTGTTTTCCCCTACAGACAAAGTATGTGTCTCCGTGTTTATTGTCGGAGGAATATAGAAGAGAGCAAATGATGTTGATCACGGGTAGCAACATACAAGCCCAAGGTCATAAAAAGTATACTGTGGTTCTCTTGTTCCTTTTTCACATTTGCAAATGATAGAAGTAGCTCATTAAAATCATGTAAGGTAGCATGAAACCGCCCAATATAAGCATACATAGAACCCTCTCTAAACGTTGTGAAGCAAGAAGTGTTCATAGATCTTGACACATGTTGTATAGATATTGTGTGTCATTGGTATAAAGGGCACAAGCTTAACTCCTAACTGATGCACACGTATAGAAAATAGGTTTGAGTAAGGTGTGGATAGTGGATTTAATAACACTACAGAGTTGAGCATCAATCTTTATCCATTGTTTTCAATTTTCTGTAGGAACAGATTTAGCACAGGTAGTGAGATGAGTTTTGTAGCCTAACCCATTTAACAATAACCCAATTTCAGAAGCCCAAGTGAAATAGTTCCACCCCGTCCATCTTCTTAATACTAACAATGGCTAGGAAAGATGGGAGAATCTCTTTTGGAGGTTGATGTGGTGTTGGAAGACATTTTTTTTCTGGAAAGGTGAAAAAAAAACAATAAAATACTTAAGGAGAGGGAAACTCATCAAAATAGTGAATGTGAACTTGAGAAAAAGGTTTTTGCAAAGAAAAAAAAAACTTTGGTGACAGTTGGTATACCGGGTAAACATGGTTTTGAAAAAGCTCTTGATACCATGCTAAACTCTAGGAAAGAAAAAAACTTTGAAGGGAAATCATGTGTTTATGATACAACGGGAATGCTTTATTTATGTTGAGAAAAAAGGAATCAATAAATAAATAGAGGAGATTTAATATTTTTTAATAACAAAGATATGATACGAGAATTAATAAAAATATTTCTAATAATACATATATAATCCAAATATTATTGATATAGAAGAACAGTTTCTTATTTCTATAATTATAACAATATGCATGTACTGGTGTGCTGATTGGTCTTTGGTAGCAAGCAGTGTATTAACACCAATCACAAAATCCTCTATTTCCACAAGGGATATTCTGCTCTTTTGGTTGTCTGGAAGAAGTTTAGGCTTCTATGAATTGTTTTGTTAGACTAGCACCTCAATTACAATCTATTATCACCATATTTTTGTCTCTTAACCTTTCTGCCTTACTATAGTTTTATGTTTTGATGGCACATTTTCTTTGTATCATTATTGTGACCCAATCCAATTAAAAATTTGATTAACACAGGCCTGATCAAAGAGTGATACAATTAATTAAACGAATGGGAGCTCGATCGGTTCTTAATCAAAGGCGAATTTTGTGTATGAATAAGATTGATTTAGTAGAGAAAAAGAAAGACTTGTTGAAGGTTGTTGAAGAATTTAAAGATCTTCCTGGATATGAAAGGTAAGGTTCTCTTGTAGAAAGACTAGGGTAGACAATGGTCTGCAGTCTGATTGCAATTTTTCTGTGGATTGACTCTAGTTCTTAAGCTAGCTTCTAATACGTTTTTCTTTTAAATATTATTATTTAGGCATTTCATGATATCAGGACTGAAGGGGGCTGGAGTAAAAGATTTGACTCAGTACTTGATGGAGCAGGCATGTATCTTTCTACTTCTACCGTCTCCTAGGTGTAAACATAGTTTAATAGTTCTTCTAAGGAATTAGTAATGTGTTCTTTTGGGCTTAGGATGAGACTGCCCCGTCTGGTGGGATGAGGCTTAGTAATTACTTTTACAGTCATGACTCATGATTGCTTCGTTTTTGTTGCTATCCATATTTGCATTTATTTTCTTTTGCAATTACAATTTTTATAGTTCTTGCAGTTGCAGATATATTTGATTAGATAATCCTCGCTTAATTCTGATTTTTTGATTGTTTCTTATGCATAGGCAGTTCAACGACCCTGGGAAGAGGATCCACTTAGCATGAGTGAGGAAGTTATGAAGATGATAGCAATAGAAGTTGTGCGAGAAAGGTTATTGGACCATGTACATCAGGTAATTGTTGAAGCCAATCTATTTATTCTTGTAATTTTGTGAAAAATATATGGTAGGATTTGGCTAATAGTGTTACAATATTACATATTGACCAGCAAATTTATCAATTCAGGAAATTCCGTATGATGTTGAACATCGATTGATTGACTGGAAGGAGTTACGAGATGGTTCTATTAGGATCGAGCAGCACTTCATCACTAACAAATTAAGCCAACGCAAGATTATTGTGGGAAAAAATGGTTCAAAAATTGGGTAACTTATATTTTTAGCCTCTCCTTTATGTAGCTTAACAGATTTTGCTATTATTAATTTTACCAGTTTCTCCTGTTTTGAAGATAACATGACATGATTGGAATGTTTTGGTTTAAGTTCAATCAATCAAAGCATATTTACATTGGTTAATCATAATGGTTTTCTGAACTCAGGAATAGAACCGATAAAGTTCCATTTTCTGTAGATTGTTCCGTTTTCATCTTAGGTCTTATTTTACTTCAGTTTGTTGTCTGAATCTACCTTCCTCATGCCCTTATACCGATAATCTTTTGTATTAATATTTTTTTCATCGCTGCATCCTTGAGATGAACGGTTATTTGGGTTTCATTATGCTTTGGTTGGATTGTGTTTATTGACGCTTGTTTAATACAGGAGAATAGGAATTGAAGCCAATGAAGAGCTAAGGTCCATTTTCAAAAGGCAAGTGCATCTAATTCTCAAAGTTAATCATAAAAAATGAATCTGGCGTAGATTCGATGTTGAAGTGTACCTTCTTTGCCACACTATGTTATGCTGTGTGTGAAATGCCAAAGCTGTGTGGCGTGTGAAGTCTCTGCAAAGTAACAAAACCATGCTAGATTTCATGGTGTTCTTGGAGAAATCATGGCTACAGGTTGAGTTCATTGTTGACCGCATTCCTACGAGCAAACTTTTGTGCCTATATCCGATTTGGTTGCCCTTGTTGAAGGAGTTGAACTCATTAATTTTATTATGTATTAATTTCAAAGGAAATTTCCATATTTTGTTTTTGTTTGCTCAAATATAATTTGGTTTATACATTTTTTTTTATAAAAGTAGAAAATTAGCACATTTGGTCTGTACCTTGGGTTCCACTCATTGGTGAAATAAGAGGCTTTGTTATTGTATGTACAGAAATTTTGAATATCAAACTTTGTTTAATTCACATCTCCTGTTATCTAAGGTTAAGGTTACGTGTTAAACTAGAAATTGGTTTCACCTCTTCAACTTGAAACTAAGGCTGAGCTGAGTTGAACTCTTGAAGTGTTGGATTTGGAAGCTTTTGAAGCGTTGAATTTGATTTTAGAAAAGAATTTTGATGTTCAATTTCAACTCATTTATGCAAAAGTTTTGTTTAATCAAGAATAAGAATGTTACAACATCGTTATATTATCTGATATCCTAACTAGGTCAATATCTTAACTAGTATCATCAAACATATGCAACCTTCCTAAAAACATGTGTTGTATGATTATTATTTTGGGTTCTCTGAAAATTGTCCATTGACCCCTTCCCACTTGGTATATATAAGAGACTTTGTTCTTGTATAATCTTATGTCATGTACAACAATTTTGATTATCAAAATTTACTATATTTCAATCTCTTATGTTAACCAAACATTATGTATTAACCGAACATGTTTATTTTGGAAATTGTGCCCTTATAACCTTATCCTGATTTTTTATTATTATTTAAAATAGTTAAATCATTTTATTTTGTACTATCACATGTTTGAATCATGACTTGTCTTTGGCAACATGAAATCTTTCTTCTTTCAGCCACTTGTAAGAATCTAATAACAAATGAAAAGAGAAGATTTATCCAAACTTTTATATATATCCTAATTTTCTGCTATATATATAGGTTGAATGGCATCTTACATTGTTCAAAGAGTGAACTATTATAATTAGTAATGGATCATAATTAGCACTTTTGTTGTGAATGAATTTTTATTTAAATAATTTTTAAAATTAATCTTAATTTTCTTAATTTAATATAAATCTTTATTTTTATTATCCTTATATTATAGAATTATTATTATTAGTCCTTGTCATGAGTTCTAAACTAGAAGTGTAAGTTAATTCTTATTATGGTCTATGCTAAATGTCTCCTATATTAATAATTTTTTAAATATTATCCTTTACAAAGTAATCTCTATAACTTTCAATGGTTCATTATAGGTAAAAAAGAAATAAAAAAAAAATAATCTATGATTAATTTTGGAGAAAAATATTAATTAATAGTTCATTATAGGTAAAAAGAAGTAACAAAAATTTAATCTATGATTAATTTTGGAGAAAAATATTAATTTAGAGTAGATTCCATACTCTAAACCAAATTAACCAACAATTTTAGAAAAAGCAATTTAAAACTAAATATGAGATATAATAATATCAAAAATCAAAATTAGATGAGAGAAAGAAAACTGAGAAAGAACAAAGAAAGAAAGGAAATTTGTGTGTAGACTGGTTAACTAGTTTATGCTCATCATTTTCTCCAACATTCTATATTTAGTGGAAGAGGTTCTCATTTAAATCTTGTGTAGAAAAAGGAAGGTAAAGCTGTCAGCGACAAATGCAGGAGTGCATGTGGATAAATCTGTCAAGAAATGAAAGTGGATAATCTTCAAAGTTTTGAATATCCTTTTCAAGTTATGCATTGAAGAAAGAACAGAGAAGCAATAGCAATGCAACCGTATGTTGCACAGAGGACAGACCATATGTAGTGAAATAATTGCTTGATTCTAATACTATATTTAACCAACAATTTCAACAACAAAAACAAAAATGTAGCTTATTTTTGTTTGTCATGCTTACCTTAGACATGCTCAATATTGCTCATTGAAAACATTTGAATTGGTACCATTGGTTTTTATTTGAGAAACACTTCTGATTTTGAAAAATATAATCTCAAATTGATTAGGCTTTATGATGCTCTACAAGAGTGAAATGAGAGAGAGCAGACTCAATGTTTAATTATACTAGCTTACAAATATTGCAACATGCAACATTATATGCCAAGAAACAAATCTTAACCACATTAAAGCAATTATCAATAGTTTTCTTTACAACACTCTATACAACAACAAGAAACATAAGAAAAAAAAAAGACAAATGGGAAAAATCTCAAGTAATAGATGAAGAAAGAAAGGTAGAAATATGCATACAACAAATTAGCTTTTATGCATGCAGTGGAGATGGAAAACATCATTGTCCAAAATCCAGACACATCCAAAGAAAGAGCAGAGTAAAAATGCAAACATCATGATCAGTGCTGAACATATACAAGTGACAAAAGGCTTTATCAACTTGAGTGACAGATTTAAGCATCAACTTGAGTGGCAAGGGTTGCCGCTGTCTTGTCTGCTACAGTAGCTACAACAAACCGCTCTGCTATGATGGCCCTTGTAGCAGCTTTGGGCAGCTCTGTTGCCTACAAAGCTATAGTGTACTGTTTAAAACCCTGTTGATAATCTTATCATTAAAAATTAAAATAAAAAATGTTTTCTCAAACTAAAGAACTGTGATGTTTTATGCTACAATGGTTCTTAACTTTGGTGTGCTAATATTGTGTATAAGCTAATTTTAGTTTATGGAGAACTTCATTTCATCTTTCCTTATTTTGTTCTGGTAGAAGTGTTTATAGAGATGATTACCAAAACATACCTTAAGAACAGTAAAATTCACAGATATTCCAATTGACTTTCCAAGAGATATACAATCAACATTTTGAATTCTGAGGACATAAGGACATGGTATTGTATTAACTATTCTACAAATACAATCAACTTTAAAACATTGTTTAAGGCAAAATGGTAGCCATTCATTTTCCTCCATAGTCCATCCATACACATGAAACTCTATGTATTCTGGGATGTAAGCAAAATTCATGGAATTGAAGAGTTGCATGGTACAAATAAAACATTTGAATGTGAAACTTCCATATTGCATTTACCAGTTAAGAAATCATGATTCAAATTAAAAGATTAGAAATCAATTGTGGATCACCTATCTACTTTTGCAAGACCAATTTTGGTCCAGATATGGGAAAGAGCCCTCACTCATGACTCAACCTCTGTTGCCACTTTCCATCCACCTCAATGGCACTATATCCTGGTACCTTTTTGATTCCCATATCTTTCATCTTACTTCTCACCTTTCTCACATCTTCCCATCTGTCAGCAGAGGCATAAATGCTAGCAAGAAGTGTATGAAGACTTGAATCGCTTGATTTAACTCTGGCCAGTGCTGTAGCAAGCCTTTCACCCATATCAATATTACAATAAGTTCTGCAGGCACTTAGCAAAGCTCCATAGAGTGGAACTATTATTTCATCATTGTTTTCATCTGGTAACTTCCTTACCAACTCCTCCGCCTCTTGTAACAGTCCGGCTCGACCAAGAAGGTCAATGAAACACCCATAGTGCTCTAAATTTGGCTCAATGTGATACACACTAGACATGGAATGAAATAACTTTCTTCCTTCTTCAACCAATCCTGCATGAGTACAAGCACTCAAAACAGCAATGAAGGTAACATCATCAGGTTTAAACCCACACACTTGCATTGCTTCAAACAACTCAAGTGCTTTACTTGTTTTACCATTCATGGCCAGTCCACAAATGATTGCAGTCCATGAGGCAGTATCCTTTTCCTTCAATGCATCAAAAATCTCCAAAGCTATATCTATGCAGCCACATTTAGCATACATTTCAATAAGGGCAGTACCAACCACAGCATCCACTAGGATTCTGTTTTCATCTATATAATTATGAATCCACTTGCCTTGCTCTAGAGCTCCTGATTGAGCACATCCCGTAAGAAGAGTAACCACAATGAAGTTATCTGGTCTCACACCTCTCATCTGCATCTCCCCAAATAATGCAATTGCCTCTTCAAAACGATTAAACTGTACATACCCATTAATCATAGCTGTCCAAAGAACAATATCCCTACTTGGACTCCTCTCAAAATAATCTCGAGCTTGATCCAACCAACCACAGGCCACATACCCGGTTACCATACTGGTCCAACAATTCACATTCTTAACACTCATTGCATCGAAAATCTCCTGAGCCACGCTCACATGTCCACACTTACAATACATGTCTAACAAAGCATTCCCCATTATGATAGTAAAATCCAGTTCATTCATAATGTAATCGTGAATTTCCTTACCAAGCTCCAAATTTCTCAACGCCGTACACGCGGACAGACTGCTCACAACCGTAGCTTCATTAGGCTTTTCATTGCTCTCCTTTCGCATTCGGTTGTAAACATCCACAGCCTCCTGGAACCTCTTGCACCTGACATAACCCGAAATCATGATGTTCCAAGAAACCGTATCCCTCTCAGGCATTTCCTCAAACACCTGTGCGAACCCCTCAACCAGGCCCAACTCTGCATACATATCCATCAACGAGTTACCCACATAAGCGTCAAACTCAAGGCCAGTCCTAACCACAAAAGCATGAACCTTTTGCCCTTCCTTAACCTCCCCAATGCAACCAATACCCTTCAAGACATAAGGGTAGGTGTAGTTATCAGGCCACACACCATGTTCCCTAAGTTGGTGAAACAGAGAAATGGCAGTCCTAAAACTACCCCTTTTGACAAAGGCCTTGATCATGAGGTTATAGATAAACAAAGAGGGGTTATGAATGTGTTTGAAGACTCTGTTTGCATAGTTGAAATCCCCCAGTGATGAGTCCATGGAAAAGGCCATGAGCTTGTTAAGGGTGTCTCTATCTTGTTGAAGGCCAGCACTGAATATGTGGGCCTGAATTTGCTTCAAATGGGACATGGATTTGCAGCTTTTGAGAAGAGAAATGTATCTTCCCTTCATTGGCTTGTTGGTTATATGAAGATCATACCTTACATCATTGGTTCCATTCAGCAGGTAGATGTAGAATGATATAGCTAAGCATTAACCACAAGTTTTTGGGAGCGTAGGCAGAATGAACAAATTCAGAGAACAATGGATTGTGAATGATGGTGGAACTGAGTTTGAAAGGTGGCGCCAGTGGATTTTGGTGTTTGCGATTGACTATGTAAGAGAGAAAGGAGAAATTTAAAATTGAAGTTTGATTTTATTTTCCAAATCCTTGGTAAAGGTGCATATCTCCCAATATTAAAAAAAATTAAAATAAAAAATAATTTTAAAAACATAATTAGTTACTATATTAATTAAATGTAAAATAATTTATATTATTTATAATTATTATTTTTTATTAAATAATATAATAATTAATTATTTTTTATTTTTTAAAAATTATTTTTATTTATCGGTTGTTTTAATGGTGCAACAATGTTAATTTCATCATGTGCTAAATGATGTGTGCATTACCAAAATTTTAAATGTGTTAAATATATAAAATATACTAAAATTAAAAAAAAATAAAAATTATATATTAAAAAATTGATAATAACAAAGTTTCACCATAATTATAGAATTAAAGCCGTTAATATTTAGTAGTGAGATTAAGTTACAAGTATAAGGGAGAAGTTTTGTGGATGGAGGTTCACATAGTATTTCAAACATTTAGATAAGTATAGTCGGTCAGAAGTAATAATTTATCTTAAAAAATGGATATTGCATTCACAAACTCTCTTAAAATTTAAAATTTGAATATGTAAAACTCACTGGATATTAAAATATGTGCACTATTCAAGTGCTTATAATTTAAATAAAAACCAAATAAATGATTGTGAGAATTTGATTAATAGAATTAGAATTGAAATTAATTTTTCTTATTCGTATGAATTTTAGTAAATAAAATCATACAACATTCTTACTTATTTGATATTGATGCAACAGAAAGAGTTATTCATATTGATTCCTCAAAGATAAATTATTAAGATGATCTCTTAAACATTGATTCTTCAATTTTTTAGAAAACTTCTTATCATTAAGAGAAAATGTTATAAAACATTTGATATATTATAATTTTTTTGTTAGTATTAAAACACATCAAGTATTTTCATTTAGATCAGATCATCATAATCCACATCCCTTAATTTATTCTCATATGCAGAAAAAAAAAACTAAAAAGTATAAAAAAATATGTCTCTATAATAAATATATTAGTAACTATACGATTACTTCATTTTAGTTAAAATATTATTATTATTATTATTAGACTTGTGTACACATTTTTATTTTTATTTTAATAAATTCATATGAAGTTGTGTTGAAATGAAACTAAACTTTTGTTTTCTAATAAAATATATGTGAAATTTGTTCAATGATAAAAAACATTCTTGAAAGAATGAAGAATATATTCATGAATGAATGATGTTGATAATTGATTATCATAATTTATTATTGTGTATGATAAAGTAGAGAAGAGAGATTCTGTATTTTATTTAGCAATGGAGAAAAGATATTTTGAGTTAATGGATATTAATGTTGGCCCAACCCAACATATGAGGTTCAGTGTCTATGCTCTAGGTGGGCCTTATCATTCTCAACAAGTTAATTAGTAGTTTCAAACTCACTTGTATTGGACTTTAATTATTAATTTATTTTTGATTTTAT
>Ga0123341_1002482_pt1 | contig 15221 bp, 9 predicted proteins | sample Turbeapinknodule_FD_89959 | JGI IMG/M metagenome (GOLD analysis project Ga0123341, IMG submission 89959) | Root nodule microbial communities of legume samples collected from Mexico - Turtle bean Mexico pink nodule | ecosystem: Host-associated > Plants > Roots > Nodule | place: Mexico: Nepantla... | reverse complement strand
ATTTATACTTTCAAATTGATAAATCCAATCCAATTTTAATACAAATAAAATTATTTATTATAATATATTTTTTAAATATTTTAAACTTTTAAAAAAAGTTTATTTTATATAAAAATAAATTAAAGTTAAATATAATTTTAACCTCCTAACTTTCTTATTATGAGGTCAGATCCTCTAATGTGAAATTTCATACTAACCTGAACAAATGTACAAATAGCTAAACAAATGAACTAAAGTCAAATCCTCAGTAACTTAAAAACTTTGTTGTCAAATGACAAACTTGTTATCTGTTTAAGAAGACCTACTTCACGATTTTCCAAAGTGAAAGGAAACAACCAATCTACAGTTTTGAGAAGGAACAAAATTCACGAAAAAAAAATGAAGGAACAAAATTCACGAAAAAAAGTTGGAAGATTTAAAACTCATACAATATTAATAACAAAAGTAATCAAAAGATTAAAATTATTTTAATACATCATCTATTGCTTTTATTATAAGAAATTACCACATTTTAAAACATTAATTAAAAATGTAAATTTTACCCTAACTTTGTTTTGTCGCCAAAAACAGTCAAATATACCCTGAAAATGTAACAAGGATTTGGCAAACAATTTCTCTGTTCACACCCAAAAAAGCGTACGCGCCGTGTAATTTATTTCAAAATCGAAATAAAAACAAATAAATACAACACTTGGGTTTTACTGCTTTTTTAGCATTCTTACCTTGATGTGGAAAGAAATGAGAGCTGATTGCAGACATGCAATCAACCAAAAATTATCAAACAATTGAAGAACCGCATGAAACAGATGTGCAGAGAAATTGATTATTATCAGATATATCAGGAAAATCTATATAGAAGGTTGAACATAAACAACGTTGAAAACAATAATAAAAACCAAAACCAATAGGCTAGTCTAGGATCCCCAAATCCACCTTATTGTTGCAATTGAAGCGAAAGATGAGTTAGGCAGAAGCTGTCTTCTTCTGCTGGAAAATGACTGCATACACAGGAACTGCAACACCAATGCTGAAAGCAGTGAATACAGCAAGGGACATTTTCAATCCCTGGTACTTCATCCTGTCCAAGTTGTACATGTGCTTTGCATGAAGATAATAGGGCTCATCATGGCCATGTCCACCCATCCTCTTCATTGCAGTTGAATGAAAACCTCTGCTCACTGTCAACATATTAATTATTTTCCAGTAAGAAGGCGGAACTCTGATGAAAACAGAGACTTTCCAAGAATCTAAAAGGGTATTGATATGCAATTGTATGTACACACTTACACACTTATTACAGTAGGTGGATTGACAAGCTTGATTATATACAGCAAGATTTTCGATCATGTTAAAAGTGAAAGCAGTCAACAAAATTCAAATCGTAACCTAATGAATATAACAAATATTCAGGCAGCAACTGGAGTCTGGAACAAGAAACAGTAGGCGCTAAAGATCCAACATATATTTTAAGGGTAGATCTGGATAGAGAAGGCCTTTGTTTGGGAGTATATGGAGATAAGAGGAAGTAATTGAAGAATTATCACGTAATTATCCAAGACTCTGCATTATGCATCAACTTGGGAGTGTTAAGAAAACTTAAAAGATTGTAAGTAATCAATCACAAACAATTTAACGAAGCAAAGGAAAGTTACTCTTAAATATTCATCCCCTTTTCTTCTCTCCTCTTCCCTTCCTTTGTTTCCCTTCCTAAACGTTCAATAAACTAAATGCTCTATAAATACAATAGTGGATTTGGAACTTAAAACCTGACTATAAATATGAGTTTAAAAGGATAAAATATTTATACAAAAACCTCAGGTACGTACAGAAAATTTGCAAAATCGATTACAGCAATTAACAAGAAAAAGAAAATTTAAGCATTTCCAACAGTCTTTCCTGTAAAGAAAGTCCACAAACAAAAATTTAACTGCTTCCCTCTATTTAATAAGCTCTTTCAAAAGCCAACACTTCTGTACTATCAACAACCAATTGTATTTGTAACTATAAGTTAATCTCATCCAACAGTATACATTCCGCAGCTAAAAAAAGCAGGGGGCGACAATCAACTGCATGGAGCTCAAACTTAGAGGGGTCTATGGAGGGTAGAACTATGAACTATGCAGCCATACCTCCCACATGCAGGAGGGCAAATAAACAAAGAAAAAACAGCAAACATGCAATAACTAATTTTCAAGAAAATCAAAACTCCTTCTACCTCAACAAACATCACCCTTTCTATGCTGTAAAAAGGACATATTATCAAATACAAGAAGTCCTTTGGTTCTAGATTTACATGGTCTCATCTCTATCCAGCTCCCAATCATTCTCCACTTACCAAGCTAAAACTCCTCCAACTCAAGGAACACAACCAGAAAAGTGACAGTCCCAAACATTCACTCCCTCTAGGTCACATTTATCAACTAAAGTCACTGCCAACACCTCTCCCATCAAACTCCACAATCGATATAAACGGACACAGCGCGAATTGCACATTAATCCAGCCCTACACTTTATGCTCTCAGAGATTGCATTTCATTTCCAACGTAGGTATGTCAACACTCCCAGTTTCCTATAAAATTTGTTAAGAATTCATGAAAAAAAATCCCCAATCGTCGATACAACACAACCTGCAACCAACCATTTTTTCTTCTATTATGAAATCAAAAAACCCTAACCATAAAAAAACACCTCACCGATACAGAATCCTCCGCATCCATAACCGAATTCATCATAAAACAACCAAAAGGAACATCAACGTAAAATCAACCACGAATTGCATTAAGATTTGCGAATTAGAAATCACAAAAATATTAACGAAAGGGAGGATTTGACCTGAGGTAGAGAGGGAAGATTCAGAAGAAGCGATGAGTTTTGCGGCGGATCTGAGTGCGTTGTTGAAGGCCATTGGTAACGCAGATTGGATTCGAAAGCCACGCGCTCGAAAATGAAAAAGTTTCCCTACACGCTTGCCTCTTCGTTCAACCTTGATTTTGTCCCTCTTCTCAAAACCCTTCTTGCTTTCTTTCTTTGTTTCGACTTCAGTTTATATAACCCACTTTTTTTTATTGGGCTCGTTCTTTAACATTTAAGAGGAATATAAAAAAAAAAATCCTAAAACTCAGTTATATTTTATTTACAAAATAATCACTTAAAAATAGCAGTGTGTTAGACATGAATTAACTTCTCTTTATATGGAATTTTATAAGCCTACTTTGTAAGAACTTTTAAAATAACAGCAATTAAATAATTAATTTTATATTCTAACAAAATTACATAACATGTCCTAAAATACTTTTAAAAAATATAAGTGCAAAGTTTAATACAAATAATTTGACCAAAGTATAAACCAATTATCTTCGAATTTCAAAAGTCTATTATCGATTCTATATGAGATTATATTAGCAAATATCGGAATAAACAGATCACAATTTTATTTTTAATTTTTTTTTAATAAATTAAGAAAAACAAGTGTATTTAAATTATAATTGACCTCGATTACTAAATAATATAAAAGTATATATTAACCATACCGAAACAACTTAATAAACACTAATTTTAAGTTATATATATAAAAGAAATTCTGAAATATGAATTTTGATGGTGATATCTTTAAAGAGGATAGATAGTATAATTTATGGCCATTATCACTTCCATTCTCTCTTCTCACAGGTCACAGACAAAACAACTTCCTTATCGCCAGACATCACACACTGTGTCTTGTTTTTAGATGGCCACCACCGCATGTAACTTCAATCTTAACCTTAACCTTGGGTTTCATGGGATGCACCAGAAGCCCATGACGTGGCCCACACGCGCCCCGTCGGTGAGTCGCGGTGGAAACGGGGTGGCACCGCTGGTGGTTACGCGCGCCATCGACACGAACGAGTTCCTGGGGGACTTCGGGGCGAGGGACCCTTTTCCGGCGGAATTGGAGAGCTCGTTCGGAGAGAAGGTGCTGGGATACGGCAACACCGAGCACAGAATCCTGATCCCCAATATCTCTGCTCTCTCTCTCTCGCAGCAGGACTGTGCCCCCATTTCCCCTTCGCAACCTCCCATCTCAGAACATGACGCTCAGATGCTCGTCAGAAAGGTAACAGAAACATCTCATCACTCATAATTTCGGAGAGCTCACACATAATAATTAAATTAAATTAAATTCTGCTCAAATGAAATGAATCACAAGGTATGTGTAGACAAATTTTGCTTAGGAATGCTAGGGACCATTTGAAATGTGCTCTCCAACACTTGCAAGAAAAATTACATAAAAAGATTTTAATACATACATTATTTTTAAGTTATAAAGAAACTTATTTTTTTTCTTTCTAATTTTGTCTTTTTACTGTTTTTATAGAGAAACTTGTCAGAATACACTTTAAATATTAAATGAAAACAATCAAGCTGTGGAAAATTAATATGAGAACGGTTGTTTGGGCTTTCTGTGCAGGGACTGTATTATTCCTGAATAATGTAATATATTTTTTTTTGCAAATTCTCCCTCCACCACCTCGTATCTTCTCAATGCACCTCCATGTTAATTGTAAAATATTTGTTTAAACACTTTTAAAGATTTTAATTAACCTTAAATGAAACGTAACTTTGCATTTTTAAATAATCTCACCTGCACCCCTACCTCTACACCAATACTTTCATTATTCTTTTTTAACTGTAATGTTTGAGAGAGTACTATCATTTAAATGTGTGTGAGAGGGTTGACAAAAAATTCGTTCTATTCAAGTTTTGAAGATAATTTTATTTTAGATTTGTGTTCCATTTTTGCCCATGCTATTTTTTTTTCTGAGTTTTGTGACTTATGGAGGAATGAATAAAAATTTAGAAAAAATTAAAAATCTTGTTTTTCTCTAATAAAAGTGAACATATCTTTTAAATATTTTTCTGTTTTATTTGATTCAGTTTTTTCATTATTCAAAAACAAATAATTTAATCATTATTAACTTATATTTGTATGACACAAATTAAATCAAATAACTTAATACTTTTATTTATCTTTTGTTAGCATTTAAAAAAAATAACATCAAATAGATTTTTTAAAATAAAAAGGAATCAATTTAAATATATCATTGTAGTACTTCATTTGAGACATCTTGAGTTTTAGTTTTTTTTATTTATATATATTTTTATTGAAAGGAAGTTAATGTAAATTAGATGTTTTTGTTAAGTTTAGTTTGTGTTTTGTATTGTTGAAATTAAAAAAAAAAGTATAGAATTATATAATTTTGTGATGTCCAATAAATTTTAGTCTATAATAACAGATAGAATGCTCGAATCATGTTAGCATATTTCTGTGCGCTGCTCTTTTTGTATGCTACACTTTGGAAGATATGTTTATAGTACACTTTTGGAGTTTTTATAATATTCAGCTGCATGGGCTTGTATGCATAGAAGGAGAGACTCAAAAGGTGTTGAAGAAAAAAGTGATGCTAAACTGTAGTTGATTCTATTGTATGCCTGGGATCCTTCACATTTTAGATTCTGAAAATAGGATTTTTTAGTTTGGTTCTGTTCTGAGAAGCATCATATGTAATCTGGTTCTGTACATCTTGAAAACTTTTGATTGAGTCAACACAAGTTACCCAAGTCCAATGATAAGTGTGCATTGGAATTATGCATAAGGTTGAAGATTTTATGGTCAGTGTTTGTTGAAGTTTGACATTCAGAATTTTGATTTAGAAAGTGAGGTGATGCATAATGCTTCTGGATAGCTTTTAGTTGCAATTAGCATTTTCAGTGATAAATACTGATTTGCATGTCCCTATTTGTTTATTTAAAAAGTTAAAAAGAGGACTTTAGAGCTTAATAGTTTACCTGTTAAAAACTCATGTTTTACAAAAAAGGAATAGCTATGTGATGGTCCTTTTTACTTTTTCCACCTTCTTAGAACTTATTTTGTCTTCATTTTTGTAGGTTGTGGGTTGGAGACTTGTGAATGAGGAAGGTGGACAAAAACTTCGATGCTTGTGGAAATTGAGAGATTTTAAATGTGGGGTTGAACTAATTAACAGGATCTCTAAGGTTGCTGAGGCTGCAGGCCATTTCCCTAATATCTACTTAGAACAACCAAATCAAGTCAGGGCAGAACTATGGACAACTTCCATTGGTAAGCAATAACTTGCACCCTCTTATTATGGATCACAATGTAACTTATTACAACACTTGAATGCTCTTGTTTAAGCCATTTAAACTATGAACCAGAACAAATATGATAGGATATTTTCATTTCAGTTGCATATCATCAAAATCCCTATATATTCAGTTGCTTTCATTCTATTTAGCACTTGTTTTAGATACTAGTTGCAAGTTCCTGATAGAGGACTTAACACCCCCACAGGGAACATAATCTAGTGTGTATAAGAGTTGCTCATTATATCTACCTCACATAAGGGAGTCACTTAAATGAGATAGTGAATATTGATCATTACAACTTATTTAAAACTTTAAGTAGTTATATGACTGCGAATTTCTGATCTTGATAACTGTGCATGGTTTATACAATGATGTTACTGAGGTTTAACCTAAAATCTCTTGTAAACTGTTCATATCATTGTTGCTGTATGATCAAGAGATGTTGTTTTTACATCCTTAAATGTCCTGTGTGTATTATCATCTTGTAACATGATATGGAAATGGTTCAAAATTTTGCAGGAGGTTTAAGTATGAATGATTTTATTGTTGCTGCAAAGATAGATGAAATAAAGACCTCAGATCTTGTCCCAAGGAAAAGGGTTTGGGCATAAAGTCCCCATGAGAACCATAAAACATTTTACCATGAGATCTTCTTCAACATAGAATTACCACTAATTTGTGTTATTTGATTAATCTATTAATTCTTTACTCTTCACGCTTCAAATCTATTCTTGTTTGGTAAGAACAACTACTTCAAGATCCAAAAACTATATTCTAAACCAGTCATTTATATAATTCACATGCATAACAAAACTTGGAGGGTGCAACTAAGGATTGATGATAACGATTTGCAAGTTGGACATGGAATCTACGAAATATATCTTAAATCATAAGTTGGCATGGTAATTAATTGATCAACTCTGAGCAGTTATTGGAGAAAAGATCAATTTCATTTGCATTTGATTGGGAATCACATTTCTTGAACACGTTTTTAATGGATTCATTGAATCAAGAGTTTAAATGTAATAAATAATTGGCGGAGAAATCAGAAAAAAAAACTAATCTTTGGAAGTGTGATCTTAATGTTAAAATCTAACAAATTACCTCATGTTTAGAGAAATAAATAATTAAATTTATTATAACAAATTCACAATCCCCTCCAAAAATGAAGACAATAATCACGCAAATAATTTCATTATTATTTTAAGCCAATTCATCCGTCCCTCAGAATCAACCATAATAACCAATTTTTTTAGAACATGCAGTGTGTTTGTACAATTTATTGGTACAAGTTAAGTAATATATAAAATGAAACAAAATCAGGTTACATATAACAATAGTCATATGTGTATATATATATATATGTTTTATTTCTTATTGTGTAATATTTTTCTCTCTATTTCTAGTAATACTTATCCTTTGTTTTAGTAGAAATAAAGTGATGATAATTAGAAAAGATAAAAAGATTAAATTGAAGAAGGGGTAATGTCTAACCCAATAAAAAATATTTTCCCAGAATTTGAAATGAAATGAAAAAGAAATAATTTCCTTTTTTCAGGAACTAAGTTAAAACCTTTTTAATTTAAATACCAAAATATTAAGTAACTTAAAATCATAAACCTATATTGTTTTATTATATTTCTCTTTTTATTTTACCATCCTTATCTCTTTTCTTTATAACAATCTCTAAATTAGTAGAAAAGTGAATTTGAATAAAGAGGTAAAAACGAAGTATAAGAAAAGTAGAAAAGAAGAATGTAGCATGTATTATACTGTAGTAGTGTTACAGACAAGAAGATTAGGAGAGGCAAAATATTTTGAAACAGCTGAGTGAGAAGCAGAGGCAGACCAGAAGATGAATTGGCTATCTTCCCCTTCCACCGCTGCTTCTACTTTTCTGCCACCTTCGCCTTTTCTTCCTCGCCAAACTCAAGGTTCCCCCTTTCTCTCTCTTCTCTTCTCTTCTCTCTCTCTCTCACACGGGTTTCTCGTTTGGCTAGCAGGGTTCTCTTTGGGTACCTTCAAATTGTGGAAGAAAGAGGTTTGCTTTCGAACCATTATCCATTTCCAACACACAATTTTAGCATTTTAAGAATTTTTTTTTTCCTTTTGGGTAAGTAAGTTTTTGTTCCCCATTTTTAGTTCCTCATATTGTTCATAATTCGTCTATGAGGAGTTAAATTTTACCCTTTGTTCCCATTTTTTGTCCCTCCCTGGGACTGATTATGAGCAATAAAAATGGATTAAAAGTTCAGAAACTTTTTCAGAGGGACTAGAACTCAAAATTTTAAATTCAGAAGGATCAAAAGCTTATTTATCTTATTTTTTTAATAGAAAAGGAATAATATTAGTTTATTTTTTATTATCATGTGTCTTTTGCTGTTTTATTTCTGTGCCCAAGATAAGCTATTTGTTGGTTTGGTTTGGGATTCTTAGTCATGAACAAATGCATACAAAATTGCGATTTGGTTTGACAATGATATTATAAATATGAGGAGTGCTAGCAACGCACTTTGTGTAGTAAAAGGAGTCTACATAGTTATTATGTTGTGAGAAGAACACTTCAAATCTAGAGATCAGAAAAGGAGTCTATAACTATACTAAAGAGAAAACTTCCAGGCCTATTGATGCAAAATCGGCTGAAATGTTTAAGTTTACCTATTAGAAAAACGTGTTATGGAAAAGAAGTGAACGAAATTGATATATTGAATATGGTAAACAAAAACTGACCTTCAATTCAACAATAAATGCTCGAACTTTACAGCCAATATATAACCTTTTTATGGATTACTACTACATTTTATGATTACAAGTTTGTAATATTGTCTGTGATTTGGGGTGTCTATCAGATCATATTGGACTTTTCACTTAAATGTTCTGGCTGGAAAAGCATGTCCTGTTTAAAAGTTTTCCTAATTAAACCTCTCACTCTTCATCTTCTTAAAAGAAAAAAAATGTAAGAAGAATATGTTCAATGCTGCAGAGTAGATGTATAAGGAAAGCTGGACGTATTGAAATCACTGCAAAGTTTGAGCTGAAGCCACCACCGTATCCACTGGTAAGATCTAAAGTTTGTCAATTACTCCATTTATTACTTATTAGAATTAATTGTGTTTGATCCAATTGCAAGGTATAGGACTTGAGGTCCACCTTGGAAATGATATTTTGGTGTGGGGTTTATAAGGCTTTGGACTCACCAGCTACAATGGCTTGCTTTAGTGGTGTGCTTCTCCCAATGAAACATGTTGGCAAACTTTTCCTTTAAGTTGGCAAACTTTTAAAGGGAACTGTGCTTCAAATGAAACATGGCAATTGCCATAAAATTATATTTAGCCTGGCTGTATCTTTTTCTTGAAGTTAATATCACATTGACTTGAATTACTATAATTACAATACAATCACTCTGTTGGGCAGACTTCAGTTTATTACAACTAGCCATTTAATTTGTTTCTGTGCAGCACAACAGTTACACTGAACTGATTAAACAATGTCGCAAGAGTTTCATGTAGTTTTTGCGATGACCTACCATATGTCTTGTACTTTTCTGGAGATTTTTATGTTGATGCTGGACTGATAATACATATTTTTACCAATACTGTCATAATGAAAATTCTCAGAATGCTTTGGAGCCAATTATGAGTCAGGAGACACTCGAATATCATTGGGGGAAGCATCACAGGACTTATGTAGATAATCTGAACAGGCAAATTGATGGAACGGATCTAGAGGAGAAGTCACTGGAGAACGTTGTAGTTAGTTCGTACAATAAGGGTGACTTTCTTCCGGCTTTCAACAATGCAGCACAGGCATGCATAGTTGTAATCATTAAGTCTTGTCTATTTTTCTAAATCATTGCATAACAATCATGTGCAACTTTTTGCAGGCATGGAATCATGACTTCTTCTGGGAGTCCATGAAACCCGGTGGTGGTGGAAAGCCATCTGGGGATCTTCTAAAGCTGATTGAAAGAGACTTTGGTTCATTTGAAAAATTCCTTGACGAGTTCAAGACTGCTGCTTCAACACATTTTGGTTCAGGATGGACATGGCTTGCCTGTGAGTAAATACCCTTCTGATCATACTAATTTTCTGGCATTCATTTTTTATTTTTCTTGGTATATCTAACCTAGCAAGTGGCCTTTACCCTTCTTTTTCTTTTTCATATACAGATAAAGAAAGCAAACTTGACGTGGGAAATGCGGTGAATCCTCTTCCATCTGACGAGGACAAGAAGCTAGTTGTGGTGAAGACTCCCAATGCTGTGAACCCCCTTGTTTGGAACTACTATCATGTAAGTTATAAGGATTAGCTATAATATCCAAAATTCATTTTATATTTTAAAACATGAATGCTAAGGTAAGGCCTTAGCATCATGGTTAAAATGTCTGACAAGATTCAATATTAATTTCTTGCAGCCACTCCTTACCATTGATGTCTGGGAGGTACTAATCTAGTTTTCATTGTTTTCGTGGATTTGAGGACATTAAAATTATCATTTCATTTCTTTGATAAAAAGTTTGCTGACTTTGTGATAATACTTTACTTTTATTCAGCATGCTTACTACATTGACTTTCAGGTAAGATGTTAGTTAGTTCAGAGAATTACACAGTGATTACTGTCTTTGATAATTCTGCTCAATAGATAAATATACATCTATGACTGCTTTGTTATCTTTGTAGAACCAGCGCCCTGATTATATATCAGTGTTCATGGATAAGCTTGTGTCTTGGGATGCAGTCAGCTCAAGACTCGAGCAAGCTAAGGCTCGAATTGTGGAGAGGGAGAAAGAGGCTGAGAGGAATGAAAGCGAAGAACAGAAACCTAGAAGCAGTGAAGCTACTCCTGAGATTTATTCTGATAGTGATGCTGAGTTGGGTGCAGATGATGAGTAAAATATTTTTCATGTGGGGTTTAGAAGTATGTATTCTTTGCACTAGCTGGGTGTGGTATAGAGGCTCAATCACTTCAAGCTGCAAATTTTGTTCTATGATAAATGTTCTAATTTAATGCTTAATATTATATACATGCGTTGATAGCTTTAAGTCTTAATTTATGGATTGTCTTGCAAAAACCAATTAGACTTTGATGTGGTCAGAGAACAAAAATAAAGTACATAATAATTTTTAAAGAAAATATAATTCAATTTTTAATAATCTTAGTAATTTGACTTTATATATATATATATAATTTTTAATACATTATAACAAATTTTATATAATTATTAATACTTAAAGTTAATATTTATATCCACTTAAATAGATCAGAGACCTGACATTTTGAACCAAATAATATTTTATATAAGCCTTCTCATTACCTACTTTCTAAAATAAGATTGCTAAATGTATTAAGATCAATGTCACCATTACTATTTACACAAGAATATAAGCTTGAATGAAGAAAATTGTCTTGTTTCCATCACCTTAATGGGGACACCTTGAGAGACAAAAGGTTATCCAGATCTGTCTCATAATTATCAATGACAGGTGGCCCAAATACATTCCAAAAGCGCAGAGTTTCATCTGCCCCAGCTGATACCACAGTTAAACCATCTGGGTTCTGCAAAACATAAGAATAATTTAATTTTAGTTTGATGAAGTAACTACCAAATCAAAGATTAAATTGTTTCATGATGTTCACAAAGTTGGACTCAAATACATTGTCATAATTGATTGTGTATGACTTGCAGCATACCTGACATAGATCGAGTACTCGAGAAGTGTGACGGTCCAAGGCTCCCACTTTAGTCATTGATGGATATCTCCACAAACAAAGTTGGTTGTGATGTGAACTTGTGCTGAATCCATGACCACTCAATAGCTCCTTGTGGTGTCTATTCCATTCTAATCCGCAAACCTGCATGAAATGCATCAGTACAATTGAGAAAATGATGATTTATTCCTTTTGGCTTATGACAATGTTTAATACTAAACAATAAATGCAACATGATAACAAGACATTACCAAAACAAGGAAACAAATAACTGTCTTGCCTGAGCTTTTGTATCTATGCTGAAAATGCAGGTTCCATTTTTCACATTCCAAAACTTGATACATCTATCTTCAGTGCCACCTCCAGAGGCAAGCACACCTGAATCATAAGGACACCAGGCAAGTGCCTTGACTGCAGCACAATGGTCCTTAAAACAGTGCAAGAAATTGGAGGAACTCATTTTAGCTAAGTCCCATACATAAATATAATTTTCATTTCCACCACTGGCCAATATGTTGCTCCTTGACCATTTTAGACCACAAACTTCTGCTCTGTGTGCTTTTACCCGGGATATCACATTTGTTCTTGCTCTAACTGCTTACAAGAGCATGAAACGTCAAGATGTTAAATTATTTCATTTCACTGTCTTGCTTGCTATACACTCAGTATCTGAAAAGGGTTGAAAGGAACAAAATATTACCATCATGATTTAAAATGTACTTGTCATGGCTTCCAGAAGTTAAAATATGACCATTCCATGCAATGGTTGCTATCCTTTCACCATGACCCTCGAGGATCCTTATCTGAAAGTTAAAAACTGAGTTATCTGCACATATTTGTAGTGTATAATTAACTACTTGCTGATCTTTGAGAAGCCCCGTAAAAAGAAAGAAACATACTGGTTTGGAAGTTTCTGCATCCCAGAGTTCAAGTTTTGAGCTCTTAAATCCTACTGACAAGTATTTGGTATCCTCTGACCAGGAAACACTCGTAGGAAAATCGTTGCCAGTGGCATTAAACAACTTTGTTACATTACTATTGTCTGAGTTCCAAAGGTACATTTTTGAGCCTAAAGCAACAGCAAGAATGTTGTTTTTCCCCCAATCCATGATGTTTGCGTAGTAATCATTTCTAATATTCGGTGCATCCAATATCCTTGATTCTCCCTGCAAGTATAGTTATGCCATTCATCCAATCAGGTTGCAGCATAAGATCATGGCTTTGTATATTGGATATATAGCTGATTTGAGGAAAATACACTAGTTATGAAAATTTCTCCCTTTTATGATTTATGATGTAATATATCTATGACATATTAGACTGTTATGATTGCTCTGGTCTACTCTTATCTAAACATGAATGTTCTTACAGTGACACGAGTTTCATAGTTTTGCAAAGGCAGTCTTTTTGTCGTAACAATTTATATGTGTTCAGTTGTTCTTTTCAATAAGATAACTAGAAAAACATCACATTCAACCCCATATTGGCTAAACTTCGTAATTTTTCAACGGCAACTTAGAAATTGTTTTGGCCGACAATCACAAATGTAAAGCATTTGTGTTGATATGTTTTAGGGTTACCACTGAAGAACATTTAGAACAAGGTCACACCAAAGGCAAATAAAGGTGCATTTTGCTTAGACAGATATAAATTCTATCACTCACAATGCATAAATGTTTCAACAAATTGAAGTTAGCACACTATCTAAAAATAGAATATACAATAAAAACACTATTATTAACACACTGTGATGAACAAAACCTTAGGCAATCTTCTAGAACTGTGTTGATTGCTAATGTTTTGCAATGCTGCTGCTTCTTCCTCTCGTATCTCATCGATATAACGAATGGATTTTCTGCTTGATTTTGGACTTCCCCTAAAAACTAACATCCTAAATGGCTTTCCTTCTGAATCCAAACTTAGTTTCTCATCCACTATCTGTCTGTACGCATCCTGTCATTGAATATAGAGAAAACACACACAAAATAAAGCCTCAATACACATGACTTCTCTAACAAGATAACTTCAACAATGGAAATACAATACAAAAACATTCAGAATCTGATGCACTGAATATTCCAGAGGCAAGAAAAAATGTATTTTGTAGAGGTAAAAAACAACCAACCATGAGAAAAGTAAGTATACATTCAAGAATTTCAACAAGAATGACTTTACTTGAGTTGTGAGGAAAAAGTTGACAACTTTAGAAACGAAGAAGAACTCTTCGAATCTCAGTAAAGAAGGGTACAACCCCAACCACCAAAATTCAAAAAGGTTCGAAAGTTATGTTTCTTAAGCATGAAAAAAAGAGAACAAACACATAAAATGAGTGAAAAAGAGGGATGATACATTGAATTTTTTGTTCTGAATTTTTTTGGTCCTGTTTGTGAGCAAACTCTGGGCTTGATCAAGATCCATCAAACTCCTGTTGGGAACGAAGCGATCACCCTAAACAAAAAAAAAAAAAAACAATTACAAAAGTTGCAAGATTGAAACTAAGATTGAGTGATGGTGAATAATTTACTGGAAAATCGTAATGGGTGGGAGTGCTGAGAAGACTCTTGGGAGAGTACCAATCATGTTCAAGATTCCACATTTTACTATGATGATCTTATTATTATTGTTGTTACTGTTAGTATTAGTATTATTGCTTCTAAGAAGAAAAAGACGATGGAAATGAAAATGGTGGTTCCTTCGTCTTCTTCACCCGCCAAATACTGTTGCCATTCAAATATTACGTTTCTAACGGTTGCCACTTTCCACTCAAATAACCAATATAATTGCTTCTACAGAGTCGGGTCGGGTCGGGTCATAGTGGCCTTTTTTGGGTTAGCACCAACCCGTTTGTGTAGGGTAGGGTCGGATCCTGGAATACTTTTTTAAAATGTTTATTCTGATTTTTTTAATAAATTTTGGATATTATGTTTTGAAAAGTGTAAAAATTGTAAAATGTTATTTTTTGGTCCTTAGACTCTAAAAAGTAACGAAGGAGGTACAAAAATAAATAGTCTTATTTTTATTTATTGTCTAAATAGAATATAATATCAAACTAGTCTCTTTCTTAATAAAAGGCTCAGTAAATTACAATAATCAAATTCTCTAAAAACTTTAGTTTTATATTTGCCTTTAAAATATTTGAGTAAGTTACAATATCAATAAATATTGAAGGTACCAATGAGTTCAAGAAAAGACACTGAATAAAACACTAGATGTTTTAATGAAAACATTACACAATTATATTGATTTTTCATAACTACTTCAAATATGTTTAGTCTTCTTTAAGAATTCCAAAGAGTTTCATTAATGAAAATATTAAATTATAAAGTAAGTACACAAGTATTTTTTTACATTTTTCTTCATCTTATATT
>Ga0123341_1002481_pt1 | contig 15222 bp, 14 predicted proteins | sample Turbeapinknodule_FD_89959 | JGI IMG/M metagenome (GOLD analysis project Ga0123341, IMG submission 89959) | Root nodule microbial communities of legume samples collected from Mexico - Turtle bean Mexico pink nodule | ecosystem: Host-associated > Plants > Roots > Nodule | place: Mexico: Nepantla... | reverse complement strand
GTTTTATACTGTACACGCTATTATTAATATTATTATCTTATACAATAGAATACATAAAAAGGTATTAATTTGTTTTGGTGCTATGCAAAACCAGATCTGCATGGATGGATTCGTACCGAACAAATTCAACGTCTTCTGAAATTCTTCTCCCGCCGCGGGAGGCAGTTGCCGCGCCGTCCGGTAACAATCGCCATATTAAATTATTAATAAAAACTGTTATAATTTCTTGAATCGAGAAGTTGAATGTTTTATAGTGATTCATGGCTTTTCCTGAACCGTTAAAAAAACTGGTGCGGTGGCTGCCGGAAATCGCTTCCGGCAGCGGGACACGGCGGTGAATGTGGAAGGTAATAGGAGAGGAAGGAAAAGTAGAATACAAGAGGAAATTGTTGTAATAAGAAAGGTAACATTCAAATATACTTGTATTTTTATGTATCAGACAAAACAACTTTTAGCGTTTATGCAAGTATTTTTCTGTTCTTTTTACAGATGAAGTAAAAATTGAAGTTGATACAAAAACAACAACTGTGAAATTAGTTTACCGTCACTTTCGTTTCATCGTGTAATTACAGTGCAGCGTCATATCATAATTTTATTCATCGCAAAAAAAATGGCTATGTAGGGATCAATTCGATCAATAGAAAACCATTTACATTACCATGGCCAACGAAAACCCTGGCGATGAGGTTGTGTGCGTGACCGGCGCCAACGGTTTCATCGGTTCGTGGCTGGTTCGAACCCTCTTGGAGAACCAAAACCATAGCTACACCATCCACGCCGCCGTCATCCCCGGCTCCGACGCCTCTCATCTCTTCACCCTCCATCCCACCGCCGCCTCCCGCATCACCGTCTTCCCTGCCGACCTCCTCGACGCTGCCTCCATCTTTCGCGCCGTCGCCGGATGCTCCGGCGTCTTCCACGTGGCGTCCCCCTGCACGCTGGAGGACCCCGCGGACCCTCAAAGGGAGCTTCTAGAACCCGCGTTGCAGGGCACGCTGAACGTGCTGGAAGCCGCGAGGTGCGTGGGCGTGCGGCGCGTGGTGCTCACGTCCTCGATCTCCGCGATGGTGCCGAACCCGGGGTGGCCGGCGGGAAGGGTGGTGGACGAGGAGTCGTGGACGGACATGGAGTTCTGCAGGGGGAGAGGGAAGTGGTACCCGGTGGCGAAGACTGAGGCAGAGAGGGCGGCGTGGAAGTTCGAGGGCGGTGTTGAGGTGGTGGCGGTTCTGCCGGCGACGTGTCTGGGGCCGCTGCTGCAGCCGGAGCTGAACGCGAGCTCCGGCGTGCTGCAAAGGCTGATGATGGGGTCGAGGGAGACGCAGGAGTATCACTGGTTGGGTGCGGTGCATGTGAAGGACGTGGCTAAAGCTCATGTGTTGCTCTACGAAACTCCCTCTGCTGCTGGTAGATATCTCTGCACCAACGGTATCTACCAGTTTTCTAGTTTTGCTGCCTGTGTCTCTGAATTGTACCCTGAATTCCCTATCCACAGGTTTGATTGTTTGCTCCTTTTCTTAATTTAGTTTAAGAGAAAGTTTAATTAAAAAATCCAGGGGTGGTTCTTATTTGAATTTAAGAGAAATTTTAATTAGAAAGCACCGAGAATGCAGAAGTTTCTTTACACTGTTATCCAATTATAGATCAAGATTGCTGCATACGGTAAGAATGTAAGCTTTGTAATAACTGATTTAAGTTCTGATAATAGGCCATTTATGGAGATGACTTATAAGTTCTTATATTATTTCAAGTTTCTTCCTAAAACTAATTGATATTAGACAAAATTTTCCAGCAAAGATATAAGTAGAACTCCAAAAATTGGAAGAGACAATGTGAGAAAACAATGCATACCGTAGTTTGTGAAAAAATGTAGATGGGTGGATTTTATGAACATACTAAAATAGTTTTGCTATAGAGATATGGTAGGAAGATGACTTGTTGTGAGTGTTATAATAATATTGTAATTGACCTTAGGTCTTTGTTTTTTACATTGTTGATATGAACTTATTGTCTAGGAGACTTTTGATTCAACCCCCCACAGAGTAGGTTTCAGAATACATTGGGGAACTGGGTTGGGTGGGGTTCAGACGATTCAATCCATCCTCTTGTGCCCTTAAAATTACTTTACATCGTTTTTGAGAAACACAGGTATGTCTTGAAGAAAAATAATAAGAAGTTGAGATGTATTTCATTATGGTGAGTTTGAATTTGAAAAATGCAACCCGTGTTTTAGTTATAGCGTCCCTTCTCCCCCTCCACCACTCTTTGTGATAAACTGCTTGTCATTTGTGAAGTTTTGTATTTTTCTTCCTGCATTTTCCATTCCTCGCATTAAGTAGAATTCAGGTAAAAGAGATATAGTAAAGTTCACTAGAAAAGAAATGAATTTTGGTGTATTAGCTTGCCTCAGTTTAAGTTTTACGTGGTGGAGTAATACTGAGGAGCCTGGTAGTATGACTAATTCTCTCAGTTTGTTTGGACAAAGGCCATAAGGATAGAAAGAAATAAAGAACATATTACATAAAAACGTTTTTATCCTATGTAAGGAAGAAAAGTGGGAAAATGGAGAGCAAAACTGCAAAATTGTGTATATAAAATATTTTTTAGTAATTCAAAAATATTAATATGGAATGATCTTTTAAGTTGAGTTTGATTGATGTTATTTTTCAGTAAAAGTTTCTCAAGATTTTTTTAACTCATTGACAAAGTTTCTTCTTGATTTATGTTAATCTAGATTGTTTTCCATTGATGTCAACTACAACTATATAAGATGACATAAATTAGAGTTAGTTTGACCATATTCTTAGTTGATATTGATTGAAAAATCCTAATTAATATTGGCTGAAAGTTTTTTCACTTAACATTAAAAAAATAATTCTAACAAATTATTGCATAAAATAACATTGGTGTCAATGATAAATTTTTGTTGTTGCAACTATTGACAAAAAATAACCACAATAAACATCAATTGGAAAGATCTAGTTCACATATGTCAAAATATAACCTCACATTGACCAACAAAACCTTGACTAATATAGAATAAGAAATAACAATAGTCTAAAAGAAATCTAAAAATGTAAATTAAAAAATACTCCTAATTATATAAAAAAGAACACTAGTTGATATCAACAAAAAAAGAAGAAGCAATCCTCCCATCAATATCGGCCTTATTTAAGTTAATGATGTCTGAACCAAAAGTTGACCAAAAGTTGAGATGAAAATATGAATAGAAGACAGAATTTTAAAATAAATGGAATTTGAAATTCTTTAATTTTAAGTAATTAAATTATTCTCATAAAATTCTAAAATTTCAATTTCTCTTGAAATTATTTAAATAAACAACAAATTTTGTCCTAAAATATTCAAGTTCTATGTAAAAATGAATTATCTTCCTTAAATTTCATATTTTTTAACAGAAACAGAGGAGAAACGGATGACACTTCCTCTGCAGGAGCTTAGATCTTGGGATTGATGTATACTGATTTACTGGGTCATTACTGTAAACCTTGTAAATATTTTTTTTTTCTATATAGTACAGCTAAGGTTCCTAACAGATTTATATAAAACCAGGGATTTTCTAATTAAACAAGATAGAATTCATATTTAAGTTTTATTTGTGTAAAGCCACCAAATTCTCTGAGCAAGAACTTCATGCAGGTTCCCAGAAGAAACACAACCTGGTCTGGTTCCATGTAAAGATGCAGCAAGGAGACTAATAGATTTGGGCCTTGTATTCACACCAATACAAGATGCTGTGAGAGAAGCAGCCGAGAGCCTTATAGCTAAAGGCTTCCTGCAGCGCCCAACTTCACACAGTAATTAGTTTTTCTCGTCTGCAAAAGTAATCACTGCTTTATTTTTTATGTTTTACAAGGTAGAAGTGATGATGAAGGCCATTATGTCAAGCTTATCAAGGTAGAAGTAGAGTAATTTATATCTTATTTTTGTTATATGGATGCCTTCTTTTGGAAAGTAATTTTCACGATCACTTATGCTGTATCAGTATTACCTGTCAAGATGTCCTAACTTAGTACTTCTCACTTGATCCACTTTCAATTGTTCATCACAGCCCCAAAACCTAAGATCATATGAAATTAAACAAGATTCTGGTTTTAGCATATGATAGTATAAAAGGACAATATTATGTATTCAGTCTTTTTACTTGACCAAAGAAGTATTAAGCCGGTTAGAACTTCAAGTTCCTTGAGATAGCATCATAAGTTCGATCACGTTTTGGTTTTATCCTTAAAAGACGTATTAATAAAGAAAGTGTTTAAATTGACTTTGATCTCGACTCCTAGATCATGTGAGACTATTGGACATATTAGAACAAGTCTTCCAATCCATGACCAAGGAGAATGAAGATTCATCTTTGAAATCATTTTTACATTTTCATAGACAGTGTGTTAATGTTCAAATTTCAAAAGAATTGAGATTATCTCGACGAACTTCAGATATCATAATTGATTCTAGTGATCTTATATCAAAAGACTTGAAGTTAGAACACAAAAAAATATACAAATGATAGAGAAAAATTAGCGAAACAAATTTATTTTTAAAGTGAATATTTCATAAAGGATCTTGGAGTCATTTTCTTCTTACAAGTTTCCGAAACATTAGCAAAAAAAAGATGTATCCTATTTATTTTTACTAAGATGAGAATGAGCACATAAATAATAATAGTCTAGATAATCCCATGTGGAAAAATCATAAGATGTAGCTTGCAGTTGAAATGTTCCAAAGTTTATAATTTATGTTGCAATCTCCCATTTTTGGATATTAGCATTGACTAAAGAGGTCTCATAAATGCAATTTCCATTGATTATGGTCAACTCCTTATCAGCACTTCTTTTAATATCTAAACCATTAAACTAGAGGGGTTTTGTAGCGTTCACTTGTAATATGATAATAACAATGGAAGATTCTTTAACCATTATTCCGTTAAATCGACGATAGAGTTTGTCACAGGCTTTTGCTATGCTCATACATATATGATTAAAAAAATAAACGTCAAATTATCAAAATTTTGCGTACTAAAATGACTGTATAGAACACGAAGATAGAATTCAAGATAGAATTCACTGTGGCTATTAGGCCCTGTTGTCGTCAATAATAATTATGTAGTAATTATAATAAGAATAAAGCAACAAGGAAATAACCTCTCTTTAGTTAATTCCACTGATTGAACTACAAACTGAAATTGGTTCGAAGAAAATATAAAAGAAGCATATTATAGATCATTGTTGAGACTAGTAAAACACATTAAAACGGGACAACCTCCTATCCTTTATTTTTTTTAACTGAAAAAGAGAACAAAAACAGAATTTTTGAATTGCTCGGTTAAAACATTGGAACAACTTGTATTTCTAAAACGAAGTTCAAAAACCGTTCTTGATAACCATTTTTGAGAACATGCTAACTTGCAATGAATTCTTCATAAAACTTCGGTTTTGAACTTTGATAATGAACTCATACCAATAAATAACTCTACCAAGGAGAAATAATATATAATGAAAAATGACATTAAAGATCAAATCTTTCGAGCAACCAAATTATCATGTAAAAAAGGAGAAATACCCTTTTGATACTACCATTAAAAAAAATATCTATCCAACAGTTACTTTAGTCAAAGTATCGATCCTCGTAAAGAAGTGTGAAGTAATGTGGAGTTGATATCGAATTCCAAGCCACAAGAAGTGAGCTTGTGGGCGAGATCCGCAGATGGTGGTAAAGTAACGAGAAGCAAGCTATGGAGAAAAGGCATTCTCAACTCGCAGGGGCTACAATTGAGGGTCAGATCACGAGGCATATTTTATTATTTACATTCCTCCACACTGGCACTTCACAATTACCAATGTTCATGTTTATGGAAAAAATTACGCGAAATCAACCTACATCAACCGCAGAAAATAAACAGCATAAGATTTAACGTGGTTGGTTTGGTCGCCAACTGCAACCTACATTATGTTTTCATTTCTATCACACCAATTACAAGTACAATTATTCATTTATATAGAAATTATAATGGGGACACAATGATTAAGCTCACCCACTAAATATAGTGTCTAGTCAGCCCAACCCAATTGGTTCTGACTTGATACCGAACAGATATTCGATGTTCCAACATGTACATATCTTGGAACTATTTCCCCTCCTTCTATCTGTATATCATTAAATTTCCACCTTAAATTGCACAAAATATTTCCCCTCCTCTGTTCACTTGTACCTCTTTTTGTTCCTTTCTCTTCTGAGCCATTATGGGAAACGAAGCTCAAGACCAAGAATACTCAAAAAAGTTGCAAGCATATGCTCATAGCCAAAAGCACAATCTGAAGCTTATTATGCTAGTCATACTCACTAACCTTGCCACCATTTACATCTTCACTGGTCCATTTAGTTTTGTCTATCACTCCTCTTCGAGTCCTCGTGACTCGACCTCCATCTTGCAGGAACTCAACTCCACCAAAGCTCAACTTGCTGCCACTCACTCACTCTTGTCTGAACTACACCACAGACTCAACTCCTCTAACTTACTTGTCCAGGCACTGCTTATCGACCTTACGCGTCAACAAGAAAAGCAATCCAACAGTGCTGATCAGAATCAAGTGAGTTTGAAGTTAGGGAATGATGAGCTTACTTTTGCACTTGGCCCTCACAAGCTCCCTTTTGGGTACTCACCAATGATAGGGTCAGATGAGATTCACACACCTGTTGGTGCATCCTGCATGAGTCTCCATGATGAGTTAAACCGATATATGACATATAAGATTGGAGGGGAGTGCCCTATGGATTATGTGCTTGCACAAAGACTCATGCTCAAAGGGTGTGAACCGCTCCCTCGTAGGAGATGCCACCCCAAGTCACCTGCAAATTATGTGGAGCCAACACCTTTGCCTGAGAGCCTTTGGTCAACCCCACCAGACACCAGCATTGTATGGGAGGCTTATGCTTGTAAAAGTTACCAGTGCCTTGTTGACAGAAAGAATGAGCCTGGCTCGTATAACTGCAAGAATTGCTTTGATTTACGAGGGGAAGAGAGGAGTAGGTGGATCTTTGATGATGGTGAACTTGGTTTTGGAATAGACCAAGTTCTTGCAGCCAAAGCTGCAGGGACAATTCGAATTGGACTTGACATTGGTGGTGGAACTGGAACTTTTGCTGCAAGAATGAGGGAAAGGAATGTGATCATCATCACAAGCGCACTGAATTTGGATGGTCCTTTCAACAACATCATTGCATCAAGGGGTTTGGTACCGATGCATATCAGCCTCTCTCAAAGGTTTCCATTCTTTGACAACACACTGGATATTGTACACTCCATGGATGTCTTGAGTAACTGGATACCAGACACCATGCTTGAGTTTGTACTATTCGATATATACAGGGTGTTGAGGCCAGGTGGTCTGTTCTGGCTTGATCATTTCTTTTGCTTTGCTTCACAACTCAATAAAACTTACGTGCCAATGTTGGATCGAATTGGATTCAATAGATTGAGGTGGCACGTTGGAACCAAACTTGATGGTGGGGTTCACAAGAATGTGTTGTACATTTCATCCCTAATGGAGAAACCAATGACTTGAGGTAAGTGTATGAATGTATAAGATAACAACTTAAGGAAGTCTTTTTTTATTACCTTGCGAGAAAAAGTTAAAATCTTGACCAAATTAGAAGCCCTTCTAAGCTTATAGCATTCCAATACGAGCACGGTGCTAGCTGGAATAGGATGTCTAACTTATGCAGCAAACATTATCTATCTATTGCTTCTGGGGTGTCTGTTCATCTCTTTATTCTTGGAGATTCTTAATGTGGTTTGGTTTATGTAAAAGGGTTGGGATACCCTTTTGTATCTCTCTTAATTTAATTTCATTCTTTGCTGATAAAAAAAAAATTAAGATAAAATAGTTTTTCCCTTGTTTTCAAGTTTCACGTTAATCCTATAACTTCTTTTAATTCTATATCAGTTTCTTAACTTAACTCTCAAGCCTAGTTGTACTAAATGACAATTCTGTTTGAGTAACTAACAGATCTCTCATCCATGACCAATAGCAATGTTGAATGGGTTATATTATCTGTTTTGATAACGATACCTAAACTTACTTTTTGTTTTCATCTTGGTGGCACAAGTTCATTTTTTTGTTCTATACATACGTTGCGCAACTTTCAAACAACATGCAAATTTTTCCTGAATCATGATTTTCCACTAGAACAACCAAAGGGAGGGTTCTTTCTACTTGATAAATAACAAGTTTAAGGTCCTGATGTAGCTTCATCTAATCGTTAAGAATACATTTTTTGGGAGATAATTAACTGGCGTTGTTTTAACAACTTCATCATGTATTGATTATTATTGCTTTTACTTGATTGCGTGCAAAGACAGTAACTAAATTCTACTTGCTGGATAAGTGCTGCAGGTTTTATTTTTGTTGAACTGAGACATTATCAGCAAAACGTGGTGCCATGTATTTACAAATTAATTAAATATGTTTTATTACAAGTAAATTTTATACATCTGTTGATTGCAGATAGTGTAGAAGAAAAGCCATTGAACTCATTCATAAATTGTGAAATCAAGGCCATATATGAAAAAAAAAGTCTGTATTCTGTATGTTCCATATTTGAACCTATATTGGTTATACATTTCACATCTTTAGAGGGAAAGAGAAGGAAAGGTGAACCATGTTACACACTTATATTTAGAAGCTAACTACCGCAAACTCTAATTCTACAATTTCTACTTTTCTTTTTTGGCCTAGAAATGCTAATAAACAAACGTCTATTGACTTCAATCTTGAGAAAAAGACTAACTTAACTAGGCTCACCTTTTGAATATAAACGTTCTGCACTTGAACCAACAAATTCATTGCTATAAGGGTGGTCTTGTTGGGAACTCACTATACTTACCTCAAATCTATGACTGGATGAAGTGGATGCTACTGATTCAGATGTTAGGTTCAAACCAACAGATCGCAACATGTCTTCAATTTCTGTAACCACTTCACTCATTGTGGGCCTGTCCACTCCTGACTCTTTAAGACACTCCATTGCAAGGTCCACAAAATTCTCAAAACCCTCTAGTGTTGATCCTGAACAAATGGATGGATCAATAATTTCATGAAGACCATACAAGTCTTTTGTCTTGTCTATTGTATTTCTGACCACTTTCACAATGTATTTCCCTCGTTCTATTGGCTTTTTTGCAGTAATAAGCTCCAGCATTAGCACTCCAAAACTGTAGACATCACTCTTTTCGGTCAACCGCTGACTAGTATAATAATCTGGATCCAAGTAGCCCTACATTAACAAATTGAATCCATTCTCATCAGTCATCACTAAAGTTCAATGAGATTATCTCCAATGCAAAAGATTTTGAAAACTAGATTTTGCTCCAGACAGATGATGTGTTTTCCTTGTCTTGGTATGTGTTGCACTAGAAGAGCTTAAATTCTTACATAAATTCATGAAAATTCTCAACTACGAAAATTTAGATGAAAATTATCTTAAAACTCTGCAAAAGCATGCAATCACGTATTTGAAAATTTTCAATCAGTAATTTGGCTGCTTTTTTATAGTAAAAATCAGTAGAAGACGTATAAATGTATACAAACCATTGTTCCTTTAACTTGAGTGGTAACATGATCTTTATCATCATCTAAGATAGACTTGGAGAGACCGAAATCAGAAACTTTAGCATTGTAGTTTTTATCTAACAAAATGTTGTTTGACTTGATGTCCCTGTGTATAATAGGGGGATCGGCATGTTCATGAAGATAAGCCAAACCCCTGGCAGCACCAAGGGCTACTTTCAGCCTTCTGCTCCAGCTCAACGCAAGTTCACATTTCCCTGCATAGATCATGTGCTTGTTATGAATTTGACATATCTTATTAAGCAACCATTTAGAGATTTGAATATCATATTTATAAGAAATGAAACACTGGAACTAGGATTTAAGTAAGTTAAATTATCCCTCAGAATCAGATATAGTTTAGTGCTTTGTCAATGTTCTCTGGATGACACTTATGAAACTGAATAGTGAGTACTCACCAAAAGATGAATGTAATGTAGTAAAATATTCCATACTAATATAATATGTGCTGTAAGTATCAAACTGCATATATATATATATATATATATATATAAGTATAAGTACATTTGAGAGCATCCTTCAAAGTTCCATTAGGAATAAACTCGTAAACCAGCATTTGTTCTTCTCGTTCAAAGCAGAATCCCACAAGGCTAGCCAAATTTTTGTGGTGGACCCGTGAAAGGAGTTCAATTTCAGCTTTGAATTCTTGCGCTCCCTGCTTTGATTCCTTTTGAGCTCGCTTTATGGCTACCACTTGCCCAGTGGGAAGAGTTCCCCGGTAAACCTGTGAACATTTACTTATTAGTCTACTGTTAGAAGTATATAGTTAAATTTCGGTCAATAAATGTAACATTTTTAACACTTTCTTATAAATATTTTTGCTAATAAAGGACTTCCATGTCTTTATTAATGGTAGCTTCAAGCTCAAAGTGCATAGAATAGTTAGAAATGTGGGGGAAATAGAATAAGGAACAATAGGAGGAGATCTTCCAAAATTTAATCATTATGCAGCATTCAAGTTATTATTCGTGAATTTATGCCTAATTGAACCTCATAAAATGATTTTGTATCTCACTTTTGGCCTAATCTCTACTTGATGTGAGATCTCTAACATTATTGTTTTGTAAATAAAAATTCTTCTGGCAGGAGTGTCTAAATCATACTTGTGCACTATTGTGAAACTTAGTATAGGGTGAGAAGTCTATGACCAGTCATGTATGGTTTGAAGGTTAAACTTTGTTGCTGTCTTAAGAATAGTTCTCACTCGTCATGTGTGTATCTATTTATAATTCATAGCAGCACATTAAAGTTAACAAGAAACATTCAAGACCTTCCCATAACCCCCTGATCCAATATCATTGGCTTGTGAAAAGTTGTTTGTGTATTTCTTAATTTCCTCAAACGAGAACTGCTTTGGTGCTTTTAACTGAGGGGTGCCGCAGTTGCTTTTACTTGGATCCCAGTTTCCTGCATTTTGTGTAAATTAATATAAATCCACAGAATTCCATGTGGCAGTGCTGGAAGGAACTGAGTTTAGAGCTATTTACCAAAAGGATTGCTTCGAGATATTGCTCTTTCTGCTCTTCTCCTCTGGCGGAAAGCATAAAAACCTGCCAGGGCTAATAACACTAGCAGAAGAGAAGAACCTCCAATTGCTACTCCAATAATTATTGCAGTGATTGATGAATTACTCGTCTGGTTAGGTCCTTTATTATGAGAGGAAGATAGACAAATTAGTATAAGTATTTCTGTGTCTAGATAATAGGGTGAAAAGGTTAGTAGTGTAGTTACCATCATCATGGTTTCCAGTAATAAAATTAAATGCACTATTAGCACTTAGTTTGCCAAGCAAGAAGCTTATTCTGGATTTGTTTTGTTGGCTGAAATGAGTTTGGCCTAGTGGGAAAATTTGTACAGAAAACTCAAAACTTTGAAATGGATCATTAGGTGAAAGGGTTAAAGAAACTGAATCCACAGGTAGATTATCAGATTGAAATTCTTGCATTAGATGTTCCTCCAGGAGTGTTGTATTTCTCCATTCAAAATAGGAAGGGGCTCTGCAAGTCAAAGTTCCTGTATATGGATATCCACATTTGCATTTGGGGCTGAGAATCTGATCTGGGCTGCAGCTACCTTGTTGACAGTTATTTTGTGGTTTTGTATGGGAGATATTGAGGTTGGTGCAGTAATCCTCCATAAGTCCTGTTTCTGTGCAAATCGGGTTGTATGCGAGTCTGCAAACAAAAGTGCCATCAATACTTAATAGTTAATAGTTTAGTCATAAAAAACATTAACAAGTATGGCTTACATTATCCTGATTTGTGGGGGATCATTTCGTTGCTTGAAGTCCTCAATTGAATTTGAAGTTAAATCAATAAGTTGCAGTTGTTTGCTATAGTTGGTGCCAATATCCAAGGTTCCACCAAGGTGGTTGTCTTTCAGCACACTGTGAATATGTTACATGTAGGGGGTTTTGTCATATATGTTACTTCAAAAATGACGAATATGTAACAACTTTATATTATGTTTTTATTTCTGATAGTAAAGATTGTAAGATTAATAATTAAGACAGGTAACTCACACATTCTGTAAATTGGCAATGCTAAATAAAAGATTCGGAATGGTTCCATCCAGGTACAAATTCCCCATTTGTCTGCCAACCATCATTAGAGTAAACATCATTGCAGTGAGGAAACCATATACACAGAGAACTCAAGAGTGAAACAAGTGCAAAAGAAAGACATACAATGTTGTTAAATTCTTCAGATTCGAAAGCCACAGTGGAAAGCTTGACTTATCAAAGCCATTGTTGCTCAGATCCCTTCAAAACAGATTTTGAAGAATTAACCCATTTATCACACAAGAAACATTCATTTTAAATAAGAAAGGTTGATTAATAACATTACAAAACTGTCACAGACAAACACTTTGTTACTAACAAGTATTTTAGGGAGTTCATCCCAGTAAGGTTTGGCAGGGCACCATGCAGCTTATTGTTGGACAACAACCTGAAAAAAGTATAAAAGTATAAAACCAAAAATCTTTCCTTACGAAGATTGAATTTTCCCTGCTGCTGATACCAAAATATGAACAAAGAAGAATAAAACTCTAGTTGGCACATTATAATTTAGGTGCTAACAGGTCTGTGACGTTGATAAGGTTGTTGAGGCTCAGAGGCACATATCCATCCAGTGAATTATTTTCAAAGCGCCTGCTAGCCACAAAGATATATTTAAACGATATGCATCAAGGAAAATTCTTCTAACAAAATTTCTTTTTGAGGATTTAATGTAGTCAAACTCACACCAATGTCAAACTCGTAACTAGCCCAAGAGTTTCCGGAATGCTGCCAACCAGTTGATTGCTGCCAAAAATCCTGCCAGTAAACATATTTCAGAATGTGTTCGAAAATGTGTTGTCAACATGTGTGCGCATGCATGCAGCAGGGAAGATCTATTAGTCTCAAGAATTTCTTTCCCAACAACCATTCATCATCAGAAGGTAGACTAGGAAGACTATGTCGAAACATGTAAGTGTTTGCATGTCTGTTCAGTTTTACAATATCACAGTTAATATATTTTCACTATGGTCACATGAAGTTTCTGACACGTTACAAATTCATTCTATTGTTGCTTAAGTTTCAAACAAAATTCTACACCAGTGAGTGTGCTCCGTGTACAAATATATGAGAGTGGAAAAATGTGCATGCTGGCTCAATCATATTCAAAGGCTACAATGATAAATCTAAGGACAACTCTTACACATGTATCAGAGTCATTTTTGAGCTAAACAGTTTCGGAGGAATTTGCCCTGAAAGTTTATTCTGCCCAAGATGACTGCAGGCAGTATTAGAAATATGTTATTTCATAAAGAAAAATCATTGACAAAGAAAAACTGGAAGCTGAAGAGAATTGATGTACAAGTGCAATGCTTTGTGTAACATATCAAGACCAGGGGTAGTGCCACTAGATACTGGGATGGATCCATCAAGCTGATTGTCAGCTAAATCTAGCCAAGTAAGATTTGAGAGATTTCCAATAGAAGGTGGAATTGGTCCAGCAAAATTGTTGCTGTTTAAAGATCTGTCATAAGAAGTTTCTGTTTCAGTGTATTACCCAAGAATTCAACTTACCACAAAAGGGTATTATTTGAATTGTCTTGAAAAAATAAATGAACAGCAAAAAATAATGCTTACAAGAATTCAAGGTGTTGTAGAGATCCTATTTCATCTGGAATACGACCAGTAAAACCACAACCAACAAGAGTTCTGGGAGATAATTAGAAAGTACAAATGTTTGTTAGAACTGTTTCACCATATGCTTGTACATGAAAGGGTCATAGCCTATTCTTTTTGTTGCTGTTGGTGTAAAAGGATCGATTTATAAACTTGACAAAAACCAATACTTCCTTACAATTTCGTTAGCTTCTTCAAGTTTCCAATTTCTTGTGGAAGTGGTCCTGTTAGGCCCCTATTATATGAGAGATCCCTGGAGAAGGAGAAAACAATTATGAAACAAACAGTGAGCTACTCATGAAAAAGGTCTCTAAAGGGAATCATGATTCATTTGTAAACTCTTGGTAATCACATAGCCTAACATATGCTCAAGGATTTTTCAAACCTTTTTTTTCCATTTTTAATCCTTTAGTAGACCAGTTCATATATATGATTCTTTCAATCTAAATTCAAAGGCTTACAGACTATCCAATTCAGAAAGTGATCCAATATCTCCAGAAAGCTTGCCGGTCAAACCAATATCTGTTAATGATCTGCAGCACCAGCCAGAAGGTTATTCCCTCTCAAAAGTATATATTAATTTAGGAAACAAAACAGAAGCAGTCAAAAGTGACCTTACATGGAAACAACACGTGAGTTTCTGCAGTTAATGCCATACCAATCTTGGCAAGGATCTGAACCCTCCCAGTTAGGAATTTGGCCTTGCCAAGAATCACTTAGAGACTTCAGGACTTGAACTGCATGAGAATTTTACATTGAAAAGTCAAATTATATATTTCAGTCATTGAAGTCTTCGATCTTAACACATACAAGTATATCCAAACTTTTGAATAAAATTGGACATGCATGCAGAAGGTAAGACTCATATCATATATAAGGAAGGCTTCTAAGTTCTCTCTATTCCATGAAGAATCATGCATAATTCTGAATTTGAAGATATGATGATAGAAAACATAGTCAAAACATAACCTACAATCTTTGGTAATATCTTGTGCCACTGCAAGCAACAAACAGTTGAAGGAAAGCAACAGTGGTATCAGTATTCTTTCACCCATAGTCAGTATTCCAAGTCTTGCCACTCTCAGAACACTATAGAGCTCAATAACAAAATTCTATTCTTTATAACTCACCATCTTATCCACTTATTCAGAAGTTAATGACACGAAAAATGGATTTGAAGTTTTCATCTTCCTTTTCCTGTTCTGTCATAACCGAGTCAATGTCCTTCATGTGGAAATTGAATAGCATGCCATGGGTGGAATACAACACACATGTCATTATATTGTTTGAAAAGAGAGGACACATATTATACCTTAAACATACAATAAACACTTCGGAATTTCGTATAATATATACTTTAAAATATATATGTTTAATTTGATTATCGTATTATTATTGTTATATGTC
>Ga0123341_1002480_pt1 | contig 15222 bp, 5 predicted proteins | sample Turbeapinknodule_FD_89959 | JGI IMG/M metagenome (GOLD analysis project Ga0123341, IMG submission 89959) | Root nodule microbial communities of legume samples collected from Mexico - Turtle bean Mexico pink nodule | ecosystem: Host-associated > Plants > Roots > Nodule | place: Mexico: Nepantla... | reverse complement strand
TTTTGAAATATTTCATCTTAGGAGGTAAAAGAGACTATAAATATAGATTATTCTTATAATGAATACTCACTAAATTCTCTTGCTCACTTTTATATTCATATATTTTATAATTTTTTTAACTTTTATTGACTTGAGTATCATATAATCTCTTGTAAATGAATCTCTCATCAAATCTCATCTACAACTCAACGATTAAGTTATATATTCGACTTTCTAAGAATATCAGTTTTTTTACATAAGAGACTCGTGTTTCTTTTTTTTTTTAAATACACTGGTCACTTTTCAGGTGCAAACCGGGTGTATATGTTGTGCTACATAATTTATATTTTGAACTTTGTGTTAATAAATTATATGTGTTGTGAGTTATGAGATGTTGTGTTATATGAGTTATTGTGATTTGTTTCAAGATGTCTATAAATTCTTTTAAAAAAATATGAATTCTTGAGTTTTATGTGTTGTGAGGAGTCTAAGAAATGTCTCAACAATATAAAATCAAAGTTAGGTTTAATAATTTGAGATGTTTACTAACTATATAGTAAGATAAAAATTTAAGTTATATTTGATCATTTGATACATATTTATCATTTATATATGCATGCTTCATTTATTCATACTTTATTGAGTTTGGATGGTAGTTTTTTTTTTTCTTTTTAGATCAGTAAAAATAAAATATGTATCACTTAAAAGGTGATCCAACTCTCATACAAAACAGAAAAATAAAAAAAATTATTATACACCCCAAGTATCTAAAGAACATCATGTTATGGTCTAAAGGTATAATGTCAAACGATCCATAACAATCAATAAACTCACACATGACATAAGTTGAAAGAAATATACATATCTAACAACAAAAACATAAACAACTACCCGATAGACGAAACTTTTAAGAGACTTCACACATAATTTCACCATAAATTTACAAAAGCATAAAATTTTATATATTAATTTTTTTTTCTGGATGAATACTAGTTTACGCAAGATGAAAAATTATCTTCTATCTTAATTTATGAAATTTTCTAGTGAAAAACATCTCAGCTATAAATGGGATGAAGAACAATCATTACTAGCTATACTATTTCAACTAACTCCTACTTAAGTTTCTTTATACTCCAAAGTGAAATATAGGTATTATTTAGTAAGATCTAATCCATGTATCCTAGACTTCTTCATATATGAATATTTTATATTTTATGTGACAGTAACACATATTTAGATATAAGAAACAATAGTGTATTAATGCATTTGATTTAATTGAGGTTTTTTTTAGTATCTTGGGTGACATTTGTGTGTGTTTAGTTCTATACTAACTATTCAATTTTTTTTGTTTGGACTAAACATTATTACATATTAACATGATTTTAACTGGTAGGAAGAAGTTAAAAACACGATTTTGACGTGTAAAAAAAAAAGTTGTGAAACAAAGTTTAAGGTTCTTTATCTTTATTGTATATGATTTTTTTTATCATGTGTAATAAAAGAGCAAAAATAATTGTTTATTTTAATTTGTTTCACATAGTTGTGTATTTTATATCATTAAAAACTTGCAAATATTGTTTTTAAATTTATTTTATTTAGAAATATTATTCGTCTTTATAAGTTTTATTAATATGAGTTTTTTTACCTTTTATTTTAGACACTTTAAGAGAAACTTTTAAGGTGTCATGATTATTTTTATGAATTAATGAGAAATTAATTATTTTGTATCACAATTCATTTTGATCCATGTTTTGTATATATATATATATGATCGAACTCACTATAAAAAACTATTAATATATATTCGAAATCATCCAAAAACTATTATTTTTATTATGATATATTAAAAAAAATATTACCTTTTATATTGTAACTGCAGTGACAATAACTATTTTAGTAGATATTACTTTTAGTACTCTGTTAAGTACAACCTAAATACTTAAAAAGATTTTGTTTTGATGAAAATGAAAGTGTAAAGGAAGAAAAGGAAGGAAAAGAGAAAGAAAAATTAAGTCATTTGGATGTAAGAAAAATAAATAAATTTGAGTGAAAAAAATCGTAAATAGTATGATTAAAATTTAATTTTTTTAATTGAGTTATTTATTAATTGATCCAAATACTCCTATCATAAATTTGGAAAAAAATTCAATTAAAATAAAAATAAATATTTAGATTAAAGTTGTTGTTTGCGAGTTTATTTAATACAAACAATACCCTATAATTGATTATGCATTAATATAATCGATTAAGACATACTAATTGATTAAGTGTATAAGTTTAATTGATCACGAGAATTGTCTAATTGATTATAAGAAAAAACATAATCGATTGGAATAAAATGTGTATCAAATTAAAGACTCAAATGTAATTGATTATATCTAGTTGGTTTTACCTATTTATAATATCTATGGTGTAGATACATATAACTTTGTCTTGAATAAAATGTAATCATTTTTAGATATGCTCAAATTCAACAATCATCCAACTATGGTCATGGTAATGGTTAGAGTGACAACCAACTACAATCTATTTTTCAGCCTATACATTTGTATTATTTTAATATTTCTTAAATCATAATCATAAATTTTATTGTAACCAAAGTGTTTTTAATTAATTATAACCACAACCTTCACCAAATTTATCAAAAACATGCATCCACATTTAATCTTAAATTCCCATGTAAAAACATATTCGTAATTGATTTCTCTCAACCAACAATTTTACCCAAATATTCTCAAATTCTTCCTGCCAAACTAATAAAGTGATCAACTTTTCTCAACCCCAAATTCTTTTGCAAAGTAAAACAACCCGTCAAACAAAGGATACAAGATTTTTCGCATGCTTGTGAAATGCACTTCCAACAAATAGTATGAGACTATTGTGCATGTTTTAAGTGTATGCTTCACCAAACAAATTAAGCACCACATGAAGTTAGTTGGAATCTTGAGTTAGATAAAACTGAATAGAAATAATAATATAAAAAAAATACTCACAAAAATATGGTTTTGAATTGAATATAATATCTTAATAGCTATATGCTATATAGATATACTCATGAGTTATAGATGCAAAATTTTATTGATGTTGTATTTTTTCCTTAACAAATCCAACAAGTGACAGTAGACCCATTTATCCATTTTAATAATTGGCTGGAAGTAAGATAAGTGAAAATTTTTTGGGCTGTGTGAATTCCTTGTACCACTGAGAAGGTAAAACATAGAGAAGATCCTAAATCTATTACCTTAGTTAAAACTAACCTTAGTTGCTCAAAGGTTGCTAGAGGTGAGGAATCAACTAGTAAGCCTTTTGTTAATATAAATGTGGGTGGATCATGAACACAAAATGGTCTAATATGGATTATCCCTTAGTTGGAAGCTTGTCTTTCTCTGCGTCATTCTTGCAGCAGATGGTATTAACAAAAACATCATCTATCACAAGCAGTAGAAGGAACAATTGCTCAATAAATTAAGAAGTTTAACCTCAAATCCAAACATTTTTATCCATAATTACTGGATAGGATTGAATAATATGTCAAGACGTGGATAATGAATAATCTTCACCAGAATAATTTATATTCTGTTCTCATTTAATGGGCTAATTATATTATATTTTAGAAGCCACAACAACATGTATCTAAATATAGGAGTGAAAGGTAGATTACGGCCTTTATTCTAAAGAAATTATTCAGAGTCTTACCTAGAATCTGGTGGCTTTTTCAAAGGCCATTATTCAATTCTTTGTTGATGCACAAAGCATTGGCAGTTACTATTTGTACGAGAAGATCCAAAGCTGTTCAAGACTATTTTACAATTGCGAGTACTACATAGATAAATGCTAATAAACAGTTGATGACCAACATTATAAGAATAAAAATAAATAAATTTTGAGGAACTAAAAATATAATTACTATATTTGCAACAATCAGAACTATATTTAAACCACTCCAAAATCAATCGGATCAGATACTGAATGCTGTGTGTAGATAGAAGTCACTTTGTACCAATAAAATATAAAATAAAGCAGATGATAATCTATGCTGACTTTTGAAGTTTTCTTTTCCCTTTCTGAGTTAAAGATAAATTTTCATCAAGGGACAGAAACATTATTACACAGCCAATTTTATGTGCCCTAGAAAGTCTATCCTGGCTGCATCTAACCCCTCCATACTGACATGATTTGGAAAATAAAGAGTCAGGACAGAATTACTGCAACTTTGTGCTGATGATTTCTAGCACTCACTAATTGTTGGTGATCTTCCCAAGTTAGAATTTTGTATCCAGCAGCCTCCATAATGCAGTAATCCTGTGAGAATGACTATTCACAATGTCTTGACAAGGAAAAAAAACCACCTTGTCTTGTTGTTCCTAAGAAGAAACAGTGAAAAAAAGGCAAAGTTATGCAAGATTAATGATGTCACATATAGTCCCTTGTGTTGTCAGCAACAAAGTCATATGGTGCAGTTAAGCCGTATTGATAAGGTGCATTTAGTAGAGCAACTCTGTTAGAAGTTGAATAAACACCACCTCCTATGCCAAGCTTGGTTCTACTACCTTTGGCAGACCGTTTGTTACTATCAGAGTGAAACTCAGCAGAGAGGCTTCCCATGTGCTTCTGAAGATCAGCAACCGAATCACCTGTTATTATCCTTGCCTTTGAGCTCTTTTTCCCATCAACAAGCTTCAGTTCTAACCGATATAAAGCACATGCATCACACTTGCTAATTTCATACTCATAAAGGTGCCACTCAAAAAGGTTTAGAGGTTGAGGGTCCATGTAATAGGATCTCTTCAGCCCTCCAAACTCATTCATCACTTGCTTTCTAGATTCATGCCATCCACGCCCGCTATAATCCGGCAGCGATCTCTGCTTTCTGTTTCCACTCTCAAATGCCCTTCTAGGCTTATCAAAGAAAAGCCACTCCCTAATAGTCTCACCCTCCAGAACACAAATATCAAAGAGTTCTGCAAGCAAATAAGAAATTTATTTAATCACTTAAACAAGAACAATATTATTCTCAACTTTTATTTTACTGCGTCAACTAATCACAAATCACAGAAAGTATAACCTTTAAAATATAGTTTAATTTTTATGCGTTGAGAGTGTAAAGAGTTGTTGCATGGCCAATCAATTAGAAATCATTTGAGACATGGCTTTCAAGGTAACTGTAATAATAGACAAACTTAATATACATGGTGATTTTTGATAGATTGACTGTGTAAAAACTCTTTATACTGATAGTACACCACATAGTCTTCAGACCAATTATTTCTGATTGAATGATATGCACGATTGGTGATTCTAATTAAATTCTATGTGATAATGAGACATCAAAATTAAATTACCAGGTGCATTCCATGGAGATTTTGCAGTTGCTGCTCCTTCACATTCTGGGATGCCAACAACTTTTCCTTGTGCCTTTGCACTAAGAGCAGAAAAAAGTAAATTATCCTTGAGTCCAATCCCCCCAGGTCTTAGAACTGGGGTCATGCCTGGTGGTCCTTCATTTAAAGCAAGAGCAGCATGAAAGCTACTGCAATAATCTTGACACCAATCCAACCCTTGAACAGGTCTTGGACAGTCCCAAAGTGCGCATTTTGGACCTAAGAAAGCAGAAGGAGGAGGACACACACTTGGAAGATAGCTAGATATATGAGGACCACCACCTTCCTCACAAAATCCTGTGCCACCATAAAAGCTGTGATCGAAGTCCTTATGGAATTCAAGTTGATGAAATTCTAAAGCAGGTCCATCCAAGTTGTGAGCTGGCATGTTGGGAACTCCTACAGCGGAGTGTTTGCATTCTTTAAGTAATAGGAATTCTTGTTCATGTTGGCCCTGATTCACAGTTAAACCAAGAAATTCATGACAATTATGGCGATATCCAAAATGCAGACAGACATTGAAATAATGAGTAGAGCTATAGTGCATACGAACGAAAATTTGGTTTAGAATTCTAGGGGAGAACTGTCTTAATTCTAACAAAGGACTAAATCATCAAAGCCACTCTTCTGTCATTTGGAAAGGGAATATTAAAAAAAAACATTAAAAGAAAAGCCTACCACGTGAAAGATAAGATGTCAAGTTATAATATTTTATTTTTAGTTTGCATTATAAGATATCAACCATTCTGAAGCACCCATTATTCTCTATATGAATTTTAAATAAGGCTCAAAATAGATTGAATTATGGCTAAAATGGATGAATAATTCCAAAAGGAAGAGGACACGCACCTCTTGGACTATCACCCTAGCTCCAGCCTGCATAGTCTGATCATTAGGTTCAGGCTTAGGTGCAACTAATGGACTAGTAGCATCATCTTCCTCCTCACAGAGCTGCAACAGCCTATAGACATCGGTCGAGAATGAACCAAGACTACCACCCTATAGTCAACCACACAACAACTCATATCATTCCTCACAAGAAATGTTGTCATTCAAAGTTCACATGTGGGAACCACAAAGTCACAATTGGAAAAACTTACTTGCTGCAGAGAAGAAGCTGGAGAAGGCTCATTGAGCTCAGCCTTCCACTCACGAAGCATTTGATGGACTTGCTCCTCCAGGAGTGCCACATCAATCGTGCGGCTCTCCTTTCTGGCAAACTGCAGATCCAAGAACATGACCTGTAGATCATCAACATGGTTCCTTGCCTTGTCTTTAAAGAGCCTGTGTGATGCTGATTTGCAGGAGCTCTTGGAAATTTTCTTCATCACAAAATTTCAAGTCCTTCCTATAAGACCCTAAGATCACCAATATAACCAAGTTTCAGTCCACCACATAAAAATTTGGTGAAAGAGAGAATTAAAAGATGCAAACAACTTCCATAAAAGTTTATCATGATCACTGTCATTGATCAGGAGCATATTCCAGCTCACACACCCCCACCCCACCTCAAAAGTCCAGAGATTCTAAAAACAAGATTCTAACATCCACATCACAAAGTTAAGTCAAATCATAGTAAAAGATCCCCCCCATTTTTAATTTATTAACTAAGAACAAAATGGAAGGATGACGAGCCCATTTTCTGATGAAAACAAAAGCATAAATAGAGATAAAAATAATCAAAATTATTTAGAAACAAGTTGAACAAAATGAAATTAGAAAAATAAAAAGATTAACCAAAGCCAATAAAAAACATTGAACAAGGCATCATAAAAACAATCTCCAACTCCGAAGCAGAAGACAACATTAACTCGAATGAACGAGTACACAACTGATACCAGAAAGCAAAACCAACACAAGTCATGATCGCAGTTTTCAGCAAGAGACCCAGACCCGATTCAGAAAAAGAAAATTCATACAAGCTCACCTGAGACTCCAAATTTTGTATTAAAGATAGAACTTAGAAGGTTCAATACTCTCTCGTTTCAGAATAAGATTTAAGGTGAGAAACTCATATAAAGAGATGGAAAGGGAGAAGAGAGAGAAAATGCTTTCTCTCTCCTCTCCTCTCGTCTCTCAACTGATGAGATCAGCGTGTGAAAGGGGACAACCACAAAACAGAAAAAAAAGCATTGGGACATTGCAGTTACAGTGAATTCAAGATTGAAGAATATATGTCGCTGCATAAATAATATTAAATATACCCAATGTCTTAACTCCAAATAACGGTTATAACCTCCTTCATTATTTTATTTCTAGTTTCCATATTTACAGAGGAAACACTCTCATAATATCTTCTATCGTTGAGCTGGGTTCGAAAATATAATTTGCATATCTTTTATTTACATTACTGTATATCTTTTTAGGAATATATAATAATGATATTTACCTTATGGTATATATCTTTAATAAATTAATTATCTCCAAAACAAATAATAACAAAAGAGGTATGAAATTTAGGATAAATACGTTTCGAATCCGTGTAAAATTCTTAAAACATTAAATACGTTGTCTAAAAAAAATCGTATTACTTCTTTACTTCCAAATATTAAATATATTTTATAGATTCCACAAAAATTTAAACATTTTTTTATAATTTTATTAATAATAACAATAGATTAAAAATTTGCATGAATAACAATCTTAAGATAGTATTGGATACACTTATAACTAAATTCATTTTAATAATAAAATTTACATGTTAAAGTCATCATCAACTTTCAGTCTTGTCACTAACAAAATCCTAAAAATATGTTAAAATTTTAAATGAACGAATATAATAAAAAAAAAAACATTTGGATAACGCATTTAATTTATTTGAAATGTTATAAAAACGTAAAAGACATTTTGCCAAAAAATTATATAAAACATAATATTTACCGTAAAATAAAAAATGTTTTTCTCTTGCGATATGAGATGTCGTTGTCCCATAACTACCCCAATATTGTCACTTCCCGAGTATAGATCACACAAAGAGTGGTCCTTCAATTTTGTGTTACCAAGTTGATAATTTGCCAACTTTTCTTCTTCCCATATATACCTTTATTTTCTTATTCATGAGTCTTGAGAAACACATGCAACACTGCATACCAAACTTCTTTTTATGTGTACAACAACAGTAATAATCAACGTATGAAGAACAAAAGGATTTTTTTTGTCTAATTAATGAAAACGGAATAAGCTCACCAAACAAGTTTTCCTTTTTATTCTTTATTAAATTTTCCCTATTGGTTTTACAAAATGTTTCTTTTTCCTGCAACTATTGGCCCCAAGGAAATGCTATAGAAAGGGAGAGAAGAAATACCAGCAAACTGTAGAAGAAAAGAAAAAAACGGAGATTCCTCTTTTGTTGGCAGATAATACAAATTAAGAGGAAAATCTTCTATTGGGTGAATGGGTGAAAGAAATGAGGGTAAGGAAAGAATAAAGTGTTCCTCCACTACCGTCCAACATATTCCTGTCTTGATGCCTCTGTTAATGGAAGAGCTTTGCAGGGGCACTGCTGAATGGATACTGCATCCCGTGGTTTATCATTCGGTCGGACCATCCACATGTCATGTCCATAACCCTCTAATTTTCCCAAGGAAACATAGAAGATGGTATAGTGGGGTGGGTGGTTGTGTTCGCAATCAATTTGACGATCAAATGCGGTGGATGGGTATCTTGTCACCAAACTTCATACTTAAAACACATATCAATTGCAGAAATAAATTCTACTGCATGTTTAAATTAATCAGGACATGGGGTCCTTGTCATTTTGCAGATAAATCCAAGCACTCCACAGCCGCAAGGTCAATTGATCATTTGTGGTGAAAGAGAGATAAAGTGAATTCATGAAAGACGAATGTTCTTTTCTTTTTAAAGAATAATAACATGTGGACTTGAGAAGGCAAAGGGTATGTTTGAGATGACGCATTTTATGCTCAATTGATAGCGTCACCAATATGAATTATACAGTGCCTGACACTTATACAATGTCAATCAGCTAGTTATCCCTAATACAGCAAGAATGTGTAAAAATAGGCTCTTCTTGAAGAGACCCTCAAATGAATCAAAGATTAAGCCTGACATTCATCGCATAGACGAATGAAAAAAATGTCATAAAACAATTATACTGTTTATCAGCTCAAGCAGTTTTTTCCGCCTTTCCAGTTTCTGTATTACCTTGTCTGAAGTTTAGAATGCCAGTCAGTCCTCGTCCCCTGGCCATCTGTTCTAGTTCTTGAATTCTTTGCTTAAGAAGTTCCACTTCTGCTGCCAAGTTCTCATTTTTTTCCTTCACAGCCTAAAGTAAAGCAAACAACGGTTGGAGAATGTTAAATATGAAACTTTGACTATTAAATAACTTCTCCCAGTTAGCCTGAATTGGATACCAATGACAATGAGTTGTTTAGTGTGGTTTTGTATTCTAGAGCAAGAAGAAGGACAAATTGCCGTGAATTATTATAATAAATAAACTGCCTAGCCAAAAAACTATCCTTGATTTCCAATTCAGACTTTTAACAATTCCACTCCAACATAAAACACATTGACAAAAACCTTGATATTTTCCTTTTGTATATTTTTCACAAAAAGACCTAGTATAAACCATTTATATACATCATTCTCAAATTTAGTAATTAACATGACTGTCGACTTAACCATGCCAAATAAAGTTTTTCAATAAAATACACATCACGAAATATTAAGGCAACCTTTGGGCAACAATAATGTAGTTAAGAATTGACAGCACCAACTGAGAAATATAGGATTTGAATCAATCAAAAACTGAAAATTTGAAATTGAGTATCTTGACATCTTCAAATATGAAGCCCTGTGTATCATAACCTATCATGGGTTCAGCACAGCCCCTCTAGAATTTTTCTTATGATTCACAAATTGATCCTGGTCAAACAGTTCAGCTGCTCCTACCTTGTTTTATTTCAGTAAAAACCGTGATTAAGCAAAGAACTATAATATCACAAGATGATATGGTATTGGTATAAAATCCTCCTTTATGTCGGAAAAAGGGAGCAGATAATACATGTAATATGTTTAGCATATGAACTTAGGAAACATGATAGAAAATTAAAAATAGGAGCAAATAACAACATATAAACAAAAGAACAATTTTTTTTGAAAACAAAGACTAAAATAAATAAATAACAACTTAAATTGAGAAAAAGAAAAGTTGACAGATTTGACTTGAAACCAAAGGAAACACATAATGTTAAAACTATTTGCATAAGATTATTATTTGAAATTACCCCTAGCTCTTGCTTTCGTAGCTCCTCCTTCCTTGCTTCAGATCTAGAATTCCTTTGTACCTCAAAGATCAAGAGAATTCCTGCAACCTATGAGTATATACATAGCCATATCAGCAAACAATAAATGACAAAACATGTGAGTACATATTATTTAGGTACAAACATTTAGCTTTAAAGATCACAACTCAGAAGCATTTTATATGGCCCTTAGATCATAAGCACGTTCTTATTTCAAATTTGTAAGAGTATTTGTTTAATTACTATTAAAAAATACTTGAGTAATCAATTTCCTATATCTATAACTCCTCTCTTCTTCCTCTCTGCCTACTTGTCTTCTCTTGGAACCATTTTCTGCCATTCTCTACAATTAGTTTTTCTACTTATAGATGAAATTTTTTAACCATTTATCTAAATATTGAACAAACATTACTCGATCCTTTTTATTTTTTGGTGAAAAGACATAACTCAATCTAATCCAACAACTGACAACAAAGTACCACTAAATTGAAAGTCGACTACTTGTATTGTTCTTGTAGTTTTTCTGCATAACATAATTTGGTGTTCCCCTCTTGAAATCATCCAAATAAAGTATCATAGTACCTATATCAAATTCTAGAGTTCCGCTAAATTCCAAGACACTATTAATCTCAACTCAAACTCCAATGAAATGAGCATACTAATACTGAACGCTCCAAATTCCAAATTTATAACTGTTGGAGAACTCATTGATTATACGACAAATAATAGTATAGTGCAAACCTCATCTTATCTTATAAGTAAATTTTGTTAGATTAAGATGATATCTCACATCAAAATGTTCACATTAGAAACACTTCGTAAGAATAACAAACCAATTGAAAGAAATAGAATTAAAATATAATTCAATACTTGACTGAACAACTATTCAGTATTTTGTGAAAACAGAACAAAAGAATAATAAATACATAAAATTAGATTCAAACTCCTAAGACATTTCATTAAAAGAGGCAACTCAACACAAGTAATCAACAAAATTGATCAAAACTATGTTTCCAGAGTAAAACCATGGTAAATTCAACATCATAAACATGCCAGTAGAATTCGGAGAGTAACTAAGTAATCATAGTTGCAACGTGTTTAGCGAAATGAAAGACTAAAATCACTGACCGAGAAGACAAAGAGTTCTCCGATAAGGTCAACCGCAGCTTGAACAGCCTTTTCCTCATTCAAGGGCCGAATCTCAACATCGGTGGCGTGGCCGTAGATGCGCCGTTGCATCTTGGTCGTGATTTGATGATTTGACTGATCCACAAAATCGTAAATAAAAAAGTGAAGAAGAAAGGAGTGGAAAAGTTGCATTGAGAATTAAAGTTGGAGGGAATGGAAGGAACCTGAGCCATGTTAACGATGAGTTGGCGGAACCTGGGGTGCAGAGCGGCCTGCTGCTTCAATCTACTGGCGACGGGTTTGCTTAGGGTTTTCAAGGCCAGCGTTCCGAGTTTCAAGAGTGGGAGCATTATACCTCGATTTCAACCTAATCAATTCAAATCAGATGATGAATCTTACACACACCAGATGCAAAAACATTATGGGAATTGCTTTAAGGTGGTCGGTTTTCTTGAAGAGCAAGAACGCAACGTGTTCAAGTCAATGGCGGCATTGCGTTGATTGTTCACACTTCACACACTCTTTCCTTTCCCTTACCTTTCTCTGCAAATTGGAACTGTAAAATCAAACTATTTTTTTGTTATTTAATTTTGCATCAAATCTGAGATAATTGTGCAAGGTTTGATGTTACTTTAATTATGACTTCAAACAAAATCAAATTAAATTGTTTATGTTAGGATTATTAATTTTTTTATCATACTAAATATAAAATATATCAATACTTTTTCTACTGAATCATTATTTATCTGAATTTTTTAATTCACGGTGGTAATTGATTGCATATTATAGATATATTATTTTTTACAATAAAAGGTTATGTATTTAGTATTATCATCTAATTACACTCCATTGTTTGTAGTAAATTTATTGTATTAATGTGACGAGTTGATATTTGTCAAAGTTATGAAAAACTAATTCATTACCAAATGAAAAAAAAACCCTAATTCAAGATTTTAAGAACTTTAAATCTATATTAATAAAACAATATAAAATGAATATAACTGATCATAGAAGGACTATGTAATTGAGAGAGGTGGATTAATCCAGAATTTATCTCATGGGTGCTCCTCATGCACCATCATATTTGGGCAATTTCTTTCTGTACCCCATACTTCAAAAAAATCATTTTTCCTTTGATATTTTTATTCAATGTTTTTAGTTTTAAAATGTAAAATTTAAATACTTTCATATTATAAAATCTGAAAATCAAAATTTATAATTTTTTGAATTTTGTATTAAAATTTATATTTCAAAATATGTAATTTGAAATATAAAATTTATATTTTTTATTGTGAAATATAAAATAGAATACAAAATTTATGTTTCGGAAATAAAATTTGTAGTATGGATTGCAAACTCTAAAATAAAAAGTTTTAATTTGGATTAGATATTTAAGAATGCAAATTTTTACATTTCGAAATATTTTTGGTATTTTTTAAACTATGGGGTGGAAGAAGAAATTGTCTCATATTTGCTTATACAAAAACAGAACATGGCCTAAACCCAATATAAACATCTTACATAAGGCAATTGCTTCCTGCACCATATCACTCCACCCAATCACAGGGAAAAAACCAAAAATACCTTTAAAAAAATAGGGTACATATAAAATTATATTCCGGATCCTTTTTTCCAAAACACAATAATCTCTTTCGAATAATTTTTTCTGAAATGCATTATTTTCAATTCCAGATAAAAAAATCCAAAATGATATTTTGATTTTCTTTTTCTGGATTTTTATATCCGAAACACAAAAATCTCTTCTGGATTTATTTTTCCGGAATGCATTATTTCCAATTCTGGAATTTTATTTCCGGAATAAAGGGTACTTTTGGAATTTTTGAAATTATGTTGGGTCCAGGTTCAAAAGTGTTGGGTGCAGGGAGCATTTGCCCTTACATAATTCAAAGCCTTGATTAGGTGCTTCACGAGGATGTATCGTTTCATTCTTACTATCTACACTCCCCTTTTTAATATCTACACGACTTTTATTTCATTTATTTAAAATCACATATTTACTTTTCTTTTACACTCTTCCACGTAGAAGAACCAATTAAGAGGGGAGAACGACTTAAGAAAAATACAAGCATATACTTATTTCATCCTAAAATCACTATAGTTTTAACTTAAAAATCCAAACATTACTCAAATTTGATGAGTTATTGAACATATTTTCTTAATTTTCTCACAGACCAATTATGTCAATAATTTTTTAACAAATAAAAAACAATTTTTTTATTACAAAAAATGGTTTCAATAAATAAAAAATTTATTTTTGTTCTTAAATTACGTGAAAATAAATAAATTATAGTTATTTTGAGATGAAATTAATAATTATTTGTTTAATGGGTAATTCGTCTAAAAGTTTTATACAAAATGATATTTTTTATTTCAATGTACTTAAGTTTTTTTGGTATCAATACTCGTAGTGGTAAAGTTTTATCTCTTCTTGTTCGATGAGAGTTTCTTCTTGTTTGGTGAGAGTTTCCTTCTTCGGGTTTAGTTAAAAACACTAATAGTGTTGTTAGGGGTTCTCTTGGTCTTGCTACTTGTGGTGGTATTTTTTGTGGAGATTTTTTTGCTTCTTTGATGTTCAATCTGCTTTGGTTATTGAGTTTTATAGAGTTATACATGTTATTGAACAAACTCAAAATATAGGTTTTACTAGTTTATGGCTTGAATGTGATTCTGTTTTAGTTTGTGTTGTATTTACGACTAGAATTAATGTTCCTTAGATGTTTTGTAATAGGTAGAACACTTGTCCTAACTAGTATGGGAAAATCAAGTTTAGGGTTTCTCACAATTTTTGTGAAAGGGATGAGCGTGCTAATAAGTTTGTTAACTTAGACTTTATTTACAAAGAGTATCTTCATTGGTATAATAGACTTTTATCTAGTATTTTCTTATAGCTTTTTATTAATAAAATTTCCCATATTTTTGTTTTAATTATATTTTTTTCATGTAATATTAAATTATTATTGTTACTTAAGTTGTCAGGTTAACTGAGATGTTAAGTTTCACAGAAATATTTAATACAAGAACTTTTATAAAATAAATAAAAAAACTTAGTATGTGGATAAGTTATGGAATCATTTATAAAATGTTTAGAACCCGCATGATTGGGAAGCCAGAGGCTGAACTGCAAAGGAAAATGACTAACCATCTTAATGAAAATATATTTTTCTTGGTGAAAGTCATTTTGGTGCACTTTTCTAAGAATTTTAATTTAGTTTTGGAAAGATAACTGTATCGATTCAGTATTCAAATAATGCATTTTTTTTAACATCAACGCGATTAAGAAGTTATTGATTAATAATAAAAAAACAAGTTTGACCAAAATTGTAGGAATTAACCTAATTTGTGACGGAATTTTTTATTATAAGTTTTCTATCTTGCTTCTGCTAATATAAAAAAAATATGATATTTTTACACCCACTCTACTTTACACAAACAACAAAATATTAATATTT
>Ga0123341_1002479_pt1 | contig 15223 bp, 17 predicted proteins | sample Turbeapinknodule_FD_89959 | JGI IMG/M metagenome (GOLD analysis project Ga0123341, IMG submission 89959) | Root nodule microbial communities of legume samples collected from Mexico - Turtle bean Mexico pink nodule | ecosystem: Host-associated > Plants > Roots > Nodule | place: Mexico: Nepantla... | reverse complement strand
TGTAACAATTTTATATTTTAATAGAGATTATTAAATTCATATAAATATAATAAATTGTATTTTGAATCTTTCCCATTGAACACAAATAAAATTAAATGAGAAAAACCTTAAAACTAAAACAACCACTTAAAGTGGGTAAAAGTAAAATCCGTTATATTTATTTAAAAACGGAAAAGTAGGATGTTTGAAAAAAAACTTTTTAAAATTTAGAAAGAACTTTATACATAAATTTATTTGATGTATAATATTCTAAATATAGGTAAATATATTTGATTTCTAGAAATAAGAAGTAGGAAATGAATTTTTACTCTATAATTGTACCAGTGTGTTTATTTCCCATCTTCTCCAGCACTGTCCCTCTCGGCTTTCTGCACCTTAACAACTCACTCACTTCTCTCTCTGTTAAACACGACAAAAAAAAAAATCTGATTCCAAACACCTCAACAAAAACCTTCTCTGTTCACACACGCACACTCACTTCAGTTAACACACACTGTTTGCATTTTCATTTTTCACCGCCATCGAACCATCGAACCATTCTCTCTTTCTCTGTCTGTTTTCTGGAGAGAGAATTTCGCTATGAAATCCAAAGCCGGAGGAAGCGGCCTCACAAGTGAGGCCACCGGCGGTGGAGGTGGAAGCAGCAGCTCTCCTAGCCCGCCGCCGTCGCCGAGGCGGCAATCCGGTGTTACGCGGTGTCGGAGGAGGGTGAGGCCGGCGAAGGATTCGTCGGAGAGTCGGCGGCTGGTCGCCGTTATCATGGCTCGGCGGAGCCTCCGGTACTTCTTCCTGCTGCCGGTGGTGTACATCTCCGGGTTGTTGATGTGTGTGGGGCCCTTCTCCGCCCTCATTGGCCACACACCTCTTCCCGGTTCTCGGTACCGCAGTCACGAGATCTTCCACAACCTCTTGCACCATATCGAAACCGATAATTCCTCTGTCATCGAGGTGCGTAACTGAACGAACGAGCTTAACGCCTCATAATCATAAACCATGTGCTCATTAAATATTTTATTTTCCTTTTTTTTTAACTCACTTATTTTATTAATTAATTGAAGAGAAAACATCGACCTAGTTCAGTCTAAATAAAGTGAGTAGAGTGTCACAATATGTATATCTAAATTCGAAAAATGTCTATGTTTAGTGTGTAACGGTATCTCCATCAAGATCTAATATCCACTTTTTGATGAAAAAATTGTCTACGATTAGTGCCACACTAATTCCTATATGTTTTACTTTCTGCTCTTTTGTTCACGAAGTTGTCTCTAAATGAGGATAACTTGACAATGTTCGAAGAGAATTTTGTTGGACGGAGGATAGCTCACAGATAAAAAAATCACCTTGATTTTAATCAATTTATTGTTAGTTTCATTTGATTTTCCTTCTCAATATTGTCAGAATAGATGAAAATAAATTAGCTCAGAGAAATTAAACAGAGTGGTGGGTTTTTCTTATAATTTTGTATTTTTATGTTTTTGTCTTTTTGCAGTTGGCTTCTGTGTGGAAGTACAAAAGGAAGTTGAGAGAGCAAAAGCCTTGTCCGAATTTGACGGCTTTGCATCGCGAACACTTTGGTAATTGATATAACCTATAATAATTAGCTGATTTGGAGTTTGGCGTAGAAGTAAAGTTTGTGTGGGATTTTAATTCGGTGGTTTCTCTTAATTTCAGTGTCTCCTGGACTGAATGGTTTTTTGATTGTGGAGGCCAATGGGGGTCTTAACCAGCAACGCTCTGCGGTGAGGCAAAGGCGTCCCTACCCCTGATTTGCAGCTGTTTTGTTTTGATTTGAAAAACTATCTAGTTTTTGACAATGCTGTTTCTTGAATTGTTAGATTTGTAATGCTGTGGCTGTGGCTGGACTCCTGAATGCAATATTAGTTATACCTCAATTTGAGTTTCACAATGTGTGGAAAGATCCAAGGTGACCAATTTACTCATTATATTTTAGCTTTGAACCTTAGAAGATAGGTCTTAACCAAGGTTTGATTCCAGTTGTAGTTGCGGTTGCAGCCTGCAATCACACGCTGATTAGCTGTTGTGGCGGCTGCCGCAACCATGATGTTGCAGCTGCATCACTTGATGTGGTCTGTGGTTTTAAATCCCATTAACATTCATGCCTGCGAAATTTTGGTCAGACATTGTGGTTTAATTTGATTTCATTGTTTGGCTTAGCAATGGTCAATGTGTGACTGAATTTCACAAATCCAATAACACGTGACTGATGGGGAAAAAAGTATGTTTATCACATATTTATTTGGTTTACATTCCTGTTTACTCAAACGAAAACACAAATATTTTCTGATGCATTTTTATGAGGTAAATTCTGTCTGATGTTGAACTTCTGTTTACATTATTTCAAAATCTAAAAAAAGAAATTTTAAGCTGTTGCCGTTATTTGAGACAACTCCTTCGGTATGACAATAAGAAACCTACAGCCTCATTCCAAAGATCTAATCATCTAAAGAAACTTTCTGACTCTTATGTTAGTTACCTCTGTTTAAACTTTCATACCTGTTTTTCTATAGATTATTCAGTTAAACATGCTTGTATAAGTCCCTGAATTTAATAATGCTCCCATAAATAGGGCCATATTAACATTGCTGTGTATGCTCCAAGTACCGAATCTATTTCACGGACCAGAACCTAGAACGAGAAGCATATCCTCCTGCAATATTATTTGTTGATTGATCCACATTAATTAGTCCTTCTAACTTTTTCGGTATATCTTACCTTTGTGATATGATCAGTCAAGCGATACTTGATTAGATTTCGTAACCATTGGCAATGATGAAATTCTAGCAGCCTCTTTGGGTATATGCATGTTCTCCTCACAAAACAGTCTATACAAAAATTAATATTTAGGACTCTTCTTTAGAGTTTCCGTATTTATTTCTATAGTACTTCTATTTAAAATAATATTATTTCTCTTACAGTGAATTTGGGGATGTATATGACGAAGATCATTTTATATCCACACTTGATGGTTATGTGAAGGTGGTCAAAGAACTGCCTGAGGCACTAATGGAGCGCCATAATTACAATATGAGTAATATCACGAACATCAAAGTTCAAGCTTGGTCTCCTGTCAGTTATTACCTTGGAGTTGTTTCTCCTATCTTGCAAAAGGAAGGGTTGGTATTGGGACACTTTCTCCTCATCTTTTTTATTCATCCTTTTGATATTTTATAAAACGAAAAATGTTGGTTTTTTCCTTTCATAAAAAAGTTTTAGATGAAACTGAACTCTGAAATGAGTTAAAATTAATTTGACACAATTTTGATTTTTTATTCAAATAATTTGATGTAAAAATATTTATTTTCATTTGCAGGGTAATTCGAATAGCTCCATTTGCCAATCGTTTGGCAATGAGTGTTCCCCCACATATTCAATTTCTACGATGTCTTACTAATTATAAAGCATTGAGGTTTTCTTTTTCAATATCTGCATTAGCAAACAAATTAGTTTACCGAATGATTGAGAAGAGCTCTAGGACAGATGGAAAATACATTGCCGTGCATCTTCGCTTTGAAGAGGTAGGTACTGATGCTCATTCAATTAGGTTGGAACTGGTAGTTAGTGTTAATATATGAGACTGTAGGGAAACGGTGAAGGATTGAATCAGCTTTGTTATTGACTAAATCTTCTCAATATGCAGGATATGGTGGCATTCTCTTGTTGTGTATATGATGGAGGAGAGGCAGAAAAGTTGGAAATGGATTCAGTTCGAGAAAAAGGGTGGAAGGGCAAATTTAAAAGAAAGGACCGGATAATTTTACCTGACCTTAATCGGGTTGAAGGAAAATGCCCACTAACCCCACTAGAGGTCCGTTTTACTTTTTAATGCTTATCAGATCTTAAATTCTGTTTTTATTTTTCTTCTCGGCATTAATCTGATCTCAAGTACTCATGTTATTGAGTTCAGAATGTTATGCCGTCAATATTTTTTTTAGTAGTACCTTTTCCAGGTACTAGATTTTAGTTTCACAATCAAAAGAATGATATGATGAGATGAAAATCAGACTAATGTTGCAATTTAAAATTGTGTGAAAGCTGATATTATATAGAAGAGACTGATCTTAGTTGCATATTATTTTCCTTAATTACGTAGGTTGGTATGATGCTGCGTGGCATGGGATTTGATAGCAATACTTCAATATACATAGCTTCTGGGAAAATATATCATGCAGAGAGATATTTGGCTCCTTTGATGAAGATGTTTCCCTATCTTTATACAAAGGAATCTCTTGCAACATCGGATGAGCTTGCTCCTTTTATGGTAAAGATCCTCGCTAGTTGGAAAACTAGAACAATAACAAATGTCTTGATTCATTCTATGAAACTGGATGGCTTCAAAGTGCTTCAGTTTATGTTTTATTTTGATTTTTTTCTCATAGTAACCTGTAGACTGGAGCATATTAACTTGATTCTAGTATACTTGTCTTGTTTAAAACTCTGCTGGAGCAACACATTCTTTTCTCATACAATAAATATTAATAATTTTTTTGTCCTTGCAGTGGTTAAATATATAAATATTTATACTACACATTTAAGAAGCTAATTGAGAAAATATAATTTGCCCCCGATATATAGTTGTATCATCTATATGACCATGTAAGAAAATTTGATAACTAATTAATTGGAGTCAGTGGCATAGACTCGTAAAAACAAGAACCACAACGACAAAAATAGCCTTATCAATCAGTTACATGAATCACATAAATATTATTGAACTTGTTTTGAAACCAAATTCTAATGGAAAATTTAAATGAAATTCCTTTTAATAATTTCCTTTAATATCCTTCTTGATCTCCCTACATATTTTTTCAGAAAGCTAAAAGTCATGCTTGTATCTCTTCAACTTTTCACATGTTCAAATCACCTTAATTGATTATTTATCATCTTTTCCTCAATTGGTGTCACTTTGTAACTATTATATGACCACATATTCTTAATATATTCATTCCTACTACTCCCATTTTTTGTCTTCTATTTAAAGCTCAATGTTCACTACCATAGTATAGTTGGCCGTGTGCAATAAAATTTCACTTGTAGCTTATTACAAATGTCTAAGCTGTTTCAACCATTCACTGAAATTTTCAAATGTAAGGTCATGGATTTGGGTTGGACCTGCAAACTGAAGCTCTTCAATTTGAAAAAATGATCAGCAGTTTTAGACCTCAAATGCTGTGCTTTTATTTTTTGACTTTTATAGTTTATACAGTGACCTCAAGAATGAACATGTAATGAAGGATGTAACTAGGTTTCAATTCCGAAAAGCATAAAGGATATCAATGGTTTTCTATTATGATTCTTTATCCACTCAATCTAGTAGTTTGCGTCTTGATGGTTGGTTATAACTTGTAAGTACGTTTTTGCTGCAACTTTTCTGTGCTTAAAAATACAAATAAAATAAATAAATAAAATCTTATATACGAATTTAATTTAATTATACTTTTTCATAGAGTGTATGTTCGTGGGGAGTTTCCAATATGCTCCAATGCTTATTTTCATATTTTTCTAGGGCTATTCTTCCCAATTAGCTGCGCTGGACTACACAGTATGCTTGTCTAGTGAGGTTTTTGTAACAACTCAGGGTGGTAACTTCCCTCATTTTTTGATGGGCCATAGAAGATTCCTCTATGGTGGCCATGCTAAGACAATTATCCCAGATAAACGCAAGCTTGTTGTTCTTTTGGATGACTTGAGTATTAGGTATGTTCTCTCTCTCTCTCTCCCCCTCATCCTCCATTTATGGCTGCTATATACTCTGTTTATACATTTCAAAGGATTGTGGGAAATATAATGTGATTCCATGTTATCATATGCTGTCTTGATAAAAAAAAAGTAATTTAGTGATAAGATAATAGTTACTTCTGTAGGATTCATATAGTAGGCACGGATCTGTTCTACGAAATAATATATTAACCGATTGGAGTTCCCCTAGATTTGAATGCGAATCTTATGATTTATATTATTTGTTTAAACTTATTTTTGAGAAATAATTGCTTATTTTTTCAGCATTTTATAAGAGTTTTTGATTTGGAAAATTTACCAGTTTCCAGAAATAATCCATTCCCAAACACCCACCTATGGTTAAAAGGTGATATTTGCAAACACTTGAACTTTGGTGTACGCTGAAGAGCATTGATTTTTGTATGACCTTTTATTGCTAGAGCACTAACTGTAATCAGACACTAAATTACCACTGAATATGCACTATAATCCTGTAATGCCACAGCAAAACAAAATACAAGATAGTGAAAACCATCAATTGGTCCTTTGCAATTTTTTCTAAGATGAAGTCAGCTGTTTATGGAGGGGATTTTATACTTTGTCTATTAATCCATAAAAATGGTGCCTTTTAGCTTCAAGGCTACCAGGCTGTGTAGTGATCTTATAAACAGTGCAACTTTCAGTAGTTTTTATTACTAGTAAATTCTAACTTCTCTCTAGGGCCATGTTTTTCAGTTTATTTTTTAACACTGTTTTTGTATGATTGCATTATACTTAATAATTATAGATCTTGTTTGGCTTGAATCAAACTGTCAGTAGGTTGGTTCTTTAAAGATTTTTCTTAGCTGAAGTCATAGCTGTTAATGGAAGGGATTATAGACTCCTGATTATTAATCATAAAATTGGTGCGTTTTAACTTCAGGACTGCCGGGTTGTGTTGTGGTCTTGTATATTATGCAATTTTCAGTAGTTTTTTATCTAGTAAATTCTGATTTGTAAGAACTGTTCGCTAGCACCATGGTGTGCAGTTTTTTTTTAACCTTGTTTTTGTAGAATTACATTATGTTTAATTGTTAAATTTTGTTTGGCTTGAATCAAACTGCCAATAGGTATCTTACTGTAGTTGTCCATCGTTGTCTGAATGTTATATTTAGTTGTCATCTGGACTTAGTTTGAGGGCTTAGGCTATGCCATCACTGGAAAACAGTAGATGATGGATGGGAAATATTTGTGCATCGGTTTTGCAGTTGGAGAGCTTTCAAGGATCAGATGGAAGACATGCTCAGTGAAAGTGACCGCAAAGGAATCATGGTACCTAGAGTTAGAAAAATAAACAGAAAAACTTCTGTCTACACGTATCCCTTACCAGAATGCAGGTGCCTACAGCAGTCTCTTGCCAATCAAATTGACAACAATAATGACGTTCTGTATAATTACAACGGAACAAAAGCTTAAATGGAAGACATGTTTCATTTGTTCCATCATCTCTGCGCGGTAATCGGATTTATATCATTACAAGTCCAAGGCATTTGTGCTTCAACTTCCAATTCTGCGGCCTTTCAAAGACAAGGTGTGGCTATTCCTGTTATTATAACAGGAGAGATTTCTACTTTACGACTGGCTTCTGTAACCCTGAAGATTTTGTTTGCATGTTACTTATTTTACACCCTGGGCAGTTCAGAGCTCCAATTTAAAGGTCGGAAAACACTGCACCAACGTGTTCTACCAATAGATATAGCAGCAGAACTAATAGAGTCAGTTTTTTTTTCCCCTCTAATCAATGTTTTTTGTGCTGACATCTTCATTTTTTGTTTCTTGTGTAAAATTCTTAGGCTTGAAGAAAGATTGTAATCTATCGAGTAAGTGAGCGTATTTTTGTTTTGACCCATAGTTAGAGGGAGAGATCCTTATAGTCCCGTTGACGAGTGGCTTTGTTTTCCCTCCCTTCCACATTTTCTAAATGTAATTTAATGTCTTCTGTATATTCTTTTTGTTTATATCATTTAACATAATCTGAACTCTTAATTCATCCTTGGAAAAACAAGTATGAAGATAATATGAAAGGAGTTTGGATTGTCACGACCATAACTGAATCTTTACTGGGAAAGCAGTGTAGATGGAAACTGTAGTTAAAATTATAGGAATGAAGATAGTTGCATATAGGAAAGATTATTGAAATCCAAAGTGAGTTGATTTTTCTAAACATAGTCTTTTATGTTTTTCGTAATTCTAGCCTTGACTTTTAAAATAACTGTTTTGCTTGATTTTTTAGGATAACGTGATTACTTAGCTGAAGATAGAATATTTCTTTCTACCTTCTATAACAGTTCATGCATCCCAAAATGGGTTCTCTAGAACGTGATTTTTACATTTTGGAATACTCATACCGGAACGAAAGGGAACGAGATAATATTTTCAGGGCTTTTTCTTTCTGTACCACCACAAATTCTTGACGCATCTCCAAAGTTTTCAAAATTGTCATTTTACCCATTTTTAAAGTGACTTGTTCTGGAAATTTTCTAGAACACACTTTTTGAAATTTTCGGAACATAATCTTCAAAACATTATTTTTGAAACAAGATCTTTGGAATGTAATTTTCATAATGCATGAAATAAACTTTCCAGAACGTATATATTATCTTCTAAAATGTATTTTCTTGAATGAATTTTTCAGAACAAGCTTTTTGGAATGAGCTTTTTCACAACTCTCTCTCTCTCATGCTTCCTATGTAGCGTTCTCTGATATGGTGATGGAGCAGGGAAGGGGAAGAACACAGAGAAAACTAGAAAAATAAGTGTTAGGATAAAGATATATTAGAATAAAAACAACCTTTTTAGGATAAAAGTAACATAACCAACAACCTACCTACTCTCCTAGTCTAATGGGGTATATAATATCCTTTGAAAAACTATTTGTCCTCATAGACAGCTGTGCTGAAAATACTGAAAAGCTATAACAGAAAATCCTAACAGAAAAGGGGATCCAATCCCTACAAAAGACAAAAGAGATCTTTTAACCAAATGGGTCTAGATGTCCTTCTAATGGGCCTTGTGCTTGTGAGTCCCGTATCAATAGTCGACTCCTGCAGAGCAACCTTGTCCTCAAGGTTTTGGATGGATGAACTTGGCGGAGCAGTTGTGATGGAGGTCACGGTGGTATATGAACTAGGGGTGCGGGAGGTAAAACAGGGTGGTGTGGTTATTGGACTATTTGATGTGGGTGGTGGTTGGTGGGCCAAGGTAATTTTTGTGGTGTGGGGGTGGATGTGAGAGGGTGGGAATAAATTGGGAAAGTGTTTTGGGTGTGGTGCGGGCTTTTGGGCCATGTTGGGGTGTGGTGTTGGAAAAGGGGGTTGAGAGTGGGTTGTAGATTGGCATGGGAAACCCAAAGGGCAAGGTTTGGAATGAGATTGGTTTTGTAACGTTGGAATTTGGTGTGTGCCAACTACTTGTATTGAATACGGCACAGAGTCATGTGAAGGTGCTGCAGGGAGTTGGTGACGTGGCACAATATGGGTCATTGATGGAGATGAAGTGGTGTGCGCTGATGGTGTGGGTAGATGGTTAGGTGCATTTACTTGTGGAAGTAAATGGGTAGGTGAAGGTAGGTGCGGGAGTAAATGGGCACGTGAAGCAGAGGTGGGTTGTTGGTGAAGGGGTTTAATGAAGTGAAGTGAAGTTTATGGGTGGAAGTGAAGTTTCACTTAGGGTTATTTTGTGGTTTGTGTTGGACGAGTGAGAAAGAGGTGGGCTTCTTTTCTGGCTGTGAGGGTGGTGGGGTAGAGAGGGTTTTGGTCCATGATAAGGTTTGAGGAGAGAAATGTGAAATACTGGGTGAATCTTGGAATCTGGTGGGAGAGCTAATTCATAAGCCACTTCACCAACGCGTTTTGTAATTGTGTATGGGCCATAGAATTTTTTGGTAAGCTTATGGTGAGGGAAACCAATGATGGATGTTTGGCGGTAAGCCTGTCGACGGAGCAGTACCCAATCACCGTCGGTAAAGACGTGATGACGTCGTCCGACGTTCGCTGTTTTGGCCATGTGTTGTTGCGACAACACCAAATTGGTCTTCAACTGGTGCAAAATTTGTGTTCGCTCTTGAAGGGTGGTGTCTATATTGGGTTCCGATGCGGTGCCCGATACATAATTCGGGATGGATGGTGGTGGTCTTCCATAGAGCGCTTGGAACGGGGTTGTTTTGATGGCCGAATGGTAAAAAAATTGTACCAAAACTCGGCTAGGTGCAAGTATTTGTACCAACTTCGCGGATTGTCACTGGTGAAACAACGGAGGTATATTTCTAAACTTCTGTTGATAACCTCGGTCTGACTGTCGGTTTGAGGATGATAAGTTGTACTTATTTCAATTTTGTTCCTTGTAGGTGAAAAAGCTCCTTCCAAAAGTTACCGAGGAAGAGCGGGTCTCGGTCTGAGATTATGGATTTCGGAATGCCATGCAACCTGCAGATCTCCACAGAAAAACGATTGGCTAGTTGGGAGGCGGTGAAGGACGTGGGGAGGGCTATGAAATGAGCTGATTTTGAAAGTCGATCACAGACCACCCAAATAACTGTATGGTCGAATGATGATGGTAAGTGAGTGATATAATCAATTGTTAGTTCATCCCAGATTCTGGTTGGGGGGGGGTATGGGTTGTAATAATCCTAGGGGTTTTGTGTTGATGGGTTTGTTCTGCTGGCAGGGAAGGCACTCTCTGATGAACGTTTTTGTGTCCATGTACATACCTGGCCAATAGAAAGAGGCAGCTAAACAAGCTAGAGTGGCTTTGAGACCACCGGAAAGCCCTGCGGATGGGGTTGCATGAAACTAGTGAAGAATGAATGGGCGGAGATTGGTTGTTGATGGAATGTAAAGTCTCTGACCATGGTACAGTAAGTCATTGTGAAAATTGAAATCTGAGTTGGGAATACCTATCAGTTTGTTTTTTTCTAGTTGTCCAGTTGTTGTCTGATAGTTATTTTTTAATTTTGTGATGATCTCTGGTACTGGGGAGGAGATGGCTAAAAAAACTGAGGATGGTGGCTTGGAAAGGAAATCTACAGCTTGGTTGTGACGTCCAGGTCGATAGAGGATATCAAAATTGTACCCAATAAGTCGTGAAGCCCATTTTTGCTGCTCCGGTGTATGGCAAGCGCTGGTAAGTAATCTCCTTAAACTTTGATGGTCTGTGATAATTTGAAAGTGATTTTCAATAAGATAGTGTCTCCATTTCTTAACAGATTCAGTAATTGCTAGCATCTCTTTAACATAAACTGAAATGTTTTGTTTCTTTGGACAAAGCTTCTTACTGGAGAAGGCAATAGGGTGCCCAGCTTGAGATAAAACGGCTCTGATGGCGGAATTGGAAGCGTTCGTTTCCACTACAAAAGGGATGGTGAAGTCAGGGAGGTGCAAAAGAGGGGGTGTAGTTATGATATTTTTGAACTGTGTAAATGTTGTGTTGGCATTTTGATTCCATGTAAAAACTTTCAATTTGAGTAAATCCGTGAGTGGTAAATTTCCGGTAAAACCCCGTAATGCCCAAAAATGCACGCATCATAGTGAATGATTTGGGCTCAGGCCACTGTAGAATAGCTTGAATCTTTTCTGGATCTGGGGAAACCGTTCCCTGTTGAATGATATGGCCCAAATAGGTGACTGTAGGGGTTGCAAAATTGCATTTTGATTCCTTAACAAAAAACTGATGAGTCTGAAGTAATTGGAGAACAATGGTGAGATGTTGAATGTGGTTTGTCATGGATGTACTGTAGATTAAGATGTCATCAAAGAAAACTAGTAAAGCGGCCATGTGTAAGCGAGATTCCAAAGTGATATTGCAAAATTGGAAAAACTGGTCAGCCTAGAAAAACCAATCTAGAGGATCAGATCCATCAAAGAAAGATAATTGGATTTTTGGGGGGCGGGGTAGGGTAGGAATCGTGGTATGTGGCATAATGGAGGGGGGAACAATAGACGTTGTTGTGGCAAAAATGGAGGATGTAGTTTGTGAAGTTAGGGGTGGGGGTGAGACAGGGGTTATGTGTGGAACAAAGAAGGTAGTAGCAAAACTGTTTGTTTCATTGGAGGAAGGTAACGGTGAGGGTATAAACGTTAAGATGGTATTGAGGGTGTGATTGATAACCTCTTGTTTGGAGTCCCAATCTTTTTGACGAGATTCTATAGTGTGGTGTAAGGCATTATAACGGGTTTCATGATGGTCATGGGTTTACTAGATTTGGGTTTGGAAGTGGGCTAGTTTGTCTAAAATGGTTTGCAGGGTTTCCTCTAAATCTTTGATTAATTTGGGAGTCATGGAGGTAGGCTCAATGAAAGCACCAAATTGATACGGTGATGGAGCAGTGAAAGGGAAGAACACAGAGAAAACTAGAAAATAAGTGTTGGGATAGAGATATATCAGAATAAAAACAACTTTTCTAGGATAAAAGTAACATAACCAACAACCTATCTACTCTCCTAATCTAGTGGGGTATATAATACCCTTTGAAAAACTATTTGTCCTCAGAGACAGCTGTGCTGAAAATACTGAAAAGCTATAACAGAAAATCCTAACAGAAAAGGGGATCCAATCCTTACAGAAGACAAAAGAGATCCTTCTAGATATAATCCTTTAACCAAATGGGCCTAGATGTCCTTCTAATGGGCCTTGTGCTTGTGAGTTCCGTATCATTCTCCCTATCTTCTTCTACAACAACGATTGTGCAACAGTTTAGGTAGTTATGGTGATAATAGTGGTGTGGTGCAGTGTGTAGTGAGGGAGGGTATTTTAATCTTTTTCTATTAGTAGTGAGGGTGCAAAAAACAAAAACCTTATTTTTACAATAAAAATGTAAGAAGTTGGACTTTTGAAGATGAGGCTACAAAAGGATGTCTCTTTTAAGGGATATTGTTGAGACCCTAGACGATCTTGATGATTTGTCTAGAGGCTTATTTAGCCCCTAAACAATCTAATGATCACTAGATGATTTATTAATTCATGTCTTTATGTTTTTTACGACAACAAAAAGTTTTTGAATGACTTACTAGTATATTGTAATATCTAAACAATGTTTATACAATTGCAGTGCTTATTAGACAATCTGAGTTTTTACAACATAAGTTTATGATAAATAGTCTAATAGACGGTCTGAGCGTCTATAGCATATTTTCGTTAAACGATCAGACAAGACTTGTTAAGTGCATAATAGAGTTGAGTCTGAATGTGTTACTTGCTTCTAACTATAATTTGTACAGTTGCAATATAGAGTAGACGGGAATGTAAATAGAAAACATCAATTGGGAAGGCCTCACGGCCTAGTGGTCGGCGTAACAATAATGACATTTGTTGATATGCCACGACTTGATTACTAAGATCATCATAGATTATTAATACGTTCATTCCATTATCGCAGAAATATTCCCCCATGGCACACTTAGAATATGGGGCAGAGTCTCTACAGATTTGTTCATGTAGACAGTCTGACGAAAATGTTGAACTGGTAAAAAGTTTTGCTTATAAATGTTAAACGAAATCTTATGAATTCATATATCTACTAAAAACACATTCAATAAAAGAAATTTTATGTTTAAAAATGAAAATATTTGAATTTATGTAATGACTCTGTTCGTCCCTATTTTTCGTATATCTTTAAAATTCATCTTTTCCTGAATAGATTTGTGCAATTAAAGCTTGCAAATATCTTGCTTAATTTGTTGTGAATATCTCTCGATCTTTTCTAAATAGAAACATTTTAAAAAATTGAAAATCTTTAATACTCTATTTTTACTAACTCATATTGTGAATACTTTCGAATTACTTTTTTTAAACAAATTTGAAACAAAAACAAATTGAAAGATTACAAAAGCTTTTTTTTGTTTGTTTTTTAGCACGAAAAAGATGAAGATATGAAAATATTTCAGAATCTAGAATTAACCAATTCAAATATCAAATGACAAATTCAAAAGCTATATAAAGAGATTGAAGGCGGAGAAAGAAAGTAAGGAAAGCTAAACAATTCAAGTGATTTTAGTGAAAATACAAAATCTGCTGTGAACGTCTAATCTAATTATTAGGGCATTTAACCTTTTGGATTGAGTGTGAAATCTTTGTAATTCTTTACTGTGTAAAGTTATACATGTGTAAGTTTTCTTTGCTCTCTTTGAAAATGTTTTTTCATTGCTTTTCTTCTGAATTCTTAATCTCAAGGGAGGTTAAGAAGGTGTAACTTGGGCAGGTGTAAATACTCGTTATATCCTAAAGAGATCAGATTACTTATGATAATTAGTTGGTTAGTGAAAGCTCTTAAACAATGGCTTAAGGAGACTGGATGTAGCCCGAATTCATTTGCAATCACAATGGATTTGTTTAAAAAACTTTGAATTTATCTGTTTTCATCATTCATATAGACCACACATGGATATGTTTTCAATCACAATCATTGGATTTCATTTCAATCCACAAAACTTTGATTTCATTTCAATCATATTGACTCCATATGAATTCATTTGCAATCACAAACCTTTAGTTCCTTTCAATCCCTAATACTTTGATTTTATTCAACTATATTGACTACATATGGATTTATCGTCTTCTGGAAGATTCTTTAAGTATGTCCCAACCAGAGACTAACATCTAATCTAATACCCAAGACTTAGATTTACGCACGAATCTAAGATAAAGGATGAGGGTAAGTCAAAACATCCAAAATTGTGTGACTGCAAACAATCACGATATATATGAACTCACTCATTAACTTCTCACCAATTGATATCTTAGTCAATGTGAAATAGATCATCAGTGAAGTTAGAGGATCTCTATTAAACATATGCTTTTCATACTTAATGTCCCAATACACAACATCTCATATGTCATCTCAAATGTACGACATCAAGTTCATACAAGCTTTCATCATTCCCATACAATACTGATAAAAACCTGAGAGATAGAGCATCCCTTGACCAAGCCCAACCCTCCAGAAGGATGACCCGGAGCATGACACAGGATTCAAAGCTAGGTTAGGACCCCCCACTAGCTAGTGCTTCAGAGCCATCAATCCTTAGAGGATCACCAAGAGTAGAGTCCAAGCCATGGGAGCTGAGCACCGACTAGTCTCTTTGTTTTTAATTCTAGTAGAGTAGGGTCCATATAGCATAATAGAGGGTGTATTTATCAAATTAGCTTGTGTCAAGTCCATTAGGGTTATGAGGTAGCCCTAACTTCTAAAAGCTATGACTAGAGGGTGGCTGATAAGTGTCTAATTTCAGTAATATTTCATATTAAAATATAGGCACTTATGAAGATTTATTGCTAATTTACATATAAAATAATCCCTAATTTATGAATTTATACCTTTTTACATTTTTTTTTATCTTTATTTGAATAAGAGTATTTTATTCCCAAATTTGGTGTTAATTGCAGATTTCTAAGGAAGATTGGAGATTTGGATTAAAGATGAATGATTTGAGCTAAAAAGATAAAGATAGAAGGT
>Ga0123341_1002476_pt1 | contig 15233 bp, 7 predicted proteins | sample Turbeapinknodule_FD_89959 | JGI IMG/M metagenome (GOLD analysis project Ga0123341, IMG submission 89959) | Root nodule microbial communities of legume samples collected from Mexico - Turtle bean Mexico pink nodule | ecosystem: Host-associated > Plants > Roots > Nodule | place: Mexico: Nepantla... | reverse complement strand
TAATGTGAAATATTTTTTTATAAATCAATTAAAATTTAAGAATATATGCTCCTTTATTTGTTATTTATTTTTTATGAAAAGTTAACTTTATTTGGGTTTCCATCACCGTCTTTTGCATAGTAGCTTATTTTGGTGTAGAAGTTTCTACACAAATCTTCAACTACAAGAATCGATTGTGACATTTAACATCATTTTTGCAAGAAAAAAACTTAATTCCAATTCACTTACTATATAAAAAAAGGTCAAATTAGGGACTTTTACAATTATTTTAAAATAGTTTAATTAATTAATTATTAGTATAAAATTTTAATTAATTACACTAATATCTTTTTTGTGTCTATAATAATAACCTTCTTAGAAAGATTTCTGGTGTAATCGATGTGGGTCTAGATAATAGAAACAATAACAGTGTATTTCAAATAACTAAAGAAGTTGTTGTAAGAATCGAAAAGACATAAACATGGTGTAAAATTAAAAAAAATCGTATAATTTAGCCAAAGATCTTTAGTCAAATAGTGCAATTTTTGCATAACGATTTCTTGAAACAGTTAAAGAATATTGGATAACCGATTTGGTCGGTTTTATATTATAGTTACCTAACTACCCAGCACAAGATATCTAAATTCAGTGCAATCTTAGCCATGACAGTGTGCAGCCTACCATCAAATTATACCTTATCCTTCTGCCAATTCTTACTTTCAAGTTGACATTCTCTTCCTCCTTCACTACTTGATACTAAATTTTGATGTGCAAGAATCTAAAATTCTTTGGATTTAGCATTTTCCCAAAGGTAACATGATTGCTCGAAGCCACGTAATTTATACCAAGGGAAATCGAATCGTATTGATGAAATCAACCAAATATCAAAACATATCCATATTTGTTAAGAATCCCTTCCCATGCTCAAGGGCCAAATACAAATAAGATTACACTGTTTGTGCATTGCATGATTCTGATGCCAAGCACCTCAGTGAAAAAGTGGAAATCAATTGGATAAACTCTTATCTTTCTCCACACAGCCTCACAACTCAACACTACAGAAACAGAACCAAACCACATACATACCCCATGTTGCAGAAGTTGGTAAATGTCCAAGAGATATAATAAAACATTGCATCATAGACATGGTATTTGGTTAGATTAAATAACGTAAAACTGAATTATTAACATGACCATTTTACTTTTTCTTCATTTCTTATTCTCTTTGAATGTTTTTGTATATCTTAATGAATAAATACTGATACACTCAAACATATCATAGGGCAAGTTGTGGCCTATGGTTAACTTATTTTGATAGATAACCTTGCAGATGACACTTGGAATTGGTTTCCTCTTCTGGGCTCCGACTTTGCATATTACTAATTCTATTTGATTCCGTTATTTTGATAGATTTTGTGACAACAAAGCTTTGGTTTTGTGCCATATACCTCAGAGAAGTTTGTTCATATTAACATTAGAATAATGTGTTTGATGCTGAAGGCAGGGCATAGAGTTTTTAGGCTTTAAAAACTATACATTGTTCTTATTCCTGCGTTGATTGCTCGTACGGCCAGCCACTCTAGATATTTGAATTATCGTTTACAGTTTGATGCTAAATGCAACTTGTTCATGGCACTGGCAGTGTCACCATCGCCCAAATGATCAGGGGCACCTCCCTTATCCAAACAAATATCTGAAGGAACTTTCTCTGTTTCTCTTTCCTATCCAATTTAACTATAATTAATTTGCTTCTATGCTTTTCTAGCTTATACAATTCAATCCACTATCCTCAGAAGCTACTATAAATAAGAGGTGATGAAATGCCAAGCTTCACCAGGGCAGAACAAATCCTTTGCTACACTAGCTTAATTCCCACACTCATCTATCTTTCAATATTTTTTAGCTTCATATATATTATTCTCCCTAGTTATTATATTGGATTGCTCATCCCTTTGTAATGGATAGAGTTAAGGACTTGGCTTCAAAGAAGGCTGCTGTTATATTCACCAAGAGTTCATGTTGCATGTGTCACAGCATCAAGCAACTTTTCTATGAGCTTGGAGCAAGCCCAGCAGTTCATGAGCTTGACAATGATTCCTATGGGAGGGAAATGGAGTGGGCTTTAAGGGGTATGGGCTGTAATCCTTCAGTCCCAGCAGTGTTCATAGGTGGAAAATTTGTGGGGTCGTCCAAAGATGTCATATCCCTCCATGTTGATGGCTCTCTCAAACAATTGCTCATGGATGCAAAGGCCATCTGGTTTTAGCTACACCAAGGAGTTCCTTATACTCAAGTAGTATAGAGGGAACCCTGATATGCTATTTGCAGACACTCTTTACTTGGGGACACTCCTGCTTTTTCTTCAGTGTCCTCCTTAAATTGTACCAAAACAAAGTCCGTAAAAAAATAGTTTTCTTTTCTTTTGGTATTTTGTAAAAGGCTAGCTCTATGTCCACTAAAGTAGTATGAAACTTCATGCGGGAGAAAGTGACTACTCATGGTTAATGCAAACTGTAATGTTTCTGGGATTCACTTTCAATTTAAAAAGCCTTGTGAAAGAAAAGGGTGTTTCAATTACACTTTCATCTAATTTCAGCAAAATGTTCCGCTATCATACATAGCTAATCACTAATCAATTTAATCTATGGTGGACAAATTTGCTGTACAGTAACGAAGTCTGCAGAGTGTTATTTTTAATGAAAAATATTCCATCATAGTCTCATCCGTTTGGTGAAAAAAGGAATACGGAACACCCCCTCCTTCATTAAAGTCAGCTAAGCTAATGTTTGATACGAAAAAAGTGTTTGATAGAAAAAGTTCAGCTATATCGTGGCTATTATTCCAAGTGTTTGATACAAAAAAGTTGTATACAAAAAGATATGATTGACACTAACTGAGAAAAAGATGACAGAAAATGGATTATTATAAGGTAGATGAGACGCGTATAAAGAAGACTCTGAGAACATTAATAAGAAAAAAGAATTGCATACTTTTTAGCTTAGTTGAAAAAAAGAGAGAAAGCTTAAGAAAGACATGAGAAGAAATTATCAAAATAACATGCCTATACCAGAAAATCGATTAATGAAGTTGAGATAAGCAGAAAGAAGAGATTAGAGACAGTAATAGAAAAAATAAATTGTATGATTTGTAATTTTGTGAAAGAGAGGAGGAGGAGAGAAAGATGAAAAGAAGTTGTGGAAAGTATAGTAATGACATAAGTAACAGTTAAATCTTGAAGAAAAGGGAATAATATTGTGTGATTTATGTAACTGATCTTAGTATTATTCCAAGTGTTAAGACATAAGTAGGAGTTGATTGGTGACCGCTGAATTTGGGCACCAGGTGCGAGGGACAGTGATAAAGTTGACACTATGTTGGATTGGATGAAGAGATTTTCAGAGTTTGAAGCAAGGAACGTGCATGGCGAGCCTTCCTACACTCGAGACAAAAAGGTAATGCAAGCACTTTTTGTGTCTCCTTTATTATTCCTCCCTATCCACAAAGCAAGATATATTAATTTTCCTGTATGATTTTCATGCGTGTGTAGACTATACGTAGAAGGGCATCATTTAGTTTCTAAAATAGTTTATCTGCAGGAGCACGACGTGACACTGAAGCAACATGCGCAATGATAAAAATTACTTATGTCCTTATTTCTTAGTATTGCATTTAGCTAACTTATTCATCAAACCAAAACTCACGTGTCTGTGCCTCAGACATGTATATTTGTGCTGCCACCTACCCACATGGATAAGAAATTGGATGGTTCAGTTATGATGCATAGGATTCTTTTGTGGATTGAATGGTGGTTAATTATTCTCAAAAGGGAACTGTTTTTTGCTCTAATTTTGTAAGCGTATAATGTATTACATTCGTGTGCTCATCTACACACGTGAGACACTATGTTAGTGCTGCATCTACGTAGAGTCTCCCAACTCTCAAAATTGAACCTCTAGTGTCAGAGAGAATCGCACACAAGTTAGTGGGTGCAACACAAAGAATCTTGCAGCCACCGAAAAAGCCATCTCAGTGTCTCATTCTTTTGGCATAAGGATTCAAAGCGGTTGATTGTGAGAATCAGAAATAAATTGACCACCCTTCAGTGTATTTCCCCTTTGATTTACAAGAGATTACCATTTTAACGTTCACAAACTCCTTAATAGTGTAACAAATGGCTAATATGCAACACACGTACGTTTGACATAGGCAAATTGCATTATTGCATCAGCTTAGTCACAGGAAGATACTGTTTTCATTTGTTTTTGTTGATGAAAATCTTGGTACTATATATTTGGTCTCATAGCTAGTCTACCGATTGAAGCATATACGTGTAATATGTCTTCCAACTTGCACAACCGAATAAGATCACACTCTAAGTTGGGTATCTAAAAAGCACAACCTCTTTAGAACGTGCTTTGCTCTTTGATCAAACAAAGCGGTCCCTAAGCTGTCCCTATAAATAGTCTAGTATATCAGCTCATTTGAAATAACCTCAAGCTTCATATAATTTTCTATTCCCCAAACTCCTGCTTAGACTTCCAACCCATTATAGCCACTGGATCGAATTCAGTTTGAATTCGGTCTGATGGTTTGGGAGTTCTAATAAGTCTAAGGTAATCTAAAGACACCTTCAAAATTAAACTTTTTTTATTTCTTTCCTATGTAACATTTCTTTTTTTGCAGTGTCAGGAACAGAATTCTGTACATATATATTTAGAAGAACAGGTGCTTGATCAGTGTATCAGGATGGACAAGGTGAAGAGGTTGGCCAGTGAAAACGGTGTGGTGATTTTCACAAAGAGCTCTTGTTGCCTCTGCTATGCAGTCAACATTCTGTTTGAAGAACTTGGGGTGAAACCTCAGCTTCATGAGATTGATCATGACCCTGAAGGCAGAGAAATGGAGAAAGCTCTATTGAGGCTAGGCTGCAATGCTCCAGTCCCTGCTGTGTTCATCGGGGGGAAGCTAATTGGATCCACCAATGAAATCATGTCCCTCCACCTTCGTGGTTCACTCACTCCATTGTTGAAAACTCACTAGACTTTGTCTTGAGAAGAATCACAAAAGACAGTTCCTGATACCTGCTGGAAGAATAAGCTGGCTTGAATCATTAGAGTAGTGAGCATAATATTGATATTCTAGTATTTTATGGATGAAGTGGTTCCTAGCATTTGATTAACTATAAAGTAATCACATAAATATTCTTAATGAAGTTTGATTTATATACTACAGTCCCAGTTATCTGATTATGATTTTGACAGTCTCTACTCTCCACCACGCGCTGTTTCCCATAACAAGGCAAATTTTTGGTTAATTAAGGCTAATAATCTCACTAGTTAACACGGGGTATCAGTATAAAAGTAAAGAGCATACCCTGAAAGTTTCTTCCTTGATGCATCTCAGAAAAAGGCTTAACCACCTTCCTCTCTCCTATCTTTGTACCTCTTTCTCCAATTTGTTTCAAACAACCACCAGTAATATTCAATAGCCTTCAACTTCAAGTCATCCTAGTAAAATGAAAAAGTATCTGCAGTCACTTGCTTTGAATATGTGTGAGTGTGTCCATCCTTTCTTCTGCATCTTGGGAAGAAAATATTCTCTGAAAGATATGTAAGCTGCATGGCAATTGACCAAACACTAACAGCCATAGAACCCATTATGGTTTTGCCTGTCTCAGTCTGGCCAACCATTATATTGGTCAAACTCAATCTTCCTGTCATATTTTGCCCATCCTTCTCAGGATACTTAACTTCATGTATTCTATAGTGAAGAAGAATAAGTAATATAGACAACCATAATGTCATCAAATTACACATGATCAAATATAGTAAGTTTGTTATCTTATATGATAACTACTTTAATCAAACTAAAAACGATTTCTGATCTGTTAACCGTATAAAAACTTTTACCTTCAGAGTGCATAACTGTTACACTAAAGTAAAGAAATATTTGAAACTTGTTTTTGAGGGGGAGAATAGAATATTGAGGCAACATATAGAAAAAGAAAAAATATTGTGCTGGCATTAACTTTTCTATCTCTTGGCGTTGTCCACAAAATTAAAAGTTAACAGGAAAATTCTCGTCTTTTTCTGATCTAGTGCTATGGATTCTTCAACTTTATCCCACGATAAAGAAAGGTATTACATTCCTTACCTTTTATTTATCTTGTGTTTATTTTTATTCCCTTCTTTTTCCCTGTCACAAACATCACTCAATATCGAATTATGGGTTACCAAAACTTGAACCAAGGTCAGACCAAGAGGTGGTGCTGTGAAATTAATCCTGCATTTGTGCAGAAAAAAAGTCCTTCCTTAGTTATAGTTTAATCAGGCACACATGTAGCTTAGTATCTTGTCCAGGAAACTTATGGTTATCAATTCTAAATATATTATCAAAGGTATCTAGTTCCTAAGCTGAATTGAAGAAGTAACACAAGTATAAACATAATACAAAAGCTTTAATTATCACAACATTCAGAAAATACTAAACTTAATACAAATTATACAAGGTTAAAAATAAATGAAATCTCTGCTTTTTATTTAGAAATAGGAATCAAATCAACTTTCCTAACTTTGTAATTTGATGACATTATGAATGTAATAGTGAATTTCCCAACTATATGGGAAGTAGGTATAACTGTGAGATTGTGATAGATGTACTGGTATGGTATATTTGCTCACGAACAGGATGTTAAGTCTGTTGAAGAACCAAAAATCTTATATGTTAATTTGTTGAATATCTCATCGAGTAGAGATAAGAATATCTTATAATATATAATTGGATGCAAATTTTATCTTATGAGTCAGTTTTATAAAATTAAGTTAGGTTAAAGTTCACGTTGATTTTATTAGATTACTCGTGAGTCTTACACACGAGTTACTCACGAGTTGAAAGGTTTCTTGAGGAGGGATTGAAATTGTTGGGGTCATGGAGGAAAACCTGTGAATATTTTGGTCCGTATGCTTTTCCAGTTTCACTAATCCCTCTATCTACCATCTTTCACTAAATTATAACATTTAAAAAACATTTTAGAAATTAAGTTGAATAAATCATTAATTTTGTCTTTGAAGTTTTACCCTCTTCCTTATTTCGTTCCTCGTGTACAGAAAAAATTAAGTAGCCCTCATCTCTCAAAATTCTTCAATTTGGTCTCTAAATAAGTTAGCTCCGTGTTCAAAGGTTTTTAAGTAAAAAATGCATCAATGTCATTCTTCTATCCCTAATAAAAGCGTTCTTTCCCAAATATAACCTTTATTACTTATAATGGGCCTTAGAGGTTGAAATTGGAATTTTTTGTTGATAAAGAAAATAAAATACATGGTAATAAATTTTAAGGCATGATATTCTGATGCAATATTCCAATGCAATGATGATAGTAAAGTAGTGCCTTAAAGAGCTCAACCATACTAAAAATGTATATAAAACATCAAAAAGGCAAGAAGTGAATATATGGACAACACAATACATTTAGGACAAATTCCTCCCTATCTTCTTCAGCACCTTCGTATTTTTTTAATTTCAACAATACCCTTCTGAGTAAGATGAATAATATGGTGTTTTCTTATTCATTTTCAAGTGGTAGTGGTTTCTTGTGATGATTAGTGTAAACGTTGGTAGTTGAGGTAAGTTTTGTGATGTTTTTATTGGTGATGGTTGTGTTTTTGTTCACTTATATTTTTTTCATTTTTTTGGAAGAAACAAAATCCAAAAAAAAAAACTAACAAGATGCAAAAATGGAGTACAAAACTCAAACAAACAAATTTGCACAAAAGAACGTCAAATACAACGAATCTTCTCACCAACCCTCTCATACACGCTAAAATAATGAAATTATTTTCTCTCTCTCTCAAACACTCTAACTAGAAGGAAGATATGTGATTGAAATGAAGATATTGGGATGTGGGGGTACAATTGAAGTCATTTAAAAGGATAAAACACTTCATTTAGGGTTATTTAAAATTTTAAAAAAGGTTAAAATTGATTTTCACAATTGATATGGAGGTACATGAGGAAGGTATGGAGGTGGAGGAAGAATTTACCTACATTTAGCAAGCCCACTTTGCTTTCATAATAAAAATCCACAACCATTTATTTTTATTGGAAAAAAATGGTGTTATAGAACATAAAGAAATAGGGAGTTTCTTCCTGCACCCCTACATTCTTTGAAATACGGAAAATATCCTTATACAGTTTAGGATGATTTCAGAATAGGGGTTCCATAAACAAAAATGTTTCCAGAATAGAGCTTTCATAAGCAAAGGATATTTCCATAATAGAAAATCCAGAAGACAAAAAATCATTATGGAACACATATATTTCTGGATTGATAAATCCAGAATTAATAAAATATATTCCGGAAAATATGTTCCAAAAATATTCCAGAAAGAACAGTCTAGAAGTCATTTTTAAAAGAGGTATAAAATAGTCTTCTTCAAAAATAATGAGGTGCAGGAAGAAATTTGTTAGGGTGAAGGAAGAAATAGCAAAGATCTTATCGCTTGGTTTAGATAAGCAAGAGTTACATCATAAAGCCCAAATGGCGATGATCAAGGATATTTTATTGATATTTCTAAATCTATTACTAACCTCTTATATGACCCATGTGGGGACTAACATGATGTATATTGCAAAATTTTGTAATTATTATTTTCTTATACAGTGGGAATGAAGTAGGAAATGGTGTGAAAGTCTGTGAACATATTGGTAGTTTAGTCTAAGTTAAATTCAAATAAACTATTTAAGAAAAATGACACCTATATTTATATTATAATTTATTTTGTTTTGCTTTATGTATGAATTAAAATTATTTCTCTCAATTTTGTGTCTCCTTCCCTCTCTAAGGAATAAGTGTAGTACTCAAAAGTAGGGATTGTAAAAAAAAATTGTATCTACATATGTTCTTAGGTAAAATGGGCAATGGTATTTATATAGTGAAATTTGACAAATTTATCAAGAATTAGATGTAGTTTCTTATTAAGATAAATCAATATAAATTTACAATTAGTATTTCGAAAATTATTTTTCATAACTAAGTTTATAGGTTATTTACAATTAGTTAGACTTAGAGTCTCATTAGATCGGTATACATATTTATTTAACCTATTTAAGTTATTTATATTATGTGATTGATTCTTTTCATTATGTTTCCAATGTCAAGAAGACTCTCCAAAGTAAAGAGATGTGTTCATTCATATTTTTTGCATGGTGTAGATTTACTTCTCCATATATACAATTTTTTCTCATCATTAAATATATCTCCAATAAATTTAGTTATTATTAGCAATGGGTGCAAAAAAAAATCATTGTATGGTAGAGGTACAAAGTTACCACAACAATTGTTTCAACAAACATTTTTTTAGCATGCATTTTAATGAGCAAAACATGAAAACTTTCTAAGAAATTTCTTGGGACCATTTTGATATCGAGTGATTTGATTCAAACATAAATCCAAAAAGATGTGAATGACTCATGATTTGTAAGTTGATGGCTTAGTCCATGCATGGTGTTTCAATAGTGTAATTATGGTTTTATGATCGAATTATCAAGAAACAATATTAATAATAACTATTAATAATAAAGTAAACAGAAAATAAAGGTCAAAGAAAAAGATGAGTGAGTAGTCCATGATGCAAAAATCCGATAAAAAAAAGAGACATTATGATGATGACATTGATTATTTTGGTTAAAACATAACTTTATATTAAAATGATGCAAGTTTGATTTATGGCTTCGTCCAATACATATGTAGTTTATGCATGGATAATTCAACAATGTAGTATTTGGATGTATAGGTATTATCAATAATAGCATTAACATTAAACAAAACATAAAAAAAGGAAAAAAAAATTGCATGAATTCTAATACAAGAATTACAACGAAGGACTGACCATTCAGACAATGATATTGATTGGTCTAATAAGCATAACACTAGATTAAATAAATTGCACAAATTTAATATGTCAGTAACTTGATTAAGTGTAATCTTTCATTCATGCATAAGTGTTTTAATAGTGTAATCATGATTGTGTGAATATTGATTAAGTACATTATTATATCAACTCATTGGTTTTCCTCAATAATAAAGAATTTGTGTGTGAATATATATAGTTAGTTCAAGAACTACCATGTTTTTCTTTATTATTTTATTTAATCCTTTGTAATTGATTTTTGCTTATAGGTGCCACATTCGGATAATGTTACAAAACCAAACACAAGAAGGAACTAAATGCAATGCAATGCACTTCAATAATGTTGACGTGGCACAATAAAAGTGGATAATAAGAAATGTGTCTATAGATTTGGTCATACAAAATAAAAATAGATGACCTTTCTTTCGTGATTTCCCTGATAATCGTTTAGGAATTGTTAGATCTTCTTTTAAACACAAGACGCAAAGTTGCAAAGAAAAAAAAATATTGAAGAATCAAAACAAAATGAACATCTCTCTCTCTTTGATACACTATCACTTGTCACTCCTATTTCATTGATGTTGGTTTCATTATAAGGTATTGTTAATTCCTTAAACTCTCTCTTTCTTTCTTTCTTATCGAATTTCAATTTCAAGAAACCCAGGCTATGTTGAAACCGAATTAGGTTATATATTCATATTCTATTCTTTGTTGTGCCTCACTTTAAGTTTTAATTTATATTAATTATCATATAATCACACTCCATTGGCACAAATTTTAAGAAACTAGATAATTATGTATTTATCAATCACTCATATTTTTTTTGCAGTTTTACTTTTCAATTTTGATGAGAAGCATGAGTGATATATATGAATTTGATCTCTTTCTTTTTTGCCTTAATTTTCTATATGGACACACATACATGTCTCGTATACATTATTTGGAGAATTATTGGATCATATGGCATGTTAACTTGGTTTTATTGGTAACCCAGTTGTCAAATCAGATGTGCAATTTTCATCAGAGTCAGCAGGTTCGTTTCAATCTCATTTTGTGTTTATGTTTCAGAGTTTGAATTTTTTTGGTCATTGAAAATATGTTTTTAACATTTCTTCCAAGAGAGTTAGAATTCTAGTCCTTGTAATTTTTAATATAATTACGAGTTTTATATCTCTCTTGTTTTCCCTTTTGAAGAACTAAGGTGATAAATTAGCTTGTGATAATTTAATATATTGGAGTTATAACCTTATGATGTGAATGAGAATTCACTTGTAGGTGGGCACAGGTTAACATGGCTGAAGATGAGCATCAAATTGAGCTTAAGTTTCGCATATATGATGGAACTGATATAGCACACAATACCTATTCATCATCAACCACCATTGGTACCCTTAAGAAAAAGCTAATTGCTGAGTGGCCTCAAGGTTTGTCATGTTGTGAGGTGTTTTTGTATATAAAGTTGTTCATACTTCACTATTATTTTGATTCAATCAAAACATATATATTTTACAACAACTTGATCATTCTAACATTTGTGGGATAAAACTATTTTCCATGTACTTAAATTAACATAATGGTTCAAATTGATGACTCTCTCCCAAATACTTTCATACATGTATGTTAATAAGTTTTTATTTTCTTTTATGCAAGATGATTGTCTTACCTTTTCGTTGATATTTTTTGTTTATAGGTAAAACGATTACACCAAAGTTAGTACGTGACCTAAAACTTATACATGCTGGTAAATTTTTGGAAAGTAACAAAACTCTGGCTGATTCCAATATAATATTTAGTGACATCCCTGGAAGTTTTGTTACAATGCACGTTGTAGTACAACCTCCAGTATCTAAACAGAAAACAGGTTTGTTCCATATTTTAATTCGTTCATACTCAAGTATAAAAGTTTCATGGTGGGTTTACTCACTTTCACATGTATTTTGTGTTTAAATATATAGATTCCATAAGAATGAGTTGGACAATAAAAAGTACATATTAGTATTGATGAGGATTAAGATATAAGTAGGAAAATATATATTTTTTATAAAATTATAAAATCATAAATAATAATGTAACTAAAATCAAAAGGTAAACACATATTCACAACATTTTATATTTTAACACTGTCTTATCAATTATAAAAATCTTTCCCTGAATAATTGTCCTACTGTGAATCAAACACGTGACTTTGCCTTTGATATCAATTATTGAATTGAACACTTATCATTATGTTAAAAATTATAGTTGATAGTAAGACTCGAACTCTTTATACTTAAGAACATACCGATTATACTATAACTTAATTAATCTGACTTTCAATACAAAATAATTGATATTATTTGTATCAATACTAACTTTTTAATAAAGACTGAGTGACAATTATTGAAAACCAAACACTTCCTTAATTAAATCCATCATTAACAAAATTTAAATAAAATAATAAAATTAAGGTTGTTGTATTAATTTTTTTTTATTGTACTAAAATTGAAATTTAATAAATATATTACATTGAGTAGTTACTTAATTATTAAATATGCATAATTACTACACGTAGATATGGCTTTAGTGAGTTGTTGAGACACTTTATATTAATGTGTTTTCCCTTGTGATTACCCTGCAGAAAAGAACCACGAGGATAAACAAAAGACTAATTCATGCGCATGCACCATTCTTTAGTTTAGAAAGCATGCCCTTTGGTTTCCCATAAAGATAAGGTTACAGTTCCTGTTTATCAATACCTTGTGGTTATCTTTACAAGACATGTTTGGCTTTGTCAAATCCTTGCTGTTTGCGTATTTTAATGTTCAGTTCATTGTTCATTTATAGTGAATCAAATACTAACATTGTAAAATTATAACCTCAACAAGTACAATAAAGTGTTCTAGGGCACAAAGCTCGGCTATAAGTGGTAGAACCAACATTCAATGAATGCATATTCCAAATTTAACCATAATTATAAGAAAATCATAAAATAGAAACCAATTTTAGAAATAAAAAATAATTAGTTACTATAGTGATTAAATTAAAGACTATTTTAGATATTAAAAAAAATTTGGTTTCTAGATTAGTTTCTATTATTTTATTTTTTTATCAGCAATAAAAATTAAATAAATGTGAACCACTTCAAATGTGGTTCAACCCTTATATAAAATATACAATGAGCAACTTTTAAACTAAAGCCACCAAACTAACCAAACCAAAGCACAAATCTTCCTAAACCTAACATACGTCAAGAAATCATTCTCATACATCTATTATTGTTAAATGATTTCTAAATTGGTATCTAATTAACAATCAAGGTTTTTGCTACCAAATTTAGAATCTAAATAATTGGTAGTTATAACCTTGGTAGCTAATTAGATACTAATTTAGAAGTCATTTAACAATAATATAAACTAATTTAGAAACCAATTTTTTTTTAGTTTCTAAAATGATATCTAATTTAGTCATTATAGGAACTAATTATTTGTCTCTAAAATTGATTTCTATTTCATGATTTTTTTATAGTGATAAGTTTGGATTAATGTCTCTACACTTTACTTTATTTTTCCCATCAATCTTGCATGAAAAAAATATATTATATATTGCTCATTATATTAAAAATATATTCATTTACATTCATAAAAAAATGTGTTTTTAGTATAAAAAAATACCAAAATAAAATGCGTTTTTCATATAATAAATTAGTATAAAAATAAACTTTAAATGGTAATAAAGTTTTACATTATTTCAACTTGCACTACCAATAGAGATGGATTTTACACAGATCTTTTAAATGGGATTGAAAACGAAAAAGGGCACTGAATAAATTTATAATTATTACTTAATATAATTTGAAGGTTGACACTTGAGAATTCAAAATTCAATTTTATTAATACAACCTGGTAAGAACTAAAAACACATGTTTTAATATCCTCAGAGTTATTATTTAAAATTTATGAAGTCATATATAAATAATAAATTTCATTTATGATCTCATTAAACTTTAGTTAATACTGACAGAGTTTAAGAGAATATGTTAAGGACTATTTAATAGTAAGATATAATAATTAAATAATAACAATAAAAAAATGTGAATGTAACAAATTTTAATCTTATTCTATATTTGATATGTAGAATAATAACATTTAAAGATAAGAAGTTGTGGTGTACTATTACTATATAATTAATATGATAATAATAATAATAATGATATAAGTAATAATATTCACATTATAAGAAAAAAATATGTTTAATAAAATTATTTTTTTAGTATTTTTGATGATTTTAACTTTTGTAAATCAAACGTTTTGATTTACAAGGGCGGCGGTATAAATAACTATACTTGTAAATGAACTTAATTACAAAAATATCATCGCGTTTTTTACGTTCGAGCGTAAAACCGCACTAAATAAATTGGATTTGTTTATACATTTTGCACTAGTGAATATGATGGACTTATACCTTTCAACTCAATAAAAGTCCATCCTATAGCTTTTTTATTTACTTTCAACACTAGTACTTGTTGCTCTTCTTTTTTCTGATAAAAGATTGCTTATGATAATTGGTTTCTCTCAATTTTCTTCAAGAAAAACATACTTCATATGAGATGACAACGGTTTTAATTCTATTTTTTAGGACTGGCTTTATTCAATTGTGATTCATCAAAAACCTCCTGATACACTTCTTTGCCTTCTCCATTATAAACAATCCTTGACTTCCTTTTCTTCCCAGACTTCTAGATCTCCATGACTATTAGAGACTGTTTTCATCAAAGAATCATTTGCAAATATTTGTCTTTGATTATCCAAATATAGTTCATCAAGTACATCCATTATAAAACAATCTCTCTGGTCAATCGAATGTTTCATAGCTTCAAATACATCAAAGCTAACTTCTTCATCTTGAACTCAGACTTTTAGCTTTCCTTCATCCATATCAATCATAACTTTTGCAGTTTTCATAAATGGGCATCCAAGAATGAGAGGTACTTCAACATCTTCCTCTATGTCCATGTGAATACTTTATTGATCTGTCAGCTAATTGCAATGTCATCCTTGTAGGTAATATTTCAACATTTTCAATTTTTTCAACATTATTATATAATAGAACAAAGATGAATAAAAGAAAACAAAGATGAACAAAAGAGTAAAAGGAAGGTAAAGGATATGAGAAGGAATATCTTTTTTTTATTATTATTCAAATCAAAACAAATGGTCTGAATATATACAAGTAGTAGACTCATTATAGGTTTAACTAAAGAGGGAAATAATCAATAATTAAATACTAGAATCATAACACACAAAGACAAAATAAAGGTTATTCACCTCTATAAAGAGAAACAACTGATAATTAGAAAATACACCCAAT
>Ga0123341_1002475_pt1 | contig 15241 bp, 8 predicted proteins | sample Turbeapinknodule_FD_89959 | JGI IMG/M metagenome (GOLD analysis project Ga0123341, IMG submission 89959) | Root nodule microbial communities of legume samples collected from Mexico - Turtle bean Mexico pink nodule | ecosystem: Host-associated > Plants > Roots > Nodule | place: Mexico: Nepantla... | reverse complement strand
TTCTGAGAAGACTGGATGTAGCTCTGGGTTTAGAGTGAACCAGTATAAATCTCTGTGTGCATTTTCTCTATCCCTTAACTCTTTAAATTCAGTTTTTATTTTTGTAAACTGGTATAAACAACCAATTGTTTCTTTAAAACAATCGATTGTTTTTCTGGTGCTGTGCTTTTTGCTTTGTGTTTTGAAAAACTGATTCCTTTATCAAGATATTCTCGAAGCAATTTCATTCAAGGCTGAAAAAGTTTTCGAAATCCCTCTTTAAACCATTCACCACCCTCTAGTTTAAAGCCATACATTCTAACAGTCCATGCTTTTGAGAGGATGAGGTAATAGATTAAATTGCAATTTCACTGTGTTAATGTGGTGTCTTTTCACAAATGAAAATCAAATTGAAGTTGTGATTATCGTTTATAACTGAACACCCCTAAAAGGTCTTTATTGCGTTGTCAATCATATTCTCTATAAGGAGGCTACAAAAATGTATGAAAAATAGTGCTATGTTAATCAATTTAATGTTAATTACACACACAATGATGGTGGAGGCCTTAGTTCAAGACCAACCACTACAGTTATGACAAGAAGAATACAAGAAGATTGGGACTCTACTACTGATGAAAGAGACACTCTCTTATACATGTTCAAAAGTGTCATAACCTAGTGTAAGTTCTAGAGTAGGATTTGAAGTTTCTTGCTTAAAATGGAATAGAATTTTTGCTTTAAGTAAATTAGGGTTAGGATTAGGATTAGGTTTCTAAAACCTACCTAGGGTATAATTGGGCTTCATTGCAGCCTATATTAAACCGCCAATTATTAGACCTAATTAGGTCACAAGGTGCATACCTCATTCATGTTTGTCATGTGACTCAAGGAAAGTGCCAATTTTGAATGCTTTTCTATTTGAATTTCCCACCAAATGCTTGTAACCATTGGCCGATCCTTTCATCTATAAATGAAGGGGCTTGGCTCATGAAAAGATAGATCAAATATTTGAGTGTTATGCTTCCAAATTGCAAGGCTAAACACTCCATTGTCTAAACCTCTCTAGCATAGACATCTTTGGTCTCCTCTTCCACCTCTCCAAGTGATGACTGAACCAATCACTCTCCATACTCTTCATGGAAAATCCAAGCAATCCATAGCTCCAATGGAACCATCCTTGACACATTTCTTCATTAAGCTTCCGCCAACTCTCACTCAATTTCAAGGAAAACCTATTCGGATGAAGGATATGCTATCACACATAATAAAAATTGAATATGAAATGTAACTTTTGATTTGGTACCTAATATGCTTGGATTTAATTTGTGAGGCACAGTGGTGAAATTCAACATTCATCCTCCACTCCATCAATAGATCAATGAATACATGGGTTGTCATAATGATATCGATGCAATGCCACTCTTAGGATTGCTCCAATGAGTTATAACCACCAATCATTTTGAATTTTCGAGTCTATAACTCTGCATATTTTCCTATATAGTACATTTAAACATGTAGAGTTGAAAGTGTAGCACTTTTCCCGTTGAAGATCACGCCAGTAAAGAGGGTAGATTAGATGAAGTTAATTATGTGACTTATCAAGCATTAAAACAACTTCGGTCAAAACTGGTGTGTATGCACTTCAGTGTTCATGAAGTTGTTCTTTGAATGGTTTTTCAAGGGGTGGGAACATATTTTCTCTAAGTCATTTCACTTTGATAGTAAATCCAATTAATGACTCTCCCTTTGTTGGAACTACGCCAAGGTAGTTATCACACATTTCATTTGATCAAATAAAGTTGGTGTAATGACTAAGACACCATCAAATTTGAGTATGAGTTGGAGAGCAACATCTTGTAGTGTGATTGTGCACTCACTAGTTGGAAGATGAAACATGTTCATCCTCGTTCTTCATCTCTTAACCATAGTAGTGACTAAGTCGTGGTCAATATTTTATATGCCTTAGCTGTTCTATTTTGGCAAAGCCAACTTCCTCCATCATATGTCCCATTAAAAGGATTTAGCTTTTGAATTGAGTGACAATATGATTGTATTATATTTTCCTTAGGCTCTTGTGTTTGTCACAAACAAAATTAAATGAAGTGTAATAGTTTTAAATAAGTTCATATGTTAAACATGCATATAACATACAATAGTAGCAATGAAGTAAAACTTGTGTTCGTGTTGTTTTGAAAGTAACATTTTTGGCGAACAACCTTGTGTTGTGTATGAACAAAATGTAAGATAATAGGAAGAAAGAACATGAGAATAATACTTAGGTGCATGAAATGACTATGGATGCAATGCCATATTTATAGAACTTGAGAGGTTGAATTATTTGTGTAAGGTAAGGCAATGAAAATCACATGTATTAACCATGGATTACAACTACAAGGGAGTTATGCACATGAAATAAGAAAATTGTTGTGCTAGGCACAAATTAAGGCGAATGTGATGTTGTTTGACTCATATATTAAGGTAACTAACACTTGTTCAACATCTAACATATCTTTTTCTTTTCTTCCTTTTTCTCAACACTCATTATATGATAAAAGTAATTATCTTTGCGTGTTGTACTTTCTCATATTTGAACCTATATTGATACTTAACCTCTACTGGCATATCTAGTTAAGCTACTAATGTTTTTAACTAAAATAACAACATGTCGTCTATCAAGTTCAAGATGTAACTGAGTCTACTTTACAATTAAAAGCCATATCAAGTGATGTTGAAAATATTGCTTTATGCTTTGTTGTGGGAGACTAAAATATCTTCTCACTTCTCAATAAAACTTTATCAATTTCTACCTTTTTACATTTCTATGCAAAATGGAAAAGTATTTAAACTTTGTTTGATGTATCGAGGGAGGTTAGATGTCAATCATTATTTAATAATAATAATAATGTAATATATTAGTCCCATAACTAAATTTTAATCCAATGTTAGAATTTAGGCTTCTGAGTTCCAATAGATGAAATCTTTTATTTTTCAAAAAAGTGTTTGGTTTGTTAAAACATTTTATGTTTTCAATTGTGACAATAATTTTCTTTCAAATTTGCTAGGATTTAGAACACTTTTTTTTAATTTACTTTTTTTATTTTTGATTTCTTGTTCAATTCCTTACCTTTATCATTTGTTTCATTTATCACTCTAGTTTGAGAACACCTTAAAAATTGGTTGAATCAGTGTTGTACAAGTATAAAGAGTGCAATTAATAGAATAATCAAACAAAATATTTTTTATAGATAGAATGAAATTCAGATATTGATCTTAATATATTTATGTGATGAAAGTTGAAAAATAAAAATATTGCACATTAGAATATGATCAATTTTAAACCACACTTCTTAGAAGAAGAAAAATAATTTTCATTATGAAAGTATTTTTTTTTTTTGAAATTTAGACACACAATTGGTTAGTTGGTATGATATTAAAATTAGATATAGATGTAAACACACTAGTTTAATCCCACATCGAAAGTACTAGTTATAGTAATAGGAAGAATAAACTATAAAATTGAGATGTGTAATACTTCTCAATATACTTACCTGGACGGGGTCAATAGATGATCATGAATATCTATGGCTTGGGGTAGTGACTTTCATTGCACCTGGAAAGGGTGCTTCTCCAAGGTCTGTTCAAGAAACAGATCCTACGTCATAATTTGTGGTAGTGGGGCTTGCGTTCGCGCAGCCCCTTCTAATATCAAGTTAAGATTATGTTTTTGGCTTGCAGTTAGATTTAAATTTGATTTTTTCTTCAATGAAATCTAATTTCATGTTTAATGGAGAACATTTCAATATTATGCCTGTATGGACCTGTAAATATTAATGTTGATTCTCTTCTATTCAAGTTGACTTAAATCAAGAATATCCTAATTATTGGACCATTTGGAAATATAGAAATTAAGTTTTATAATTGGAGTCTTTTACCATAAAAGAATGTATTCTCTTTTACGAAAGAAAGTTTTACCACAAAAACTTGTCAATGGATTATCTTCTCATAATCTGCAAGAATAGTTCTTTGAAAGAAAGGATAAACTACTCTGGCCGTTTTGAGGCAGTTGTTCGTGGGAAGAAAATGATGCCAACCATGTTTGAGGATTCTTTGTTCTTATTGTCTATTGGAATATTTTTGTTTTATGAAAAAGGTAAACCAAATGAATGACATTGTAAACGTATTTCTATCCAAGTCTCAAAAATCTCATTCCACTTTGTCTCAAAATCTCATTATTGCAAAAATATTTTGTTTCTTTGATTAGTTTTCATGAAGTAAAAAACTCCATACCTCAATCTTATTCCAAGAACTTATCGCTTCTTTGATTAATGTTTCATAGTCTCCAATCTTCAAACCACTCTGTCCCTCAATCTTATAGAAAATATGCATTGGTTCTATCATCAGTTTCTTGTATAAGTCACTCAATCTCCAACAGTCCTGTCCCTCGATCTTATTGCAGAGAAAAAGTTTATTGGAATAAATCCCATAAAAGATGTGTCCACATTTTCACATTTTTTTTATGCAATATCTTTAATTTCTTTTGTTATTGTAGGCAATAGGCAGATGAAAAAAATAGGCGAAGAAATTTTTTAAAGGCCTCCGGTTTAGTCTGGGCAAGTCTAGTTCGGTGAGTTTATTAAAAGAAACATATATTACCTTTTTTAAAAAAGCTATTTTAAATTTTTAAAAACCTACCGTGTTTCTATTAAAAGTATCTGGAATGTGTTGTTTTAAGTGAAAAAATATTAAAGTGTGTATTCTTAATTAACAAGACCTTCATTTGTAATTTCACTTGAAAATAATACAGTATAAAACACTTTCAATAGGAGAAAATATTATTAGAATTCTTTTAAATTTTGTCTAAAAAAAGGCTAAATTTGAAATTTTTAGTAAAAGTTAACAATTTTTATTAGTGTGACCGAAAATTATTTTTAGTGGAGATTTGTAAGAATCGAGAAAAATAATCTTAGAGTAAAAATAACACAATTAAAATGATACTTGAATATTTTATTATTAAAATGAAAATAGTATATAAATAGAATTTCAGTTATTAAGGTTTTATTTTAAAAGAACCAACATCTTTCTATAAACTCATTTTTTTCTTTCATCGGCCTTCTCTCTAAGATTCTAACCTCCTCTCCTCGCTCATCAGATCAACGACTGGAGTCCGTCATTGGACTCCTGGTAGTGAACTCTACAAGACTGCCTAATCAAAATCTCAGTTCATTTGGGCTCCTTTTCCTTTGAGTTAGTTTTGATCTAGTTAGGATTGTCTTTATTTTAAGCTTGCATGTGATGCCTTTATCTTCAAAATTAGTTTGTGTTAACTCAGGGTCCTAGTGATATAGTTAATTTTTGTTGGGAATCGCTCCTTAGTTTAATGGGACCATGACCAATAAATCTTGATAATTGATCCATTGAATATATTCAATGATGGTTATTCCAAATTCTTGAAATTATATCTCTTTTGAAGACTAAGAAGTTCAACCTAGAAAGTTGAAGATAGTATTTTCAAGGTATCTTGAAAATGTGATAAGCATTAATTATCCATTATCTCTTTATGAATAAGACTTCCTCTTATTCTCTATATAAAGGGAACTTGTGAGAAAGAGATAGACAAGCAAGTGAGAAGAACGACATAAAGAGTAAATGAGAGAGTTGATATCCACCATAGTGTAAGATTATAAATCATAGTTGGACTAGGTCCTGTGGGTTTTTATTTCTCAAGTTCAGAAGGTTTTCCCATGTCAAAAATTCTCAGTGTCATTATTCTATTTTGCTATATTTTCTATTATCTGCTTGTTGCTTCCGCAAGTGTCCATTTTGAATCTACACCAAAGAGGGAGAATTAGTTTTGATTTTTCCAACAGTGGTATTAGAGTTTGGTTCTGATACAAGATGGAAGGAGCCATTACTGATGGAGATATGTTCAAGTTGACAACAAACAGAATTAAAATGGTACTTGAATATTTTATTATTAAAATGAAAATAGTATATCAATAGAATTATAGTTATTCAAGTTTCATTTTAAAAGAACCAATATCTCTCTAGAAACTCCTTTTTTCCTTTCCTCGATCTTCTCTCTAAGATTCTAACCTCCTTGTTCATTAGATCAACGACCGAAATCTGTCATTAGACTCTTGGTAGTGAACACTACAAGACTGCATGATCAAAATCTCAAATAAAGTAAGTTCATTTGGGCTCCTTTTCCTATGAGTTAGTTTTGATCTAATTAGGTTTGTCTTTATTTTAAGCTTGCATGTGATGCTTTTATCTTTAGAATTAGTCTCTGTTAACTTAGGCTCATAGTGATATAGTTAAATTTTGTTGGGAATCGCTTCTTAATGTAATGGGAACCATGACAAATAAATCTTGATAATTGATCCATTGAATATATTCAATGATGGTCATTCCAAAGTCTTGGAATTATATCTCTCTTGAAGACTATGAAGTTCAACCTAGAAAGTTGAAGATAGTATTTTCAAGGTATCTTGAAAATGTGATAAGCATTAATTATCCATTGTCTCTTTACGAAGAAGTCTTCCTCTAATTCTCTATATAAAGAGAACTTGTGAGGAAGAGAAAGGCAAGCAAGTGAGAAGAGCAACATAAAGAGTAAATGAGAGAGTTGATATCTACCATAGTATGAGATTGGAAATCCTAGTGAGAAGCTAGAGAGATATTGTATTTCATCCTTGTTGGGTGAGATTAACTGTTACCCTCAGAGTGAGAGAAACAAACATGGTAATCGTACTTTCACAGTTGGGACATTTTTTAGACTAGGTCCCGTGGGTTTTTATTTCTCAAGTCGAGAAGGTTTTCCCACGTCAAAAATTCTTTGTGTAATTATTCTATTTTCTATTATCTACTTATTGCTTCCGCAAGTGTCCATTTTGTATCTACACCAAAGAGGGAGAATTAGTTTTGATTTTTCCAATGGTGGTATCAAAGCTTGGTTCTGATACAAGATGGAATGAGCTATTATTGGTGGAGATATGTTGAAGTTGACAATAAACAATTATTCTTATTCGAAGCCCATGATGGAGGATCACTTATACTGTAAGGATATGCATGAACACATTTCTTACAAAGACAAGTCAAAAGGTAAGAGTGATAAAGATTGAGAACTTTTGAATCGAGAATTTGTTGCAATGATTTAAAAGTATATTGATAGAAGTTTGTTTGATCATGTGTCCACATACACAAATGCTTGAGTTATAGTCAAAACTTGAATCTATGATTCAAAAGAAAACTCAGAGAAATAAAGCATCTCTTGTTAGAAGACTAGTACTTGACTACAAGGATGGTCAAAGTATGATGGAACACTTAAATTCATTCAAAGGTCTTGTCAATCAATTGACAAAGATAAATATGAAGATTGATGATGAGTTGCAGGCACTTTTGCTACTCAGTTTTTGCCTGAAAGTTGGGACACACTAGTAGTCACGGTCAGCAACTCAGTCCTAGATGGAAATATATCAAACTATTTTAGATAGTTTGTTGAATGAGGAAACCATAAGGAAAGAAAGAGGTACAAATTTTCAATATGAACCAAATGTTGATGATAAGCGAGGAAGAGGTGAAACCTATGGGAGAAATGAATCATGTGGAAGAAACTAAAGAAAAGCCAAAGGTCGTTCTCAATCTCGCACAAGAACAACTATATGCTATTATTGTAGCAAAGAAGGTCATAAGAGATTTGAATGTAGATTTCTGAAGAGGGACTAGAAAGTCGAAACTGTCCATCCAGACTTAGTTGATCCAAAGAAGAAGGATTGTATTCCAACCTCAGTCGCCATAGTAAACGATGATACTTTTCTTATTGGAGAAGACAATTACCTAAATGTTGCATATGGTGATTGATCTTGGATCATTGACTCTGGTGCCTCTTTCCATATAAGTCCATATGAAGATTTCTTTTCAAATTACAAGAAAGGAGACTATGGTATTGTGAAGGGAAACCATGTAACAAGAAAGATTATAGGTATTGGTAATATCGTGTTACTAACAGACACAGGAAACAATCGTGTACTAAAGGAAGTGAAGCATGTTCATGATGTGAGTTGATTTTAAGATTACACATTTTATGGGTTGCACTTTGTTTATGAGTTCTTTTTGTTTTAAGCAGAATAGGGTGAGAAACCCAAAGAAGATTCCCACTAGACATGAACCTAACCAAGTGGTTAAGTAAGTGTGAAAGTTCACTTCTAGAGGGCAAAGAGAAAATACAATTATATGGTGAAGATGATGATGAGGTGCAGAATTAAGACAATGAACAAGATAAAGAAAAACAATGTAAAGGTCAAAATTAAAGAGTATAGAAAGACATAAAATGGGATGGAAAGTGACGTAAATAAGAATGAAAAAGGATGAAGGGATGAAGAAAGCTTATGGAGATGCAATGAATCACGCCACTTGGAATGGTGGAAGACTCCAAGATAAGTGGTGAAGAGCGCCACTTGAAGTGCACAAACACCCAAGATAAGACCCAATTTCTAGGAGACAAAGCTCATTAAACACTCATGTAGAGTTTCCTTTCTATTTCCAAATTCAATGTGTGAAATACATGAGGCAAGACACTTTATTTATAGGAGAGAGTGTCTTGGAGAGCAAGATAGAGGGGTAGGGTTGTCATTTGTGAGAAACCTTCTAGAAGGAAGGTCAAAGTGGACTGCCTCCCAAGCTAGCCTACATCTTCTAGAAACTAGGTTAAAAACTCTAATCCTAGGTGCATTATCCTGAAAAGTGGGCTTTGGCACAAGCCCAAAATATACTAAGTGCACCCTACTCTAGCTTATTCTTCTATTTGGACCCCCAAAGTGAGCTCAATTTATTTACATAAACTTGTCTTTTAAAAAGACCAAAAGAAATAACATATGATGCTTTAGCCTATGTCTACTTCTTCTTCTGCTGAGGTCCTTCTAAAGTTTGGTGGGGCCTTGTCTTGAATGCTGAGATGACTAACTTAATTGTAAAGTGTTTATTTGTGTCCTTGGCTATCTTCTTCTCTAATTGGATTGTATTAGCTCCCGAAATGCGTCTCAACCTTATCTCAACGGGTAAGTTGGATGATGTTGGTTTTATAAGCCACTTTGCTACTGGAAAATGGAAACTAGCAAAAGGGAACCTAGTCATTGCCAAAGGTTCAAAGGAAGGATCCATTTACATTATACAAGGAAGAATTTGTTCTGGAGAAGCAAATGTTGATACAAACTCCAAAGATCTTTGGCAAAGACGATTGGGGCATATGAGTGAGAAAGCACTCCAGATGCTCACCAAAAACCACTTGCCAAGTATAAAGGGTCAAATCTTGGAATCCTGTATTGATTGCAATTATGGTAAACAATGCAAAATCAGTTTTTAGAGATCAGGCGATCCCTCAGGGAGACATGAGATACTTGAACTTGTGCATACAAATGTTTGTGAACCATTTGAAAAATCTCTAAGTGGAGCCTACTACCTTGTCACATTTATTGATGATCACTCAAGAAGAGTATGGGTATATTTGATGAAAACCAAAGATCAGGTACTGTAAGAATTTAAAGAATTTCATGCCCTAGTGGAGCGTGAGACTGGGAAAAAGCTTAAGTTTCTAAAAGCAGATAATGGTGGAGAGTATTGTGGTCCTTTTGAACCCTATTGCAAGATGCATGGCATCAGAATGATGAAGACACCACCAAAAACTCCTCAACTGAATGGAGTAGCCGAAAGAATGAATAGTACTATTGAAGACAAAGTTAGATACATGTTACAAGGTGCTAACCTTCCCAAGTCTTTCTCGGGTGAAATAATAAAGACTGTAGTTGATCTCATAAACCTAACACCTTCAAGGCCTCTAGATGGAAAGATTCCAGAGGAAGTATGGTACAAGAGGAAGGCATCCTTCAACCATCTAAGAGCATTTGGATGCAGAGCCTTTGTTCATATTTCAGAGGATGAAAGAAAAAAACTAGATGCTAAGGCCAAGGAGTGCATATACCTTAGGCCCCCAAAGGATGAATTTGGGTATAGATTGTGGGACCCTATAAATAAGAAAATTGTTAGAAGTAGAGATGTTGTGTTCTTTGAGGATCAAACGATCAAACACAGTCAAAAGATAAATTAGTTCAAGTCAAAAGTTCACATTGATTCAGGGGGAGAGATTCTCAACAGATAGATCTAGATCAAATAGACGAACAAACAAATCTTGCTCCCTAGTTCCTAATCAGACTTATAAACAACCATATAATGTTAGATCCTCAAATACAACAAGAACCTGAGCCATTAGAGAAAAAAATGCAAGTTAAATTGAGACGCTCTGAAAGAAGAAGAGTGTCATCATCAAAGTATCCTGGACAAGATTATATCACTTTAACAGATAATGGTGAACCTCACAACTTCTCAGAGGCTATGGAGTCAATTGAGAAAGGGGAGTGGATCAAAGTCATGGAAGAAGAGATGAGTTCTCTACATGAGAACCATACTTATGATCTGGTGAAGCTACCTAAAGGAAGAAAAGCCTTGAAAAATGAATGGGTGTATAGGCTTAAAACTGAAAAAGGAAGCTCGAGACCAAGGTACAAAGCTTGAATTGTCAAAACAACTTTCCTACATGGAGACATCAAAGAAGAAATCTATATGGAGCAACCAGAAGGCTATGAAGGACCAGGCAAGGAACACTTAATGTGTCATCTGAAGAAGAGTTTGTATGCTCTGAAGCAAGCACCCAGACAATGGTATAAGAAGTTTGAATCCTTCATGACCAAGCACAGTTTCAAGAAGACAATTGCTGACCATTGTGTGTTCATCAATGGGTATGAAGATGGAAACTTTATTATCCTACTATTATATGTCAATGATATGTTAATCATTGGACAGAGTAAAACCAAGATTTTCGGTTTGAAGAACACTTTAAGCAAGTCTTTTTCCATGAAAGACTTAGGTCATGCAAAGCAGATCCTTAGGATAAAGGTGATCAGATATTGCTCCAAGAAGTTGATATGGCTATCACAAGAGAAGTACATTGAGAAAGTTCTTTAGAAATTCAACATGGATAAGGCAAAACCTGTCAGTGTTCCACTTAACGAACATTTCAAGATAAGCACAATGCAATGTCCGAGTAGTGAATAAGAGAAGAAAGAGATGAGCACAATGCCTTATTCTTCTGTGGTAGGAAGCCTAATGTACGTCGTGATTTGCAAAAGCCTAGATATTGCCAATGTAGATGGTGTTGTGAGTTGATTCTTGTCTAATCCTAGCGAAGAGTACTGGAATGCAGTATAGTGGATATTGAGATATTTAAGGGGAACTACCAAAAGATGTTTAGGTTTTGGTAATGAAAATCCTATGTTCATAGGATACACAGATGCAGACATGGCTTGAGATGTAGATTCCAGAAACTCCACACCAGGGTATCTAACTACTTTTGCAAGGGGAGTTGTATCTTGACAATCCAAATTACAAAGATGTGTTGCTTTATCAACAACTGAAGTAGAGTAAATTGTTGCATCTGATGCTAGCAAAGAGGTAAAATATATGAAAAATCTCTTGCATGGTTTGGGTCATGTTTAAGAAAGATATTTTCTTCATTGTGACAACCAAAGTTCAAGTTGTAGAACATTGAAGCTTTGATGAAACCAAATCTGTGATAATAGCTTGATGCTTTGCTGCCTTGATTGAAGCTTAGTTCTAGGGTGTTTAGAATTTGTGTAAAGTTCATTCTTAATCCTATGCACAAGCTGAATCAATCTGTTTTAAAAGAGAACAATGTTTTTCTAAGCAAAGACAAAAAGAACCGGTTGATTTCGTGACTTGTTGCCTTGATTGAAGCTTAGTTCTAGGGTGTTTAGAATTTGTGTAAAGTTCATTCTTAATCCTATGCACAAGCTGAATCAATCTGTTTTAAAAGAGAAAAATGTTTTTTTTAAGCAAAGACAAAAAACAACCAATTGATTTCACGATTTAGTCGGTTGTTTTACACTTAGTATGTTTGAAGGTTTTCAAAACTGTTTTTGACTTGGTTGACTAATTGTCAAAACCAATTCATCCGGTTAAAACGACATTTCAACCGGTTGATTGTCACATTTCTTAACAACTTTTCAAAAACCTGTTAAATCTGCTTTCAGTTGATTTAAAACTGTTTTGGCTCATGATTAACTTCCTAAAACAGCTAGATTTAAGAGCTATAAATATGGTTTCTCTTTATATTAAAAAACACACAGAAAGTAAGATTGAAAACGTTTTTTAGAAGAGATTTGATTCAAAGTTTTGCAAGATTGCCTAAAGGTTGTGCATTGGTTCAAGAACTGATCTTAGGAGCTCTGTGATTCCTGAAATACCAGGTGTAATTTGTTCCTTTTTTATTCTTGTAATTGTTTCTTTTCTATACTTGTAAGTTTGTAAACTTGTAAAGGTCAGAGGTTGTTTTGACTGTGGTTGTGTGAAAAGCAAAGAGGGTGAGTGTTCTTGTGTGGTTAAGATCACCTCTTTGTGGTGTTGAGTGTTTGTAATCTGTAATTGATTAAAAGTGGAATACCAAGTGGTTTTCTGGGGACTGGATGTAGCTCAAGGGTAGAGTGAACCAGTATAAATTGATTGTGTAATCTTTCTTTCTCTCTCTCTCTCTCTCTCTCTCTCTCTCTCTCTCTCATTATAAACTGTTTAATTTGGTTTTTGTCTCTGATGCTATAATCAACCGGTTAAAACGAACTTTCAACCGATTGTTTTTCTGCAAACAATTTTAATTGCTTTTATTTTTTGGCTTCCCTGATTGCTCTTTCTATGATTGTTGATAAATCTTCATTCTTAGCCAATCTTTGCAAAAATATTTTGTCAAACAATTCACCCCCTCTCCCCTCTTGTTTAGGCCATTAATTCTAACACAAGCTACTTAGATAACAATCTTACATTTCATTATCTGACAAAGCACATTGATTATTGTTATCATGGGATACGAAATGCTTTGGAGGATGGAGAGTTGCAGCTAGAGAAGGTTCATAATGTTGACCAAGGCAATTTAAACTAAGAAGCTAACATACTATTGTAGGGGAGTTGGATTATTGATAACCCTTAATTAAGTCGGGAAGGAATAAATTTTTTGCGAATCCCTCCTTAATTTAATAGGGACCATGAACAATGAATCTTGATAATTGAACCATTGAATATATTTCATGATGGTCATTCCAAAGTCTTGGAATTATATCTCTCTTGAAGACTATGAAGTTCATTCCAGAAAGTTGAAGATAGTATTTTCAAGGTATCTTTAAAATTTGGTAATCATTAATTATCCATTATCTCTTTATGAAGAAGTCTTCCTCTCATTCTCTATATAAAGGGAACTTGTGAGGAAGAGAAAGGCAAACAAGTGAGAAGAGCAACATAGAGAGTAAAAGAGAGAGTTGATATCCACCATAGTGAGATTGGAAATCCTAGTGAGAAACTAGAGAGATGTTGTATTACATCCTTGTTGGGTGAGATTTTAACGGTTACTCTTAGAGTGAGAGAAAATAATATTGTAATTCTACTTTCATAGTGGACACATTTTCTGGACTAGATCCCGTGGGTTTTTATTTCTCAAGTTGAGAAGGTTTTCCCACGTTAAAAATTCTTTGTGTCATTATTCTATTTTGCTCTATTTTCTATTATCTACTTATTACTTTCACGAGTGCCCATTTTGTATCTACACCAAAGAGGGAGAATTAATTTTAATTTTCCCAACAAATTTTTGATCAGGATTATGTGGTGCAGGTTAAGTTACCCTTAAGCTTTTGGTAGGTTTGGAACTCTTATTGAGCACATGCTCAAATAACGGAAGCTAGTTTTAATTTTAAATAGAACCCTAGGTTAGAAGATTTGGATGTCGGGGTGACGTGGTCACCAATTCCATTTTTTTTGCAGGATTGACTATTTATGAGTAATGCAGGGTATTGTTTGAAATAAAGTGTGAATATGTTGATTTTGATATGGATGATTTATGGTAGATGTTTTTGTTTGAATTTGAAAATTTTGTTGATTTGTATAGTTGATATAGTGTAAGTTACACTTCAAGTGAATGAGATATTGAAATTGTTTTTGTTTGACTCTAAATTATGAAATTAGGTAGAATTATGCAGATTTTTTTGCATATCTCGCTCAAGCGAGACCTGGGATAAAATTTTGGGTGCTTGCGGGTTCAATCTCACTTAAGCAAGAGCTCGCCCAAACAAACAAATTTTAGCTCAAGCCAGTAAAAAAAACTTTAAATTTTTATTTTTGCTTTTGAAAGCTTAGTTTATTATTGCTTATTGTTTTTAAGTGAAAATTCTAAATTTTATTTAAAAATATTATTAAAGGAACCAATTATGTGTTTAAGTGATTTTGAAGATATATTTGGATTGTTTAGAATGTTTAAAATATAATATGATTGAATGGTGTATTGATGTGCTAAATGAAGTATGCAATGAGGTGAAATGTGATTAAAACATAGTATTTTCAGGAAAGAAAATATCATGTTGAGATTGTTATTGGAGTGTATTGATTTGTAAGTATCATGTTAATGAGACAATCCTGACTCTATTGATATAATGGAATCACATAGATGAAGTTATTCAGTTGGTGACAGTCGAATGAGGTTCATATGACTTTGTCTGCAATTTGAAATATAATCTGGTCTTTCAGGTCATATGAATTTACCCTGTCATATGAGATGATGAGATAGTGAGATGATTATGTGCATAACTATTTCACATCGAGTAGTATGACAGGTGTAGGTCTCATGATGCTAATTTCAATACACGAGTCTTCCGAAAGTAGAGTCAAGTGTCTATGTATTGTGAGACGTAGAAGTCTAACATGAGCAAAATGAATTATGATTTATGATAGACACTTGATGGTTTTATGAGAAATGATGGTTTTATGTTGATAATTAAAGTTATATTTATATTAGAAGTTTTAAAAATAGTTAGTTTGTCCTGTTGTTTGCATTGTGTTTTATTTTCATTAATTTGTGTTATGATCATGCACGAGGGCCGATGATAATACAGATGATAGAGAGTTCCTCAATATGTAGCTGAAAGATAAAAATGTTTTTTTTTTATTTTGAATATTTTTTTTTTAATCTTATCCAAATATTTAAAATAACTATGAAGGACTATATATTTTAAAACACTACGTAAAAGAGTTATATATATATATATATTTTTTTTTTTTTGATATTTTATGAATATTATAATTTTTAGATGTAATAAAATAAAAATATTACATATGATAAAGACTAAAAGTGAAAACTTAAAATTTAAAGAAAAAAATT
>Ga0123341_1002474_pt1 | contig 15245 bp, 9 predicted proteins | sample Turbeapinknodule_FD_89959 | JGI IMG/M metagenome (GOLD analysis project Ga0123341, IMG submission 89959) | Root nodule microbial communities of legume samples collected from Mexico - Turtle bean Mexico pink nodule | ecosystem: Host-associated > Plants > Roots > Nodule | place: Mexico: Nepantla... | reverse complement strand
TTCTTCATCTATAAAAGTCGCAACCCTTTGCCTCAGAAGACACAACTCTCACTCATCTTCTTCATCTTCTTCACCCAACACCACCTGAAACTCCTCTTCCTATCACCTTTAATTTTTAGTTTTCTCTCTCATCTTTATTAGATTATTTTAATTATAAAACTTTGGGTTCCATTGGGTATTACTCTTTTAAAGAATAACTTGCTAGTTCTGATCCTCGGAAATATCCGGGAAGTTCCTGTTGTGTTGTATCCTGGGGGACTTGCGCAATACACTGCAGATAAGTCCTTACGGACAGTGATTACTCACGCCTCGGGAAACCATTTTTTGTTCGTTTTAAAGCCTATTTTACTACACCACTCAGGAGGATGAGTTCTTCTTGGAAAAACTAGACTCCATCATTCAATAAGATCATTATAATTTTTTTCCTTTTAGTCTGCATATACAAATTTTCAGCCAAAAAAATACATAATAGTGGCTTCATCCATATGTTCAGTTTAAGATCAATTTAACGTCGTACACTACTAGTAACATTCAAAACAATCAGCTACAAACAGATCCAATACGACAGTATTTAACAAACTACAATGAGTACCTAAGACAATTTCTAACTGTTAAACTGAGCACATTATACCAAATATAATATTAAATGTATTTATTATTAGAACAATAATACTTCATGTTTATAGTTTTATATAATATTTACAATGTCATTTATGTTAATTTATATAGTACTTGATATTATAATTATTATTTGAAAATATTTCTATTTATTTTTATTGTGTGCCAACTGTTGGAATTGATTCATCACTTTTTTTTAATTAATTTCCTAGATAGACTTTATTTCCAAAACTTGTTTTCTTAATTATTTTGTCAAGTCAGTAAAATTTTAACGAACTTCCACCTAAATCTTTAAACTTACTTGTTTACACCTTCACACAAAAATTGCAGTCTTTATATAATATTACTTAAATTTAATTTAAGAACTCCATATAAAGGATAATTCTTAAGTTGTCAAATAATTTAATTTAACTTTTCTTATTGATTGTTACGATGTTAATAGATGTATCAATGTCCAATAAATAAATGTAAAATATTAAAAATATATTTAGTAACGGTATGAAAAATAAAAGTTTAATCAAGTTAAAACTCAATCATAAATATATAATTAGGTAATCTGTTTAAAGTAGAATGTTTTTATCTGATAATTAAGTAAATTAATTCTGACTTTATCATTTGAGTATCTTGCAAGTACACACTCAATCGAAAAAGTTGACTAAGATCTAACAGTCGAGTGATAGTTCAAATTCAGTAACTAATAGCAAACCCAAACTCATATAACCAAGAATCCAAACCAGTTGATCCAGAAAAAAAAATTTCACATAATAAACAAGTAATGGAGAACTCAAGAGGAGGAAAAAATAAATTAATGGCTTCTAATAATCTCTAATAAATATTATTGATTTGGAAAGTGCACAATTTTTTTATTAATAAAAAATATAGTAATGATTTTGTATAAAAAAAATGCCATGTCAAATATTTTAAAGATGAATTTTTTTATGTTGTCATTTTCATAAAAAAAAACATTGTTAATTTTTTTCATAAACAACGTTGTTAAGTTGTTTAATGGTTAAATATTGATTTAAGAATAAAAAACTAGACAGAAAGACGGCCATAGCAACAGGGAGAAAGGAAGAGGCGAAATGGCACAGCAGGGAAAGCCCACGCCATTGACACAGCCATGTTAGCCATATTCTCTCTCGCCAATTCCCGTCACTACTCTTCAACGCTCTCTCCAAAACATGCGCTCCAAGGATAGAATCGCTTACTTCTACGATGGTGTGTTTTCCCTTCACTTTCATATTCTTTTAATCGCATTTTTTCGTTTCTTTGTTTATTTTTTCTCCGATTCTTCTTTCGTGGAATTGAACTCGTGATCTTCGTCAACGCTCTTCGCATCATGCGATTTTCAAATTCCTAGCTCAGTTCGTTCTTAAAAATATCGAAACCCTAGCTAGACCTGTATCTATGGCCTTTGCGCTGATTGCTGCGTTTGGTGGCAAGAAATTGTACAATAAGGATATGAACTTGTCTTTAGAACTGTTTTAGATTTCTGATTCTGCTCCATGCGTGGCTCGGTATTTGTTCTGGAAAATTCAACGTAGAGAATTTTGGATAGTTGCACTTTAAAAAAATCTATTTGGCTGTCAACTATGGAATTTAGTTTTACATTTTTTTTATTAGTATTCATGCTGTTCAGTAAGAAAATCAGCATCTATAATAGCACTCGAGTTCTGTGGGGAGCTGTTCAATCTTGAATACTAGTTAGCTTTCGGATTCTAGGCTTTAAATTGTGGTGCACATTTGCAATTGTGGTTGCAACATCAAGGTTTTTGTGGTTTTCACAACCACATAGGGACACCAGCCACATTTATTTGCAATATCAAGAATTGCAGGTAGCTGCAATGCAACCTCAATTTAAAACCTTGTCTCATGTCAAGGAGTTTCCTTTACCATATTTGTTTAAAAAGTATAAATTGAAAATTGAAATTATTTAACGAAAAAGGCAATGTTTAGTGCCTTTAGAACTTAGAAAAGCTTTGCTTTTCAATTTCCTTTTAATGTTTGTTTATTTTTTAATCCCTAACGGCACATTATAACAGTATTCTTTTATGTTATCTGCTAGGTTTTGTTTCTTTGCATGTTTTTTGTCTACTCATGTATTTCAACATTCACATTGTAGGCGACGTCGGTAGTGTTTACTTTGGGGCGAAGCATCCAATGAAGCCGCACCGGCTTTGCATGACTCATCATCTTGTTCTCTCATATGACCTTCATAAGAAAATGGAGATTTATGTTAGTTACATATATTGGCTGTTCTGCTTTTTTATTTATATGTTTGTTTTTTTTATTGTTCTGATGGTTTCTATTTTATGTATGATCCAGCGTCCTCACAAGGCTTATCCTGTTGAGCTTGCCCAGTTTCACTCAGCTGATTATGTTGAGTTTTTGCACAGGATTACGCCTGACACTCAGCACTTGTTCTTAAATGAACTGACAAAATGTATGCTATTTGGTTTTAAATGCATTTGGATGTGATTTTAAGTGTTGCAATGAAACCCAAATACTTAATGTATAATTTATATCCTAGATGTAACTGTCGTTAAATTCTTCCGTGTCCAGAAACATGCACTGGGGGTGGAGAGGAGAGTTCCATAAATGTTTTGATTAACATTATGCAATCCTAATGCTCATGGCAGATAAGCTTGGGGGGAAAGGAGGGCTTTGGAAAGCACTGTAGAATATAGTAAATGTTTTACCTATAATTCCTTTTATTCTTCAGCAAATATGAGCTTAGCTCCCTCGTCCCTTCCATAAATTATTGATATATGACTTCTGAAATTAACTTTTTCCAACCCCGATGCTTATATAATTATTTTTCTTATATATTATTAGCTTATAGTCTAGCTACCAGCTAATATCAGGTTTCTCTTATTTTGTTAATCGTTTGTCAGATAACCTTGGAGAAGACTGCCCTGTATTTGACAACTTATTTGAATTTTGTCAGATTTATGCTGGCGGAACCATAGGTATAATATGTTTATGTTTATAATAGTGCTTCTCTGAATTATTGTTATCCCTAGTTTGCCATATATATGCTGATTGACTTATGTGCCTGCAGATGCTGCACGTCGATTGAACAACCAACTTTGTGATATTGCTATAAACTGGGCTGGTGGACTTCATCATGCCAAGAAATGCGAGGCTTCTGGGTTTTGTTACATCAATGACTTGGTTTTAGGAATCTTGGAGCTTCTTAAATATCATGCCCGTGTTTTGTATATTGATATAGATGTGCACCATGGTGATGGCGTAGAAGAAGCCTTCTACTTCACTGACAGGTCAGTCAGTTTCTTATATCATGTTAGATTTATGAGGTGAAGCTATTAATAATTGAGAATATAGTGAGTTTGGCCATGCTGCTTGTGATTTTTCTCTACCTTGTTTAAATGGTAAACTTTATCATTACAGGGTGATGACTGTCAGTTTTCATAAGTATGGAGACCAGTTCTTCCCCGGTACCGGTGATGCTAAGGTGGTTCTTATTCTGTTTGTATCTTTAGTTGTGCCAATCAGTCTATTCTATCAAAAACTTGTTATTACAATAATATTAATATTCTAGATCTGGATTTCGCTGTTCCCCATGTTGTAATTTGCTAAATGGGTTGCTCTATTCTGTCTGAAAAGTTTTGGAAATACTCTATATAGATTGGAATGATTTGAACTGATTTTACCATATTAAAGGAAATAGGAGAAAGAGAAGGAAAGTTTTATGCTATAAATGTCCCATTGAAGGATGGAATAGATGACCTTAGCTTCACACGACTTTTCAAGACTGTAAGTTCAACTTTTTGTTTTCCTTTTCTTTTTCTGCCAAACTTCAACCTGAATTATAAAGCTTCTCATTTTAACATTCATTGCATTATTTCTGCTTGGTGGTAATTTGTCTGAACTTTTAAAATTCTTATGCCATAGATTGTTTCCAAAGTAGTTGAAACATATCAACCTGGTGCAATAGTTCTCCAGTGTGGAGCAGATTCGCTTGCAGGAGATCGCTTGGGTTGCTTCAATCTCTCTATTGATGGTGCTTATCCCCCAGTAAATTTCCTATTCTGATAAAAATATCATCATTCAATGTTAGGGATAAAGCTCGGTTGTTCTTGTTTATGTTCTTAGTTTGTCTTCTTCTCAAATATTGGTCTCTATTGCTTAGTGGATGGTTTAGCTTGATGAGAAAATTTATCTGTTGATGTTTCTTTAATAGGTCACTCTGAATGTGTTAGCTTTGTAAAAAGATTCAATTTGCCATTGCTGGTGAGTTTATATCAGTTTATGTTTTCCTTCCACTTGTGTTTTGGATGATTTTACACTAATGGACTTCTATCACAGGTCACTGGAGGCGGGGGATACACAAAAGAAAATGTTGCTCGATGTTGGACTGTTGAAACAGGAGTTCTTCTAGATACAGAGCTTCCTAATGGTATAAGTCAGCCTCTTTTCAAGTCTTGAATTATGATACGAAGATTTCATTTTATTTTGTTAATGGGATTGAATATTTATTTTGTTTAAGCTTTAAAGTGAAACAAACACTATTATGTATATTGTGAAAGTGATGGTGATTTGAACACTACAGACCTTTGAGGCTCTGTAAACCTAACTGCGTAAAGCCCCCCTCAAATTCTCTCAATACTGAATCTTCTCTTCACTGCTTTTCCCTCTTTTTTCTTTTTTTTTATCTTTGTTACTTCAAATGGTTTCCCCTTCCTTTCCACCCTCTTTGCCTCATAGGCAAGGTTGTTAGTTGCTATGACCCAAGCCTCTAGTTTGCCCCTTTCTCATAATTTCTATGCGGTCTAGCATAGGATTTCTGTAGTTGCACACAACACTCGGGATTGGTGAAAAATCTGCAATACATTATTGTAGTTATTGTTTCATTATATTTATTTTGCAATATTTGCCCGGAGAATAATTTATCCCCCAAATGCTTTCTATCTTAGTTCTGAGCTTGGGCTTTAGGTTTATGTCCCGATAAACAATATAATCCACCTTAACCCTACAAGCCCCTAAATAATACCATACCTTTGTTGTCCAATATAGTCGATATTCGGCATTCCAGATTTAAATTGTCTTATTCTTATGCAGAGTGGAATTTTTTCTTACTTGCTTTGTTCTGTCTTGCAGAGATTCCAGAAAATGATTATATTAAATATTTTGCACCAGAATTCTCTTTGAAGATTCCGAATGGGCAGATAGTATGTATTTATTTATTGGGGTTTCTCTCTAGCATTGAATTTAATTTAATTTACAGTGTGTGGTATCTTTACTCTTTACAATATTGCTTGTACTAATTTTTCTTTTAAATTGATCAGGAAAACTTAAATAGTAAATCATATCTTAGCACCATTAAAATTCAAGTCTTGGAAAATCTTCGTTGCATCCAACATGCTCCTAGTGTACAAATGCAGGAGGTGAGTGAGTTCATCCTTGAAATAGCAGCACCCCATCTTATACACAGGCTCAATTATTTATTTTATCATAAAATTGTTTCTTGTGAATGTTTTGTTTTGACTTTAGAGGTGTTATGTTACAAGCTCTTCAACTTTCTTGTATTACTAATCTTTTACCAATGGTTACTAATCAATTTTTGGGAGGTATATTTTTAAGCATTTGAAGTGAAAAATATTCCTTATAGTGTTTATAAATTAAAATGAGAATCGTTGGTAGATTGCGGATAGAGAAGGGGGTTCAAAAGTTGGGTGGAATTTCAGGAACTATATATCAACAATCGATTCAGTAAATGTGTTAAACTGAAGGAAGATGACCATTGAAATTGGGCATTTGGACTATTGAAATATATTATTTAGGCTATGCTTGTTTGTAAACTTGGACTTGGGCTCAAACCCCTTTGATGATGTCATCATCCAACTTCTTTTAACAATGCATCATCTGGTAGTGTTTTCCTAAAGGTGTGACTAATGTTTTGTGGGTCACAGGTCCCTCCTGACTTCTACATTCCAGATTTCGATGAAGATGAGCAGAACCCTGATGAGCGCATTGATCGTAAGTTGCATTTCTGATATCTATTTTAATCTGTGATTTTGGGATGCCTAATTTTGATTGCTGTCATTTTGGCTTCGTATTTCTCAAAATGTTCAAACTAAGTCTTAAACCTCAGTTTTCCTTCCATTCAATAATTAGCATAAATATAATAAGGAAACATATCATTGTTTATATAAATTAACCAAGAAAAATGTGTAAAATGTTTGAATAAAAATAGTATGAATGTGTATGTATGCACACACACATATATATAGAGAGAGAGTAGCAGGAAATATTGTCCATCTTAATCCTTCATTTTCTGCAAGCAACTCATTTTATCAGTTAGATTGAAAGAAAATTAAAGAGGGATAAGATGGAGAGTAACTCTTAAATTACTCTAGGAGTAATTTGATTTTGTGTAAATGTATATATATGCACACACCACATTTTTATTATACATCAAAATTTCCATTATTTTTATTATTTATTATATTAATCAGTAGTAGATAAACTTTTGGGGAAATAACTTAATTGAAAAATCATAAGGACTAAATATCAGTAATTAAACTAGAAGAACTAAAATTGAATATAGACTTTAAACCTAAAAATGTGATTAAGTAAAACAGTATTATTTTTCTTCCTCTCTTTGTCTTGGTGCCAAATCTTGGTTCATGGATATGCTAATTCCCTTTTCAGAGCACACTCAAGACAAGCGCATCCAGCGCGATGATGAATATTATGAAGCTGACAATGACAATGATCAAATGGATGTTTCATGAAGTTAGCTGGACCATGATTCACTGCAGTCACATGTCAGAGTCAAGGGGAGAGGTGCAGTCATGGTCTAATGGCTATTTATTTTTTATGGTATTTTAAGTTTATGAAGAATGCCAGAATCTCAGTTTTTTAACATATTCTTCCATGTGCACCCTCCGTTATTAGTTAAAATTTATTTGTGTATGTATTGGTTAAAATTTATTGAAAATTATAAAATCAGAAAAGATAGTTATTACTTATGAGATTTGCCAATTTTTTTAATTTTCAATAAATTGAGAGCAACTCTGACACAAGCTGAACATTATTTATTTGTACTAAGGTGCCATTTCATGAACAATGCTGGAACTAGAGTTGCCCTAGTTGCCAAATTAAAGAAAGGGGGTTGTATTGTTTGATTCAATTCATGGAAGGAAGAAAACGAAAAGAGAGTCTAATTTTCTCTTATTGACTTCTCCAATATGAACATATTGATTTAAATACTCTTGTTCCTTGAGATTAAAGGATAGACTGATAAAAAAATTTAATAATCTTATTCAACAAGATTCAATTAGTTAGTCTACTAAGATTAATGGTTAGTTTAGTTAATAACATTATATTTATATTAAAATTGTGAATATTAATGAAAAAAATTAAATATTATTTAAGTTTTAATTCCATGTATATTTCTCATATTTAATACATTTATTGTACTAATTTTACTTTCGAGATGTTTTTTTACACAAGACGAAGTTAGACTTCTAAAAACCATAAATATTAATGTATTTTATTTACTATTTATTGCAGCTAGAAAAATTATCCACAATTATGGGTATTTTTATAAAATAAATAACAAAAATGACACTATGGTCTTAAAAAATGAATAAGTTATAATTTTAATTAAAGTCTTGTAATAAAGAAGTGAGAAAGTGTTGAAAATATTTTCTTTCTATTAACAAACACTCTTCTACTCTTAACCAACCAACATATCTAATCAGTATCACCCACCATTAAAATCTTCCCTCCTCCGAAGCAGAGCACTGACATTTCTTGAATATGCATTTTTCAATTTTCTCCAACTGAAGTAATAAGCTTTGTGCCTACTGCGTGATATTCAATTGAATTTTTTAAATGCATTCACCACCCCATTACTCCCAATCAATGGTAGTAGGTAAACCTTGTCAAACTAAGTTAAATGAATCTGAACTTTTGGGTTCAATGCTGCAGCATCTAATTTGAAAGGCTTAGACAACTAATGCTTGTTTTGACACACGTCTTAAACATATCAAATCATGTTCACTATGTGAAAAATGCAAAAGTTTTGATTAATAGCTTCTGAAAAGATGTGTAACATCACATGCCAGTAAACAACCAAGTTAAATGAATCTGAATTTTAGGTTTGATTCAGTGATTGCATCTAACAACTAATAATAATAATAATATTCATCATTTGAAAGACCTAGACAACAAACCGTGCGTTTGCCTCAAACATATATAATATAGCTTCTGAAAAGATGTGCATAGCAGCACAACAGTAAACACAGAACCAAACACGCCCCAAATCAGTCCTCACCCGTGAAAAAATTCAAAAACGTGTACGTCAACATAATAGTCATCATCGTACATATCTCTGCTATAATCTGCTGAAATTCAGCATGATAGAATGGAACTTCTGACTCAAATTGTTATCTTTCAAACAATACATGGAAATAGTTGGGTTTTTGGGACAGTGAACCACTGAAACAAGATATTATGACATCTGCATCAATGGATCTATAAATTCACCACAGGATTGAATCTTTTGTACATGTTTTAGGATTCTTGTACATGTTTATTTTCTGCCAAAATGGTTTCCAGTAATGATCCGCAAGCATCTTCTAGCAAATCCAACACCTGCCAGTGCCAACATAATGATGATAAGCAAAGCATCAACCAAAAGTAAAGAGTTCTCCTGTAGTTCACTAGTGTTTGTTATCTTTGAAGATAGATGCATTTCTTGCATCATCAACAATTTGAGACCAGATCCACCAAGCAATATCCATATAATAGGTTTATTGAACCAAGTAGTAGCAAGCATCATTCAAAACTATCGTAGCACTAGGAATTAACACTCCACTCCAACATACAAGTCTAACAAAGTGCTACCATAACCAACATGATTCATGAATATCATTACCTTCTCAAACCCTTGCGCTCCACCATAATAGGGATCCGGGACTTCACTTTCATCATGCTTCTTACAATATGAACACATCAACTTAACCTGCATCATCACAATCCTGGTTAGACCAAAAAGTATACCAAACAAAAGCCCCAAAGAAGAGCAAGACCTTGCACCAACCTTTTTATGTGCATCATCCGGTAAGGAATGTTTTCCTTTCCATCTATTAAAGGCCTCCAATATGTCCTCTAAAGGAAACAAGAAAATGTCCATCAGAAGACATCACAAAGCACGTAACCAAACATTCCATCTCAGAATCTACCTCTGTTCTGCTTGTCCATAGCAAGAATGAGGTCAAAGTCAGTGAAATCAGAGGGCTTGATTGGCCTTGAAATAGAAGTTATCTGAATCCCACGCCTCTTTGAGGCTGCCCTCATTCTCGAGTCCGCTTCATTTCCCTTCAAAAAATCACCACCATCCCAAAAAAAATAATAACTTTATTAACAATCTGTAGAGTTTAATTTCCACGTACTATGAAAATCTTTACACTGGAATGCTTGGCATAACTGCTTAACTTTTATTGGAAAAATCAACCAACTTATCATCCATGATAACTTGTGATTGAAGATATATTTTAAATGAATGAACCTACAAAATCTTTCATATTGTATGTCTTCATTTCCACCCCCACAACATTCTCAATTTCCTCTTGAATTTTATAGAAAAATACTTCACGATTTGCTGTCATTCTTTATCAAATCCAGACTTAGCTTAGAATTAATGAAATTTCTATTCTTCTAACAAAATTGTGCATATAGATTACTGTCCTCAATATATATATATATATATATATATGTGTGTGTGTGTGTGTGTTTTATTGTGTGAAGTGCAATCACAAACTGACATATGACAAATATGATAATCTCCGTCTTAAGAATTATTTTTGATTGGTGGACCATATTGAGAAAATCTCAAGTCCACACTGAGTTGTGGGAACAATTATTGGATTAGTGGGGTTGAATGAGGCTAAACCAAGATGCCAAAACTAGTTCAGGGTCATCTAATACATTATCCACACACTAAACTGTTGGTGTGACCAAGTCACACATTGACCAGAAATAAGTCCAAATAAAATACATAAGTGTGAAACAACACTCATATCACCAGATGGGATTGAGTTAAGCTTTATTCTAAATGGTACCTGTAAAAAATTTGCTCATTCCTTTTAAACTAAAGATAAACTCATCATAATTTCTCTTCTAAAAAACTATCTTTTGGATGACAACAGAAGCCCACCTCGTGGTAATTGATAGTGCCAGCAGAATCAATTCTGAACATCGAATTGAGGCTCTTTTTGTTGACTAAGTCAGTGAATACTCCTTCGGCAGCGGGGCTTCTGCAGATGTTGCCGAGGCACACGAAGAGAACGGAAAATGGCTTTGTTTGGTTGTCCGTGACGGAGGCTGAGGAGGCCATGGACGCACGAATTGGAGAAAAGAAACGATTTTTGCAGGAAATGGCTAAAGGGGTTGTTGGGTTTCTCAGATTGAAGTTCGGAGTTTGCAAAGAAGGAACAATGAAGAGGAGATTTGGTGAATGGAGGAGTTGGGAAGAGTGGCAAAATCGTAAATTAATTACGCTCATTGTTCCTTCAAAGGACCGTGTTCTCAAATATTTTTTGTTTCTCCTATGACGTTTTTGAAGAGCCCAAGAAAAAAAGCTCCAATGAAAATTATCTCTTTTTTTTTCATTAATGTATTTTCTAGTGTGTTACTTTTTTATTAACTCTTTGAGAGATTTGTTTCCTAAAGTATTTTTTCTTGTTTAATTTTTTTTAGAACAAAAGAGTTTAGTTTAATGCATTTTCAGGGTAATTTATTTATTGAATAGTGAATTTCCACATGTGTATCATAAAATAATGTCGATTTAGTGTTTTTTAACATATTATCACTCTATTACAAATTTAATACATTAAAAATTTGAAAACTTCGATAGTGAAATGTATGAAAAATAATTTTGAGTGACAAAATTAATAGTTAAATAATAACATGCAAAAAAACTTTTTTAATATTGATAATCGAAAGCATTAAGGAATGAATGTAAGAAAACTATTATAAAGGTAAATGTATTTATATATGACTATATATATATAAAGTTTAAAGAAGCTAGAAGAAGAAAGGAACAAAGAAACAGAAAAACAATGTAATATGGATAAAAGATTGTGGAAATGGTATAAAAACAATTTTTTTTTTATTTTCTTTCACACTAAACACTAGTACAAAATATGAATTTTACGATGCTTTATAAAGATGGTTCGTAAATAACAGTCGTTATAAAAGAGGCGGTGACATTTTTATAATTTTTTTGCAAAATTTCAATGTTTTTAACAACGATTCTGCCTGAACCGTCGTTATATGTATGTTTTTTTAGTGTTTTTAACGACAGTTTCTTTTTTGCAATCGTTGTTATATGTATGTTTTTAGTGTTTTTTCACGACGGTTCCTTGTTGAATCGTCGTTATATGTCTTCTGGAACGCTTTTTTCTGTGTGATCTCCCTTCACTCTCTCCTCACTTTATCTTTTTCCTCTCACTCTCACTTCACCTTCATCCCACCTTCCACCTTCCTCACTCTCACTTCACCTTCATCCTTCCACCTTCCGCCTTCCTCACTCTCACTTTCACTTCACCTTCATCCCTTATGCTCGCACGACCAACCCTAAGGTTGTGGTCGCCTGCCTCCCTTCCTCCTACAACCGCACGCTACCACCGAAGGAGAACGCTGCTGCAAATTTTGTTCCGTCTTACCACCGCTCATCTCATCCGCACAACTTTTTCTCGCAAGTTAGGGTTCCGCCAAATTAGGGTTTTAATACTCTTTACTGTTTTTAATAAATTTGTGAATACAACGTGTTGGTTGGTTGGTTATGAGTCTGGGGGTGTTCGACCTTCGGTAATTTTGATTTAGATAATATTTGCGTTGATGAATGTAATGTAATAGACACAAAATGGGTCTTAAGATACAAGATGGACAAACAAGGTGAGACAATATTGTAAAATTCATTAAAAATAGGTAAAAAATGAATTTTGATCCAAATTTTTGTGTGGTAACTTGATTCAGTGTATATTTGATGGAGGAGTCCTCACAACTTGGAAAATAATGATAGATTTTGAGTTGCGAAGAATTAGTAGTGGAAAACTTCAAACGACCATAACTTTTGATAGAGAAGTCAGATGGAGACGCGTAAAAAATGAAAGTTGTTTGAAACGAGGTAACGAGTCTAGCTGCCAGTTCCCGACGTCTAACTGTCAATTGGCCCAACCAAAATTCCAAAAACCCATCATGTACTATCATTTTTTATTTTTTAGTATTATTTGGGTATTTTTTAGGTACTTTAAGGTTCTAGTTCTCATACTTACACTTATCATAAAATTCTGAAATTTTACATAATGCTTTCTAGTATAAATTAGAGATTTATCAAACCATTATGATTACATTACATTCAAAAAATTATTTATTATTCATATATTACATTACATAATCTTATTTGTGTGTTCTAACTTGAAATCTTATTATGGATATAACATGTTGAGTGGGGGGAGAAAGGCAAGTGCAAATGCAAAGAAATTCATTTGGATGTACCTTAAGGTAACCATGTATAACACTTTAGAATTACATCAAAATTTTCCATATATTTATAGAACTTTTTTTACACTTTTATATATTTAAATTATGATATTACATGTATTATTGTTCTGAAAATTTGATATTTTATGCAGGATTAGATTAGAGTAAAAAAATAATAATAAAAATTTAAGAAAAAAACGCTTATAACAACGATTCTCCATTAGAACCGTCTTTAAAAAGCATTTATAACGACGATTCTAGTGAGAAATCATTGTTATAAGTGTATTTCTTTTAAAGAAAATACTGTCATTTGGTAGAATAACGACGAATCATCGTTAAAGTAGTTTTATAACGATGATTCTAGAACTGTCTTTATGATTTTTAACCGTCATTAATTTGATGTTTTGTAATTGTATTTTTTTATTTTCATTTTTTTTTCACTTTATTTTATTTCACCTAATCAACCATTTTTTTCACCTGTTTCATTATTATTTTTCATTAATTTATGGCATAGATTGCTGAAAAAAAAAAATTATAATAAAGACTGATGTATAGGTTATGAATATCTATCAAATCAAATCTGTCAATCAAAATCAAATCATTAATTCTCTTATATTGTATTTAACATTTTGACTTATATAAATATATGAAAAACACGTAAATAAAACAACTATACAACCTATTTTTAAACAAATCATAGAATTATGAAAATGAAAAATTAGACAATATTAAATAGAATAAAAAAAAAACAACAACAATAGCAGTAGGAACTCATGAATCAAGTCTATTTTTTTACTAAATATAAATGTTGGATAAATATATAAGTAACACAGTATTTTGACTATAAATACTTTATTATTTATCTTATTAAATTTACTAATAAAATAATCGGATGTTCTTTTATTGCAACGAAAATGTTTAACTCCAATTTTCATATAATCATTGGAAAAATCTAACTACAAAACATTATCAATAGTTTTTATGATAATATTGTTTTTTTAAAATATAAACTAGACATAAAAGAAATTCATTCTTAACTTCAAATTCCAGAAAATAAAATAAAAAACTTAAATGTTTCCCTCAAGATGTTTAAAATTACTAACATTTAAAACCTTTATAAAGACAATAAATATATAAGTGCTGAAGATAGTCTTCATAACCATCTGATCCTGAACATGCACGTGAGAAGAGTGAAGGATACTGCAGAGCTTATTTACTTCATTCTTTAACTTCCCTCACCTAATCTTTATGCATATGCTTTCAAATTCTATTTTCATAATACTATAGTCTTATCATATTTGTACTTAAAACATTAATTTTATGTTACAGTTTTTGGTAGCACTAATCAAATATAAAAATAAAAATTTATTAAAATGAGGACACAAATTTACAAGGTGAGGTTGGCTAAACTTACATTAAAAAAAAAAATAATTTAACTATAGCGCAGGTTTGAGGACACTAAAATGATTATAAAATTAAATAATTATTAAGAAGTGGACTTTAAGTTTTTCTACTCACTTATATACTATGAAATGATCTTAATCTCTAGTCGACGTTAGATCTTCAACAACACACTTTCTCACGTCGAGACTATCAACTCGTGCATCTTGTGTATGAGACTATATATTATGGGTGGTCCGATAACAAGTGGTCTGATAAGCTCAACAAACCATCATTAAGATAAACTCGACATGAATTTAATACCAAGTTAAGAAGTTGACTTAAGGTTAACTCAACCTCATAAAACTAACTTATAAGATGAAGTTTATTTGGTAGAACTAATGAAACATAAAAATAAAAACTTATTAAAATATAGCTTTTTTTAACCTAATTTCTTACTGATAAGCTATTAACAAACTTATAAAAAAATAATATAACCTTTAAACTTCAGGCTTAAGGCATAAGTTTATTACTATTTTTATATTTAATTACATTTTAATTATTTAATAAATTTTAATATTTTCAATTAAATTTTTATTATCATTTTATTGAGTGTCTAGTATAGTTTTTTTTCATCTAAATACTTCGTGATTTGATTTTTGTCAATAATAAAATAATTTGACATTATTTTGATATTTTGTTATCCAACTCATCGATCTATTTACCTA
>Ga0123341_1002473_pt1 | contig 15246 bp, 6 predicted proteins | sample Turbeapinknodule_FD_89959 | JGI IMG/M metagenome (GOLD analysis project Ga0123341, IMG submission 89959) | Root nodule microbial communities of legume samples collected from Mexico - Turtle bean Mexico pink nodule | ecosystem: Host-associated > Plants > Roots > Nodule | place: Mexico: Nepantla... | reverse complement strand
TATCATGAATATTAAATTTATTTATTTATTTTTATTAATTTATTTTTTATTTTTCCTTTTTTATGATTATAATAAATAAATAAATAAATATAGAAAAATAAATTTAGATAAGTAGAAAATAAAATTATGCATATGAAATAAAAAAAAATGCAAATAAAGAAAACAAAAACTAATAACCAAATTCAAATTGAATTCCTCGACAATGGTGTCAAATTTGATAATTGTTGTTTAGCAGTTAACTTAAAATTATTTCAGCGTAGACAATCTAACTAATATTGGACCGTATAACGTTAGGGAGATTATAGTATAATTATGGTCAGATGACCCAAATCATCTCTCAACGAATCCAATAGTAAAATCACTAAAAAAAAATAAAAAAGAGGAGGTTGAGTTGTGAAAAAAAGTAGAGATTATAAAACAGTAAAAAATGTAGGTTAACTCTCAAGTTCCTCCACCAATGAATTCTTGAAGGTTATCTAAATATCATCACCCTTCAATTCTCACATAGGGTGAAATTAAATCAAACATATGTTAATACAATTCAACTGAATCTTATGAGCAAAAACATGCATATATTGATGTACTCATGAGATGGTTCTCTCCTCTCTATTGGATCATGAACACAAGAAATTAACTAGAACAATGCGAACTAACTAAGAAATCAAAGTTTAAGATAAAAAAGATTTTCAATCATGCGTTCAAGTACAATCTCTCACAAAATTCAGTTTTCTAGGAGATCAGAAGATTAAAACAATTGCAATAGAAAATTGAAAAACGAAATTTTTATTGCTCAGAACCTCAGAACTCAATGGGAAATTATAAGAGAATCAACCCAAAAATTATAACAAAATAACTCGTCTCAGTAGTATTCATCGTATAGCAGAATAAGACAAATACCCTATTTATGAATTCATAAAACATTGGTTTAAAGAAAGTTCATACGTATTTAATCAAGTATTCTTGCTAAAATTTGAAAAAAATTAAATCGCTTTCTTTTTTTAATTGATTATGACACATATTAATCAATTATTTCTACTTTGCATTTATTTCAGAAAAAAAAAGTTATAACAAAATAACTCCACACAAATATAAAAAAACTACCAAATGGTTATCTATGGGCAAATAACATTCCAATGTTCAAATTATTAAAACTATAAAAAGACAATAAGTGCAGAAAAAGAATATAACAATAAACATAAAATAAAGTAAACATTACTAATATGAAGTGTTAATAAAGTTTCCAAAAACATTACTAATATGAAAATGAACTACCAATGGTTATCTATGTGCAAATAACATTCTAATGTTCAAATTCTTAAAACTAAAAAGACAATAAGTGTAGAAAAAGAATATAACAATAAACATAAAGTGAACATTACTAATATGAAGTGTTAACACATAAGTTTCGAAAACTTTAGTTTTAGAAAATTAAATATATAATAATAATAAATTAGAGATATAATAAAATATGGTTGTGTTTACCATTTATTTAGGGTAAACACTTTCTGAAAACGTGTATTCAACTATTTTAAATGATCAGATTAAAAATCGTTTTTGAATTTAAGGTAAAATATAAACTCATACTAAATTGAAGAGTTAAAAAGAAGTTGAATCAAACATTTATTATTTATGATAATTATTTTGACTAAAAAGAAATAGTTTTATTATAGAATATATGTATAAAGAGAAAAATAATAGTGCAATGTTTATAATGATAGAGTATGGTGATGAACGGCTGAGATGAGGGTGAGGATGGAGGGCAAGGCATGGTTGATGTAGAAACCAGAGAAAGAGAGAGGCGAAATGGAAGAATAAGATTTGACGTGAGTGTGCTCGAACTAAATATTATAAAGAAGAAAGAAACAGAAAACGAAAGAAAGGATGAAAAAGAAAAGAGAGAGAACCGAAATTCAATCAGATCGAATACAAGCTTGACGTCCGCAGCAACACGCCAATCTCTCTCTACTTTCTCTCTCTAAAAAGCGTGAGAACACAGTAGGGCCCTTCACTGAAGAAGAAGAAGAAGAAGAAGAAGAAGTTGAAGAAGAAGAAGGAGAAACCCTAGAGAGAAAGGACCAACTCAACTCAACTCAGCTCAGCTCTACTCAGCTGAACTCAACTCAGGACTTCATATTTCTCGCCACAATTCAAATTCCTTTTCCATTCCGTTCTCATTTTTTTTTCTCTCTCGCCACTGTTTTCTCTTCGGTTTCGACTGGGTAGGTTCTTCTGAGTCCAACTCGCTTTCTTTCTCACGAGTCATGGATCGTTGATTCGCTCCATCTAGGGCTCGATCGACCCCTTTTTATTTCGCTACTGTTTTCGCTTCTTTTTGAGTTTCTTTCTTTTTAAATTCAACCGCGCATTTTGGTTTGATTAAATTAAGTTGAATTTCTTTTATTTATTGGTGTAATTTTTTTTTGAATTACAAGCTCAAATTTGGTATTTTTTAAAGGTTTCGGTAATTAGTGTGATTTACTATAATACTTTATTTATTTGTTTATTTATGTTAATTGTTACTGGGTGGTGTTTTGTTGACTGTTGTTGATGATTTGGATCTGAAAATTGGTGTGCTGTGCAGACTCATGCGGAAGGTGTTTGAAGAGTGCACGTTTGAATGTTTGAGTTTGTTTCGGAAGCGCAGCAAGGGCTTGGACTTTGGGTTGAAATGAAACGGTGTGGGGTTTGAGATTGGGAGGGTTTGTGTTTGGTAATTATTGGGCTTAGGTTTTTGAAAGGGCAGTTATAGTGAAGAGAATGGTTCCTCCTGGGCCGCCTACGCCACTTGGTGCCCAGTCCGTGCCGTCACTTCTGAGATCGAATTCCGGAATGATGGGGGGTCAAGGCGGTCCTGTGCCTTCACAAACTTCGTTCCCTTCGCTGGTTGCGCAGCGAAACCAGTTTAACAACATGAACATGATTGGTAATATGTCTAATGTAACTTCCTTACTGAATCAGTCTTTTCCGAATGGAATTCCGAATTCTGGGCTAGCTGGGCATGGGAGCAGCCAGCGCAGTGGAGGAGTTGATGCTGGGGCGGAATCTGATCCGCTGTCTGGTGTAGGCAATGGAATCAATTTTGGCAATACTTTGCAATCGAATTTGGGGAACCCGGGTCCATCTGGTCAAGGTCAGGGTCAACAATTTTCAAATGCTTCTGGTAACCAGATGTTGTCAGATCAACAGCATTCCCAGCAACTCGAACTTCAGAGTTTTCAGCATAGTCAGCAATCAATGCAACAATTCTCTGCTCCTCTGAGCGCTCAGCAGCAACAACAGCATTTTCAGTCAATTCGTGGTGGAATGGGTGGTGTTGGATCGGTTAAGTTGGAGCAACAGGTAAACAACGATCAGTTTGGGCAGCAGCAGCAGCAATTACCCTCAAGGAATCTTGCTCAGGTGAAGTTGGAACCTCAACAACTTCAAACAATAAGAAACATGGCAGCAGTAAAAATGGAGCCCCAGCATACTGATCAGCAGTTTTTGCATCAGCAGCAACAACAGCAGCAGCAACAACAACAACAACTTCTCCACATGTCAAGGCAATCCTCTCAGGCTGCTGCTGCTCAGATGAATCATCTTTTGCAGCAACAGAGACTTTTGCAACATCAGCAACATCAGCAACATCAGCAGCAGCAACAGCAGCAGCAACTCTTGAAGGCGATGCCTCAACAACGGCCCCATCTACCACAGCAGTTTCAGCAGCAGAATATGCGGTCTCCTGTGAAACCATCATATGAACCTGGAATGTGTGCTAGGCGGCTGACACATTACATGTATCAGCAACAACATAGACCTGAAGTGAGAGTTATTCTTGATATTGTGTTTTCTCTAAACATCTATATCTTCTGTCTTATTAATGATGCATTTGCACTTGATTTTATGCAGGATAATAACATTGAATTCTGGAGGAAATTTGTTGCTGAGTATTTTGCTCCGAATGCCAAAAAGAAGTGGTGTGTTTCCATGTATGGAAGTAGCAGACAAACTGGAGTTTTCCCTCAGGTCTGCTGCAAGAGAAAACCTTATAAACTATTTCTGATGCCTGGATAACTTCATCTAAGTTAGTCTCTTGATTATTCAATAATGTCTGTAGTCCATTCTCCATTATACTATTTTCCTTTATTTGCATCTTGATTTTGAAGTTGTGATTGCCAAATTATTATGTATCAAGCAACTATTGTCTTGAAAATTCTATGGGAATCAATGCGCTACCATGTTAAGTTCATGAAGTTAAGCATTAGTTTAAGCTAACATATTGTTTTTTAAATTTTTTTCAGGATGTATGGCACTGTGAAATATGTAATCGCAAACCTGGCCGTGGGTTTGGTAAGTTCTTTTTAAATTTTTCAGTTTAACTCGTCACATTATGTTTTGGTCTGCTACTATCTTACTGTTAGTGATTTTGAATTTTTGAGCATTTCAAATGTTTAAAAATATGATTATGTTGCATTATCTCCTTTCTGAAGTTTTTATGTATTTTCAGAAGCAACTGCTGAGGTTCTTCCGAGGCTTTTCAAAATAAAGTATGAAAGTGGTACTCTGGAAGAGCTCCTTTATGTTGACATGCCTCGAGAATATCATAATTCCTCTGGCCAAATTGTTCTAGATTACGCAAAAGCAATACAAGAAAGTGTTTTTGAGCAACTTCGTGTTGTCCGTGATGGTCAACTTCGAATAGTTTTTTCTCCAGACCTGAAGGTTGTGAATTGGAAGAATTGCCTTTAGCTTTTAACTACAAGCATCACAGATTATTATTGATATTTTGTTAGAACTACCTTTAGCTTTTAAGTAAAATTCAGTACACATTATTATTTATATTTTCTTAGAATCACCTTTATTTTTTAACTAAAAGTCAGAATATATTATTACTTATATTTTCCGTATTTCGAAAAAGTAATTGACATTTTGTTGGTTATTTCCTTTGCAGATATGCTCTTGGGAATTTTGTGCCCGGCGACATGAAGAGCTCATTCCCAGAAGACTTTTAATACCTCAGGTTTGTGACAAAAATTAATTGTTGAGAGACTTTATATCCTGATGATGTATCAATATTTGAGTACAAGATGTTTGTTGTGATGGTTAACCAATATTTTAGGGTTAGAATTTAGGGGGACTTTATATGTTTGTGATATGTATTGTTCAGATTAAGGAAAATTCAGATTAAGTGCACTTATATATTTTGATTATTGGTTTCAAAGATGATGACAAAGTGTTATACATGATGGTTATTTATTCTTATATGTATTCTATTTTTGTATGTAGATTAGTCAGCTTGGAGCAGTTGCTCAAAAATACCAGGCAATTACTCAAAATGCGACACCCAATTTATCGGTTCCAGAGTTACAAAGTAATTGCAATATGTGAGTCCACTTTTCCTTTATATTCTTTCTGCTAAGGTCTGAGCTGCAGTCTTTTGTTAGTGATCTAATCATGAAATTGTTATGATATACTTGCAAAATTACTCCTGTTCTTAAAACTAGTATGTATTTGTTTATTAAGTGGTAAGTTTCTGCTTCTTGATTTCCTCAATTTTTCTGGATCTCTTATATGAATCTCATTATGAATGTGTTAATAGTGGCTTGGCTTCTAATAAAATCTTATTTTTTATTTTATGGTATAATAAGAGAACAAATGTCTGGCTTATTTAAGTCTATGTATCCTTGATTCATACATATATTTAATGGGAGAAGGTGCAAACATTTGTCTTTTCCATGTCCATAGGAAATATCTATCTTTAAAGTTTTTCACATGTGGTCCTTGTCAGTGCATTTGTCTTAGACAAAGAATTTAGGAATTGCTACGCAAACATAGTTTAAATTGTGATTTACATCGTGAAATCGTCCTATTCTACGGTCTTGTACAATGCTTCCGACTCAACTTGGACGTGATTGTAGCATAGTAAAATTGTCTCGCAAAATTGCAAAATCATGCATATCACATTTTTTCTGTGTTTCTTATGCTACACTTCCAACCAAAAGCTTGTTCACCTTCTCGAGTCAATGAGTTTTTGGCTAAAACCCAAACCCAATTGGAAGATAAGGACACATAATGTTTTCTACGTAAAGTTTCTTCTCCTTAAGAAATCCGGAAACCGCTCGTACTCATGGACTTAAGGCACCGGTATGGTTTTTCTTCCACATCTCCTTGTTTGATGCAAACAATTTGCACACACGGTCATAACACCGGCAGGGTTTTGCTGTTTCCTCTCCTTGCTTGCCGAAAGGCACTCACAGTCACAGACTCACGACATTGGCATGGTTTTGCTACATGAAGGAGATAGAGCTAATGAAGATCCCTTGATTTTTCGTTTTAATATGAATGATATATATTAGAGGAAGCATTGACAAAGTGATTCATTCTGTTTTAATTATTTATGTTATTTGCACAGGTATGTGTATATATATATATATAAATATATAAATAATGTATATCATATTTTTGTAGAAAGTAAAATCTATGATCTGTGTTATGATCCCATGATTTACGATTTTGTGAGCCCTTCACGATCCATACCATAATCTCGATATTAACCACCTTGTGCTACACACATTTATTGTTTCATTTTGAAGGAAAATTTTGTTCTTGGGTTTTTATGTGACTTCTAAACGCTGGTGTTGCTATTAAGAAATTTGCATGTATAATGTATAAGTTCTCGTCACATTTAGGCTTTTAGGAATGTGTCTGATATGCCTACTTCCTATTTCCACTTATAGAACTTTTTCTTGATCCACTTGTGGTCTGACTTAAAGTAAGTTCACTTGATTTTGCAATCTCTGTTTGTTTTCCTTAATTTAAATGTTGCTTTACTGCTTTCCAGGTTTGTTGCATCAGCCCGTCAGTTGGCGAAAGCTTTAGAAGTTCCATTGGTCAATGATTTAGGATATACAAAAAGATATGTGCGGTGCCTTCAGGTAATGTTCTACTTGTTGAGTCATGTTCTTTAATATTGAAAGTCGAATCCTATTGTGATTTCACCTGCTGCATACCAAAAGATTGACGACTGTAGATTTTTATTTTCTTATGTTTAATATTTTCATGGTGGTTTTTTAAATATTTTCTTGGCAATTTTCAGGAGTGGTTATGAAAGTTTTCTTTTAAATACTTATATTTTACCTAAAGAGACAATTTTATCTAAATAAAAAGTAATTGGGAAATTTATGGAATTATGAGCTTATTGAAATATGTTCTCTAGTGAATTTTATGGAGTAATTAGGGCTGCTAAGTTAACTTGTCAATCCTTTCTCTCATGTTGCAGATATCAGAAGTGGTAAATAGTATGAAAGATCTGATAGATTATAGCAGAGAAACACGGACTGGACCCATGGGTAAGTTAATGATATTTTTACTGGTTTGGAATACATTTGTGAGCATGGATATGGATATGGTTATGAAATAGTGTCATGTTTTATCAAAAGCCCCAGCTATCTTATCCACATATTATTGCAATGTTCCATTCCATTTTCTAATTGAACAATGGGCATCATATAGATGTGGAAAGCCTCAATGCATATACCTTTATAATTTATGTTGGGCTAAATTATTTATTTAGTTCCCATGGTTTCTGGCTAAATAAATTCAGCTTAGTCCCAACTATTATGACAAAAATACAGGTTTCTATAATTATCCAAACTATGCAAAACGATCCTAACTGTCAGATGTCATTATGTCCCTATGATAACTGTGTTAATCAAATTTAAAAATACGAAGTATCAAATGGTGATACTGGCAAACTGTTAGGATCCAATTGGAAGGTACGGGACTTGAGTTCCACATTGGAAATATGTTGATTCAACTGTAGGATATTGCATAAGGCTTTGGGCTCTCCAACTACATGAGCTAGCTGTTGTGGAGCAACTCTCACAAGGTTCGTATCAATTGGTATCAAACCTTCTTACATGTCTCTTAGCTCCAAACGAGAGGAGCCAGTGGTGACACCATCATTGCAGTGTTCACCCCCAAAAGTCTAGTGCATTGCCAGCCTGTGTTGAGGCTGCCAAGAGTGTTGGGATATCGGGATCCAATTGTTGGATGAGACATGAATTCTACATTGGTAGTATGAGATTCTAGCGTGGGGTTTACTAGGTTTTGGGCTCTCCATCTACAGGTACTAGCTTTTTTGCTCTGGCTCTCTTAAGGTTCTTATCATTTGTTAGGTGTCTGTTAGTAATGGTCATCTCTTAGTATTTGTTAATGAGGAATTAATCAATTACACTTGTGAGTTAGTTGGTTGAAGAAATAAAGGTTGTGATTTGCAAGAGAATTGAAGCCTTTGGCATTGTTGAGATTAAAAACCTTCAAATTTCTGCAAATTAGGCACTGTTATGATGGAGGATATTCCTTGGAGCTATGAGGATATGTTCATAAAAATGATTCCAAGATGTCACCAGGGCCAGTATCAGCTTGGGTTCTCTTATGTATGTTATCAGGAGAACTGTTACACCTTGGTGCTCATATGTTTGTCAGTATTATGCTAGAGTCAGAGTAGATGGGTGTGAATCCCAATTCCAAAGTAGAAATGGTGCTGGCAAGGTGATGTACACAATGGCAGGCTTGTAATTACACATAGTTGGCTAATTTTTTGACCTAATGGACCAGGCCCTTAGCACTGACGTTTATTTTCACCAAACACCCAGAGGTGTTTTATTTGTGTCAAACCCAACAAAGTGAGACAAAGGTAGTGATGAAGGACAAGAAAAACAGGAGGTTCTTTTTCTAAATTCACGGACCCAGAAGAACAATGACTCTGAAAAGGGATGGAAGAGATTTTCTGTGATTTGTGTATTTGACCCATATTTGTGTTCATGGTAGGAGCATTGACAGTGAATTTTTGGCTACAGTTGTTTTGTTGGCTTTGTGATCATGCTTGAACCGACCTGAATACTGATATGGACTTTTTAGCAGCAGCTGGCATCACCCTTTACCTTGAGGACAAGGTGAATAATTAAGTGGGGATTATAGTTAGGTGTCTGTTAGTGTTAGTATGTCTTAGCAGTTTTTTTAGTAATTGTTAATGAGTTTGGTACATTAGTTATGGTAGTTGGTAAAAGAAGCGAGGCATATTGCCTCCTATGAATAAGAGGGGAGGGAAGAGAGTGATCACCTTGTCAAAAGGCTCCAATTCTCACAAATGACAGGCATAAAGTGGCACGAAAGTGTTACTTGTCAGTCCATGTGAGTCAGTTATGATCATTATTTGGAATTTTTATGTCAGTGAATTATTGATGCTGACTTTATTTGATATGATTAGTATGATTAAAAATATAAAGCACTAACCCTTATTTATACCAATAGTAAATAAGGAGACGAATCATGAATCAAATCTTAAGAAATCTAAGATACTCTTAAACTATTCTAAAACGATTATTGGATACTTTTCATATTTTCTAACACTCTCCGGACTAAGACTAAAAGGTTAAAGTTTGCTATGCTTTAAGCTTATAAATTATACCTTTTAAATATAATATGGCTGCACCAAAAATGGCTGAAATTATTATCATCCTAGAGAGTTGGGTAGAATATTTCATTACAAAGGAGGGAATTCATCAATGAGATGCGAGAAATCACCATTAGTGCAAGTATTGTGTAAGCCAGTTATCTCATCTGTGCTATTGTACCATTAGCCCCTCAACAGTTGTTAGTTACTGTTGTAAGGTTTGCAGAGAAACTAGTGTACAAGCTGGTCTGTTCTCAGATTGTGATAAGAAGAATCGTTATCAATTGTAAAAATACATTCAGAATCTATCACTGTGGTCTCCTTTTTAAACTCTCAAATTCTTTTAGTCATTACATCAAATGGGAGGTTGGTAGTATAAATCCTAGCCAATTCATCTCTATACAGAGCATTGTGAGAAAAAGTCAATGGGAAGGATTAATGCTGCTAAAGAACATCCTTACAAACATTAAATGGTTTGAATGAAGATGAGGCGAGTGTCTAAGGTCAATTAATGCATTTGTGAAAAATATGGGGTCAAATTGCATTTTGGAACAAAATCCTGGAAGGTGCCAGGCTGCACCTGGGATTGAGTTTGATGCAGGCGAGTGTCTAAGGTCAATTACATTTGGAAGGGCAGATTGCATTTGTGAAAAAGTTGGGGCCCGAATGCAATTTGGAACTAAAACTGGCAAGTGCCCAGGCTGCACCTGGGATTGAGTTTGATGCTAGATCATATTTACCCACCCTAAAATTGCTGTAGTGGGTTTAGCTATTGTGAAATTTTATATGCAAGTTAAACAATTCATAATATCATATGCGGACATACACAAGCTCATAAAAAATCCTGGAAATTATAGACATTCGAATGTTGGTGATAGAGAACAGAGATAAAATCATGAGAGAGCAAGATCATTAAGTAAAAGAAAAGATGAGAACAGTTAAACAGTGAACTGAATAGAACCAACAGAGCAAAAGGTTTCAGAGGACAGAACAAGATCAGAAACACTAAGAAAGTACTGGAAAACTTTAGAAATTATCAGAGATGGCATCCGAGAGTAGAGGCTCATGTTTTAGAAACACAACGGATAACATAATATCAGAGATGGTACCAGAGAACAGTGCCAGGCTAGTCGGATGTATATATGAGCAAGGTCAAACCACAGAACAGAGATTAGGGCAGAAAGAATTGATGAGACAAGGTTAGGAATGAACAAAGCAGGTCATATAAGTTTGGAAAGTACAAACTTTCCCCCAACAAACGAATGAAGTGACACTAATTTCAGGGGTGTCTTTCTTCACCTGAGAAAGATGAGTTGTTGACATGTGAAAATAATAGCATACTGACAATGGACACAATTTTGGCCATGAAGAGCACTTCACTTTGGTTGTGTTGGCACACGACATGGGCATAGTGCTGCTATCACGAGCTATGAACAACTATGGGCTACATCACATGGGAGAACCGTGGTCCAATCACATCTGACTGAGATCATCGGGATTACACAATGTAGATTTATATATAAAAAAATGCTTGATTTTAGGAAACTGAGCTGCAGAATATTCTAGGTCTCTGAAGATGGTACTGCAATAATACTATATTGAAATTATAGGATTTTAGGTATAGAGGGAGAAAGGGGAGACAGGAGGAAATGATATTTCTTGGCTTAACATATGATGAAAAACCAAAGCACTAGCCCTTATTTATCTACTAGATCATTATGCTAAATAAAGAAACAAGTAATTTTATATTAGGAAATATGAAAACAATCTGATAAGATAATCTAAGATACTCTAAATTATTCTAAAGATATAATGAAGATACTATTCTACATTTTCCATATATCCTAACATGTGGTGTAATTCCTTTTTCTCATTCTGGGAATGTGCTTGTGTTTATACAAGTTCTCAAGTCTTTACATGCTGGTTGGCAGATGGTAAGAGCAATTGCTCAAACCAATTTTTTACTGAGATAAACTGTTTGTTTGGTTCCAAGGGAAGAAACTGTATTTAATTGTTTTTCTTGGGGTGGGGGATAGAAGTTGGATGAATTTACTAGTATACTTTGCAGTAGACAAATAAAATCATCAACCGACTAAGGGTAATTTAGTTAACTTTTTATTAACTTAAAGCATATTCCCTCCCCTTCCAATTCCCCAAATATATAGGACACAAAAAATGAGGAGGGATTTGGGCATCCTTATTAGTTTTCCTCTCACCAGACGCTATAAAAAGTTTCAATGTACAACTATGCATCTATTTTGTTGTCTGAGGGAAACTGTGTACAAACTCTTTTCATAAGTTTTGGTACTCAATATATTTTAGTTTCAAATTGTAGGAAGGTTTTTTAATGCATTATTGCCAGTTGTTTAACTGTAATGATATACTGATTTTAGAATCGTATTTTTGTTGCATTTTATCAGACAGCTTAGCTAAATTTCCTCGGAGAACAAGTGGTTCATCTGGACTTCATAGTCAGGCACAACAGTCTGAAGATCAAATACAGCAGCAGTCACAGCCTCAGCAGCCACCCCCGCATATGCCCCATACTTCAAATGGTGATCATAACTCTGTGCAAACTGCTGCAATGCAAATTACTTCTACCAATGGTGTGACAAATGTAAATAATTCTGTCAATGCAGCATCTGCATCAACCGCCACAAGCACCATTGTTGGACTTCTCCACCAGAATTCTGTGAATTCTAGACAAAATTCAATGAACAATGCAAGCAGCCCTTATGGTGGTAGTTCTGTTCAAATTCCATCCCCAGGTTCCTCTGGTAATGTTCCACAGGCACAGCCAAATGCATCCCCTTTTCAATCACCCACACCATCCTCATCTAACAACCCACAAACATCTCATCCGGCATTAACTTCCGCAAACCACATGGGTACAGCAAACTCACCAGCTAATATTTCCTTGCAACAACAGCAGACTTCTCTCCCTGCTGAAGCCGACACAGCTGATGCCCAGAGCTCAGTCCAGAAAATCATTCATGAGATGATGATGTCCTCCCAGATGAACGGCCCAAGTGGAATGGCTGGTGCTGGTTCTCTTGGAAACGACATGAAAAATGTAAACGGGATTCTACCAGGGAGTAACAATTCAGGGCTCAACAATAACAGTGGCCTTGTGGGTAATGGGGCTGTAAACAGTAATTCAGGTGTTGGGGTTGGTGGTTATGGCACAATGGGTCTTGGTCCATCTGGAATGAGCAATGGAATGAGACCTGTAATGGGACATAATTCCATCATGAATGGAAGGGGAGGGCTGGCATCTCTTGCTCGCGATCAAGTTATGAATCAACAGGATTTGTCAACCCAACTACTTAGTGGGCTAGGAGCAGTAAATGGCTTTAATAATCTTCAATTTGATTGGAAACCATCTCCATGAGAGCCTTTGTAATCTTGTGGATGTTGCGATTCTTGGGCGGCTGCTTGTGCAGCATGAGAAATGCTAGAATTGCCTTCGGCCCCTGGCCCTGGCCCTGGAGATGGCAGAACACAATGAGGTCGTCATAGGTCGTTGTACTAATCTGTTGTTTTTATATATATAAAAATGAAAATTTGTTGGCTGGTTGTTTGGCTGATGGGGCTGATTTTCTTTTGAATTCAATTGTAACTTTTAGTTTTTGTATTTTTTAAATATCTTGATGGCATTCACAACTTATCCATTGCACACGCAAGAAAGTTGATGCTTGGGGCTGCAAACTGTAAGTGATTAGGAGCATGTATTTATGTTCGTCAGCACAGGACAAGTCCGGCACCATGTGATCGAGCTCATGCCCAGCTTGAAAGGCCATGAAGACATTGGAATTTCCCTTTTACTCCTAAACCTGGAGTAATTGTGCCAAATTAAAACATGGCATCAGAAATTATTTGTTCTGTGATCGAATTTGTGACTATAGATTTCCCTCCATCGAGAATTTATACAATGTAATCTATACAAAATGTTGAAACGGACATGGATACAAAGTACTTTTTGGTGTGTTTAAAACCATAAAATGAAAATGAAAGATGGTCTATAATTCATGGTGAATTTCCTTATCATAACAATTTTCCAGTTATATATCACCATATTTCTCCTGTTAAGGAAAGGGTGGACAATTTCGCTTTCTTCCCTTATTTTTAACTCTTTTGTTATTGAAGAACGGAACAGTTGGTATGCTTCTGACTCTGAGTTGTGCTGTATTTTGTCTGCAAAACTCTTAATGGATTTTGGTTGTTTTGTTTTGTTTCATTTACAGTTTTTAAAAATAGAAGTGGCCTTTTTATTGGGAAGATCTAGATCCATTTATTTTTAACATATTTTGGAATATGGAATAAAATCAATGGCCATTTTACTGGAATGAATTAATTCAAAGATTTAACGCTTGTAGGAATTAATTTCCTCATGGAAAGTAAATGTTTAGTGGGAAGTAATTCCTTGGAGGAAATTTAGTACCCAAGTCTAAATCAAGTTTAATAAAATCAGAATTGGTGTTTATTCAATTTCTTGTGTTTCTATTTTTATATTATTTTCACCTTTTTGTCTTTTGTTAGGAGTTTGATGTTCAATTTGAGATCACATAGCAGAAATTATCATTAGGCATTAAAGGATGGGTTTAATTGCTTGGTTTGACATGTTAAACTCAAATTCTTGTTACTGTCAGCAATTGTTGCATGAATATGATTGGTACAAGTGGAGAAGTTTGTTAATCAAGACCTAATCAAGAGTACTGAATATTGAAGTTTTAGTTTAACTTTATTGTATTATTTATAACTTCCATATTTCAATGAGTGTGAATCATGCATCTAGCATTAATTAAAATAAGAATAAACATCACATTCCTCGTTGACACTTATTTAAACTTTAGTGTTTTTTAAAAATATTTAAAAAACTTCAAATACAATATAATCAATTATAATTTAATATAATTAATTATTATTATTGGTATAATCAATTATTTTTAAATTAGTTTCAAAATGTAAACTCACAGTTAATCAATTATTATGAAATAATCGATTAAGTTGTTGTTTGGATTCAAAATCATTTAAGAGCAAAATAATCAATTAGGTGAAGATATACTCATAATTGTTATGAGCATTTAATTGATCTTATGATTTAATAATTTATTCTAGTTGTGTTTCCAACTCATTTAGCTAGGAATGACTAAGTTAAGAATACTCAAGGGGTTAGTAAAGAGTTACGAGCTTAAAGAATATTGTAATGTACTTCATAATAGTAGTCTACCTAGTTGAATTTGACTTGTTAGATTAAGAATTGAATGTACATATTTTCTCCCTCTTATCTCCTTTACTTTGCATGTTACTATCATATGCACTAATCTAAGAAGGAGATTTATTGTGAGAGTACAAACCTAAAATGGTTTCATTAGAACTTCTTCTAAATGAGTATTTAATTTGTACTTCTGATGTTTGACCAAATAAAGAAACCATGATCTAACCACTTGTGAATCATTAATCAAGTGATTCAAATGAGTTGCATAATTTGCATCTATCTTGACCTCTTAGAAGAAGAAGAAGTTGAGTTCAAAATAAGTTTTTTTGAATTGACAAAAAATTTCTTTGTTTGTTGAGATTGATCATCTATAAATCTCTTATGAAAATATACTTTACCATCTCAGTCTATTGCTACAAATTTGTGCAAATCAAACTTGCATTAGTTAGTGATCCTGCCTATTGACCGGAACGCTGGAACCTGCCTCGTCAAAGGATCGACGTGTGCACCGCTTCGAACCTCCGTCCTTCTTCAAGATCCACCTCAAGAACCTGCAAAAGAACAGAGCGGCGCCGCTGCGGCCGATCGCACT
>Ga0123341_1002472_pt1 | contig 15247 bp, 7 predicted proteins | sample Turbeapinknodule_FD_89959 | JGI IMG/M metagenome (GOLD analysis project Ga0123341, IMG submission 89959) | Root nodule microbial communities of legume samples collected from Mexico - Turtle bean Mexico pink nodule | ecosystem: Host-associated > Plants > Roots > Nodule | place: Mexico: Nepantla... | reverse complement strand
ATTTTTTTCGTGGGTGAATACTCATCCTTTTGACCTGAAATTTGTGGCGTTTTTTCCCAAACTCAGTAGAGATTCTACATCATATTTCAGGAAAAAACTATTTCCAGAGAAATTTTCAGAAATGTTGTGCAAACCAAGGCTGTACTCTATCAAAACTTTTGAAATTTCGCCCTACTTTCTGCAATTTTATTCTGCGTCCGTATTACGCTGAAAAAATTCACACAAGTACTTTCATATGCTGTTTGCACCTAGGTAAGGAGGCACATCCGTAAACAAATCACAAAAAGAAGATACGGGGAAGAGAAGCGGGGACCTTTTGTTTTCGGAAAACTAGTTTTGTTCATTTTCGGTCTGGGACTTACTACGCCTTACTCCTTGGGTATTTTGGTCTGAAATTTTTACCAGATGATTGTCAGTGTGTCTGTTGAGTTTTGGCTGAGATTTGAGCCCCAAATTCGTCCCACAAGATTGACAATAAATTTTTTATTCATTACTGTCAGGGCTTAAAGGAAGGTTCGTTTGTGTGCGAAACTGTTTGATTTTTTTCGTGGATGAATACTCATCCGTTTGACCTGAAATTTGTGGCGTTTTGTCCCAAACTCAGTGGATATTCTTACGTGAAATTTCAGGAAAAAACTATTTCTGAAGAATTTTTCAGAAATTTTGTGCAAACCAAGGCTATCCTCTACAAAAACTTGTGAAATTTCGCCCTACTTTCAGCAATTTTATTCTCGGTCCGTATTGCGCTGAAAAAATTCACACAAGTACTTTCATATGTTGTTTTCACCCAGTTAAGGAGGCACGTCCGCAAACAAAACACAAAAAGAAGATACGGGGAAGAAAAGCCAAGACCTCTTGTTTTTGGAAAATCAGTTTTGTTCACTCTCGGTCTGGGACTTACTACGCCTTACTCCTTTTGTATTTTGGTCTTAAATTTTTACCAGACGTTCGTCAGTGTGTCAGTTGAGTTTTTGATGAGATTTGAGCCCCAGGTTCGTCCCACAAAATTGGCAATAAATTTTTTATTCATCACTGCCAAGGCTGAAAGGAAGGTTCGTTTGTGTGCGAAACTGTTTGATTTTTTTCGTGGGTGAATACTCATCCGTTTGACCTGAAATTTCTGGCGTTTTTTCCCAAACTCAGTGGAGATTCTTACTTGGAATTTCAAGAAAAACCTATTTCCGGAGAATTTTTCATAAATTCTGTGCAAACCAAGGCTATCGTCTACCAATACTTGTGAAAGTTCACCCTAATTTCTGCAATTTTATTTTGGGTCCGTATTGCGCTGTAAAAATTCACACAAGTACTTTCATATGTTTTTTGCACCCAGGTAAGGAGGCACGTCCGTAAACAAATCACAAAAAGAAGATACTGGAGAAAATGTCAGGACCTTTTGTTTTCGGAGAACCAGTTTGTTCACTCTCGGTCTAGGACTTACTACGCCTTACTCCTTGGGTATTTTGGTCTGAAATTTTTACCAGACGTTTGTCAGTGTGTCTATTGAGTTTTGGCTGAGATTTGAGCCCCAAATTCGTCCCACCTCATTGGCAACAAATTTTTTTATTCATCACCGCCAGGGCTGAAAGGACGCTTCGTTTGTGCGCGAAACTGTGTTATTTTTTTCGTGGATGAATACTCATCCGTTTGACCTGAAATTTGTGGCGTTTTTTCCCAAACTCAGTAGAGATTCGTACGTGGAATTTCAAGAAAAAACTATTTCCGGAGAATTTTTCAGAAATTTGTGCAAAGCAAGGCTATCCTCTACCAAAACTTGTGAAATTTCGCCCCACTTTCTGCAATTTTATTCTGGGTCTGTATTGCACTGAAAAAATTCACACAAGTACTTTCATATGTTGTTTGCACCCAGGTAAGGAGGCACGTCCATAACCAAATCACTAAAACAAGATATGGGGTAGAAAAGCCATGACGATTTGTTTTCGGAAAACCATTTTTGTTCACTCTCAGTCTGGGACTTACTACACCTTACTCCTTTGGTATTCTGGTCTAATATTTTTACCAGACGTTGTGTCTATTGAATTTTGGCTGAGATTTGAGCCCCAGATTCATCCCACAAGATTCACAATAAATTTTTTATTCATCACTGGCAGAGGTATAAGGTAGGTTCGTTTGTGTGTGAAACTGATTCATTTTTTTCCTTGGTGAATACTCATTTGTTTATCCTGAAATTCGTCGCGTTTTCCTCCAAATTCATTGGAGATTTTTACATGGAGTTTTAGGAAAAGAACTATTTTGGAAGAATTTTTCAGAAATTTTGTGCAAACCAAGGTTATCCTCTACCAAAACCTGTCAAATTCTGCCGTACTTTCTGCAATTTGTTTTTGGGTCTTTATTGCGCTGAAAAAATTCACACAAGTATTTTCATATGTTGCTTGCACTCAGGTAAGGAAGCACGTCCATAAACAAAACACAAAAGGAAGATATGGGGTAGAAAAGCATCAACGTTTTTTTTTTTTTCAGAAAACTAGTTTTGTTCACTCTTGGTGTGGGACTTACTATGCCTTACAGCTTGGGTATTTTGGTCTGAGATTTTTACCAAACGTTGTGTCTATTCAATTTTGGCTGAGATTTGAGCCCCATATTCGTCCCACAATATTGGCAATAAATTTTTTATTCATCACTACCAGGGCTGAAAGGTAGGTTTGTTTGTGTGTGAAATTGTTTCATTTTTTTCCTAGGTGAATACTCATCCGTTTGACTTGAAATTTGTTGCATTTTGTCCCAAATTCAGTCGAGATTCTTACGTGGAATTTCAGGAAAAAAAACCTATTTCAGGAGAATTTTTCAAAAATTTTGAGCAAACCAAGGTTATCCTCTACCAAAACATGACAAATTTCGCCCTACTTTCTGCAATTTATTTGTGGTTCCGTATTGCGCTGGAAATATTCACACAAGTACTTTCATATGTTGTTTGCACCCAGGTAAGGAGGCACGTCCATAAACAAATCACAAAAATAAGATACGGGGTAGAAAAGCCAGGACCTTTTGTTTTCGGAAAACCAATTTTGTTCACTCTCGGTCTGGGACATACTACGCCTTACTCCTTGGGTATTTTGGTCTGAAATATTTACCAGACGTTCATCACTGTGTCTATTGAGTTTTGGCTGAGATTTGAGTCCCAGATTCGTCCCACAAGATTGGCAATAAATTTTGTATTCATCACTGCTAGGGTTGAAAGGAAGGTTCGTTTGTGTGTGAAACTGTTTGATTTTTTTTGTAGGTGAATACTCATCCCTTTGACCTGAAATGTGTCACGTTTTGTCCCAGATTCAGTTGAGATTCTTACATGGAATTTCAGGAAAAAACTTTTTTGGGAGAATTTTTCTGAAATTTTTTCCAAACCAACGTTATTCTCTACCAAAACTTGTGAAATTCCGCCCTACTTTCTGCAATTTTTTCTAGGTTTGTAATGCGCTAAAAAAATTCACACAAGTACTTTCATATGTTGTTTGCAACCATGTAAGGAGGCATGTCCATAAACAAATCACAAAAAGAAGAAACGGGGTAGAAAAGCCAAGACGTTTTTTTTCGAAAAACCAGTTTCGAAAAGCCAAGACGTTGTGTCTATTGAGTTTTGTCTAAGATTTGAGCCCCAGATTCGTCCCACAAGATTGGAAATAAATTTTTTATTCATCACTGCTAGGGCTGAAAGGAAGGTTCGTTTGTGTTGAAACTGTTTGATTTTTTTCCTAGGTGAATACTCATCCGTTTTTAATATGACCCAAATCCATAAAAAGATGACCATGGATGCCAACTTTGGAGGGTCATCTCAACAAGCAAATGAAGATTCCATTTATAGGAGGAATGGTCAAGGACCAAAGCATTTGAAGTTCTTCCTATTAGACTTTTTAAAATTGAGGCCCAAGCTCAACAAGCCCAATCCCAATCTAAGGCCCAAGACCAACCCATGATCTCATCATCCATCATGCCTCAGAAGATTACTAAGAGCAAGGGCACAAGCATTAGTAGATGAGCTTCAATTGATGCCTCTTTTTGTAATTTCTTTAGAGTAGATTTAAATAGAACATAAAAGGGAGGTGTGGATAGGAGTTTAGGGCATATGAGAAGAAGTAGCAAAGTCACACTTTCCATGTGAAGTCACACATTCCATGTGACTTGTATTAGGCGGCAATTTCAAATGAGTTTCATTTGAATTTCCCACTTATTTGCTTTGTTAAAACCGAACCTCTACTAGTATAAATGGGGGTGCTTGGTTCAAGTAAAAATACATTGAATTTGAAGTAAAGTTACTATACACAATTTGTGTGAGAGTAGTGAGAATTGTTCTCCTAACCTAGTCTTATCTTGTGAGTACTTTGGGAGCTCTAAAGTGGCAGTAACATCACTTATCTTGAAGTCTATTCATCTTCCAAGTGGCGTGAACCTCTTCCCTTGCTTCAACCACATAAGTTTCCCTATCATTCATCTTTTAATTTCATTTCCATTCCATATCAATTTCTAAACATGTCTTGTTCATTTGTTCTTGTTTTCAATCGGTAGAATGATGTTGTTTCTTGATTCTAATCGGTTGAATTGTTTTGTATGAAGTTTTCAATCGGTTCATTGTCTTTAGATTGTGTTTCTATTCGGTTCATATTGATTGTATTGTGTTCTTGATTTCGCACCATTATTTGTCATTCATAATCACCTATACTTGTCTTTTTTCCTTTAATCTTTGGAAATAAACTTTCACATCTACTTAACACTTGTTAAGTTAATGTCCATTGGGAATTTTCCTTAGATTTCTCACCTTAATTGCTTAAGAATTCAGATCCTAATTCTAAAAAGTGTCACCTAATGAATCAACCTAAAATCAACTCACATCATGTGGTATCATGAGCTATGGTTGTGTTCATCTTTTTGAGTTGATTTGGCACTTTTAATTCAAGCAATTTACATTCAAGTACCTTTACTTTCAAGTACCTTTACATTCTTGTTCTTTAAATTCAAGTACCTTTACTTTCTTGTCATTACATTCTTGTTTTTAATTTTCCAGCACCTATAGTTCATTGCAGAATTTTTTTTAGCCTTGTTATATTCATTGCATTTTTCGTTTTGAATATGTTCCTTGTTGTGCCTTTTCTTTGATCTTGTTTTTTACTTTGTGTCATATGTTCTTAATGTTCTAGGTGTTTTTACTTTGATTCTTCTTCCTTAATTTTAATTGTGAAAACTTCACAATTCAATTAGAAACTTGTTTTAGTAAAAGTTGATGTTAAGTTCCAAACATATGATTGCAAGTGTTCAATTATCTTGAATCCACCAAAAAATTTTGTGGAAAATTGAATGTTCTTGACACTTTGCATGATGCAAAATTAGGATAAAGAAAAACAGCAAGATTTTGTATTAAAAAGAAGCAAAACAGTACCATTTTCTTTATAGAATTCCAAAACAGTAACGTTTTGTGCTAAGTGACATTAAAAAAACAGCAAAGCTTTTGTTTCTAAAGGCATCTTGCATATCATTTGTTTTAGAAATTCTTTTTTTCACATTTATGGATTCAACTTGATTGACAAATTGTTTTCTACTTTGTGGAATTTTATATCCTTTTGCTTTAGCAATTTTCTAGTTCAAAAGTTTCATAGTTCAAAAGTTTCATAGTTAAAAGTTTAGTAAGGTTCTTTGAGTCTTCTTTTGTGCTTTTCTTGATTGTCTTCTATTCAAAGTTTTGTCATATCTCTTTTTTAACTTTGGTTTATCCTCTCTTGTTTTAAACTTTTCTTGTTTGTCTTTTCTTCTTTCCTAAAGTTTTGTGGTGATATTACTTTGAGCAAGTGTGGTTTGCTTTGGCATCTTTCACTTGAGAGTTATCCAATCCACAAGTGAGACTTTGGTTAAGGAAAGAAAAAATTTCTTTGAGTGGTTAATTCATTTTCTTCATATTGTCGTGCGCACTTTTACTTCTACCTTGTTTCGTGTTTGTTTGTTGTTATGGATCATCTTTCAAGTGGTGAATCATCTAAACCTCATTCTCCTCAAAAAGCTTTTCTAATTGGAGAATTGAAGGAAGTTAAAATAACCATTGCAGAAAAAGAGGAAGAAATGAGAAAAATGGAGGAAAGACTCCAAAGATTGGAAATGCAACATGAAAGGCCTCAAAGACAAAGAAGACACCATCATAAATATGATTCAAGGAGTTACCACACTTATGGTGACTATGATGAAGAAGCTGAATGGAGGAGGCAACCTTATGAAGATAGGCGCCAACGTGTGGCAAAGTCTTATTTACCATTTGTAAAATTGCCTAGTTTTAGTGGGGATAGTGATCCTAATGTCTGTTTAGTTTGGGAGGCAAAGGTAGAACAAATTTTTAATGTGCATGAGGTCCAAGATGACCAAAAGGTTAAATTAGCTCCCTAGAACTCTTAGAGTATGCCATGCAATGGTGGCATAAAATTGTAATGGATATTGGGCTAAACAAGAGACCAACCGTGGTTTCTTGGGATGATTTAAAACAATGCATGCGCGCTAGATTTGTGCCTCCACACTATAAGAAAGAACTTTTGTTGAAGCTCCAAAGGCTTCATCAAGGTACACAAATTGTGGATGCTTATTTTAAAGAACTTGAAACGATTTTAACTCAAATTAACATGCATGAAAGTGTGGAGTCCAAAATGGCTCGTTTTGTAAGTGGTCTAAAGATGGACATCCAAGATGTGATAGAATTATATGAATATTCTTCTTTAGAAAAGTTGGTTCACCTTGAGGTAGAATCCCAAATTTCAAAGAAACACTCTTTCAAAAATTCTCATAATGATGGCTTTTACCACACATCTTGGACAAACAAACATAAATCTACTTCAACTTTTCCCTCCAATTTTAAAAAGGAGTCCACTTAAAAACCAAGGGATTCTAAACCCTGACCTTCAACTCCTAAATCACCTACCAAAACCTCAAGTAAAAAATGTTTTAAATGTTTAGATTTTGGTCATATAGCGGTTGTTGTCCAACCAAAAGTACCATGATGGTAAATGGGGGTCAATAGTAAGTGAACATAGTGATAACTCTTTTAAGTCCAAGTTGGGGAAATTATTATCCGTTATTTATTGCTCTTGTTGAGTTATTATTTTACTGTGTTGAATTTTCCATCAAAGTGGTATCAGAGCTCCTTGGTTGAAGCTATTTGACTGCTTGAATGATGGAGGCAAATACAAATAAGATGGTCTGTTTGAACGGCACTAACTATCACTTATGGAAGGGAAAAATGAAGGATTTGTTAGTTGTGAAGAAATTGCATCTTCCTGTGTTTGTTGTGTTAGCTACTGAAAAGCCAAAAGACAAGACTGATGAGGAATGGAAGTTTGAGCATCGACAGGTTTGTGGTTTTATTCGTCAGTATGTTGAAGATAATGTTTATAATCACATTGCTAATGAGAAAGATGCAAAATCCTTGTGGAAGAAGATTGAGACTTTGTATGCTTCTAGTATAGGAAACAATAAATTATATTTGTTGAATTCCTTGATGAATTTGAGGTACAAGGAGGGGATTTCTATTTCAAATCACTTAAATGATTTCCAGGGGCTCCGAGATCAATTTTCAAAAATGGGCATCAAGTTTGATGATGAAGTGTTGGGATTATGGCTACTAAATACTCTACCAGATTCTTGGGAAACATTTCGGGTTTCAATTACAAACTCATCCCCTGATGGTGTTGTCTCCTTGGAAAATGTCAAGAGTAGTGTTCTTAATAAGGAGATGAGAAGGAAGGCCCATGGTACTTCATCTCATTTTGAGGTACTTGTCACTGAAAATAAAGGGAGAAGTCAGAAAAAGGAACTGAAAGGGAGTAGACAGAACAACAAAAGTAAGTTCAGGTCTAGATACAAAAACGTGGAGTGTCATTATTATCACAAAACAGGGCACATTCAGAGAAACTGTTTTCTGTGAAAAAAGGAGAACAAGGATAGGAAAGGGAAGCAGAAGGAGAAACATCATGACAATGATCATGTTACTACTGCTACTTGTGATGGTGATCTTATTATTCTTCGTGTCCATGATTCAGTTAATCTTGTATCAGATGAGAGCATGTGGATCATTGATAGTGGTGCTACATTGCATGTTACACCAAGGAAGGAGTTCTTCACATCTTACACTTCTGGTATGAAGAAAATAATGTAACTAACTTCTGAGTTAAAATTAATTTTATGTTAAAAATTAAAAATTTAGTAAAGTATGAGAGAATTTGTATAGATTGATTATAGTTTGACCCATGCATGAGGGGTGCGTGACGCATGAAGGCGCAGCATCATGGATAACCCTAGGGGGCGTAATAGTCGAAGTAGAATTAGGGTTTCCAGGGAAGTTGCATGCATGGCACGTGGGTACTTGGGGCACCCGCAAACAAATGGCGCTGGATATTAGGTGCACCAAGTTGGGACCTAGGCGGCACTCTGATTACTTGTTACACTCCAGTTAAAGGAAGTTCATGTGCCAGATACGCGAAGATTACGCAATAGCGGCACAGGGACACTTCCCAAGGAACCTTAGACAGTGGTAACAGAACAAAGGTAAACCCTAGTTTCAACCTATATAAAGAGTGTTAAGAACCCTAGTGAGGTACGGAGCTTTTGAGACTAAAGCTATTTTATACACTTGATGTTTTTTGCCCTAATATTGACTTGAGCGTCGAAGTGCAAACGGCCGCTAGGGCGCCCCTTTGTCTTTGCAGGTGAGAGGTTTCTTGATCAAGAAGGCACGATTCTCAGGCAAGATCGAAGGGCCAAAGCAGCTATTAGAGTCAACCGACGAAGGGAGTCAACCGGCGAGAACATTAATTTATGGAATATTTTTATTGAATATCTTGATATTTATATTAAATTTATAGTATTAGTTTTTATAAAAATTATGTGTTGTCTATTCTATCAATATGTAACATTGAAAATGTGTTGCCTAAAAGACAAACAATATGTAAATAAGTGTTGTCTAAAAAGACAGACAACGTGTAAATAAGTATTGCATTTGCCAATGTCAACATTTAAAAAAATGTTGCCTAAACAATAGACAACACTGAAAATCCGTTGCCTAAACATCATGAGAAAAAACATGCCTAATTTTTTTTCCAAAAAACGTTGCCTATTCTACCAATATAAGACAATGACTGCAAAAAAACGTTACCTAAACCTAAGCCCACGACTGCATATTCCGCGCCTGAAAAAGCGTTTGCCTAAAGTTAAGGCAACGCTTTTCCTACTTTATGCAACATTTTTTAAGTGGTGTCTAAGGTCAAAAACGGTGTAGTGCAGCTACCATAATCAACTAGCGATTTTGTAAAGTCCTCATTGATCAGTGCAGCTCATTAGTTGTCCTTCATTGGTCAACCTTTTGAAATTGGATCTTCCTCATTCTACGATCAAGTTGTATCCAAACCCATTGTTAGGATTTGTTGGGGAACAAGTACACACTAGGAGATATATAGACCTCCCGAATACTTTTGGTACTAGTGCAACATATCGTACTTTAACTGTGAGGTATATATTGGTTGAGGCCAATACTTCTTATATTGTGCTTATTGGACGTCAAACTCTCAATCAACTCGGCATTGACGTATCTACACCACACATGACTATGAAGTTTTCAACAGAAAATGACAGTTATTACTATGAAAACAAACCCAAAGACAACTTGGGAATGTTACGCACATAGTTCGCAACTAACACCTTATTCGATGAAGGCCTCAACTTCAAGTAGTATAACACAAATGAAACATATCATTAAGGCCCCTGAGCAACAAGATGTTTGTCGACCAGTTCTCAACATAGAGGAAATACATCCATCAAGGATGAACAAATCGACGAAGTTGACTTGGATCCCATGGCCAAATTTGAAGAAAATCAACCCAACCTTTGTGAATCGATAATCAATGTACAACTCGATTCTCTCCCTATTCAAATCACTCGAGTTGGGAAAACTATTTGTTAAGTACTACGAAATGAGATAGAACAAGTACTCCTCAGCAATGTTTATTTGTTCGCGTGAGCCCACCTAACATGCTTGACATTGATCTATATTTCATGTGCCACAAACTTGTTACTTTACCTCAAGAAAATCCAATGGCTCAAAGAAAAAGTAAGATCGATGAAGAAAGATGTCAATCAAGTGATCAAGAGATCGGGAAACTATTGAAGGTCGACTTGATCAGAGAGATTGTTTACACCACATGGTTGTTGAATGTGGTGATAGTAAAGAAGTCCAATGATAAGTGAACAATGTGTATAGATTATATATATTTAGACAAAGTCTACCTAAAAGACATATTCTCTATCAAGTATTGATCGACTGATTAACAACAGGTCGAAACACGAGCTCGTCAGTTTTCATGATTTAATTCTAGATACAACCATATTAGAATACAAAACAATGTTTATGAATGAAGGCGTCAAATTCTATTACTAGGTCATTCCATTTGGAATTGTTGTTTGCGTGAAGAACTACACATGTGAGTTGGTTGTAGTTCTTATCAAATACTTTAGTGTACTGGTTGTAGTTTAAAATTTTGACTAATTGTTTAAGCTGAAATATCCATAAGAATCGAAAACTGAAAAAACCAAAAATAAATTGAAAAAAGAAAATAGAAGTGGTGCTTAATCACGACTTCTATTCACACTAGTTACCCATCTTTATTATGTTTTTTTTTTAATTTATCCATTTATTAATATTTTTTTATCGCAGCTTTTCTTTTAGTGACACACTACAACAGTGGACTAATGGCTATAAATTGTTACAAGCAACAAGAGAATAACACACCACAAAACTCAGAATAACACATCTGCAAAATCAAAGAATGGCTTTTGTTAGGGTTGCTCCTTTGGCTCTCTTCTTGCTTGCCACTTCCAGTATGTAACTTCCCATTCTTCATCATTTCTGTTTATATATTTCAGATCTACACAAAATTATTATACATACTTCATTTCTTCTGACTTTAAAATTTCATTTGCAGTAATGTTTTCGACCAAGAACATAGAAGCTGCACACTGTGTAGGTGCTTGTTCAATGCTGGATGAGGCACCATGCGGGTCAAGTGATTGTAGCTGTTACCCTACTCTTGGACCATTTGTTGGTTTTTGCAAGGGTCCAACTAAACTTTCATCATCAGTGGCAAAGATGATAGATGAACATCCCAACTTATGTCAATCTCATGAAGAATGCATCAAGAAAGGAAGTGGAAACTTCTGTGCTCGTTATCCCAATCATTATGTGGATTATGGTTGGTGCTTTAACTCTGGTTCTGATCAACTTAAAGGCTTTTTGGCCATGCCTAGAGCAATCTCCAAGTAATGTGTATGTTTGTGAAAAGTGGTCATGTATGGTGATGCATGATGTATCCACTGCTATAAATAAAATGAGTGGTCATGCATGATGCATCTACTCCTATAAATAAAACGAGTGTTTCATCCTACTTGATTTGCTTCCCGTAGACTCCTCTATCGCTCAAGTCAGACTCCAACATTCAGTTTTTTTTTTATCAGCAAATAGCAATGAAATTAAATGGGACCACTTCAGAAGTGGTCCAACCCTTATACAACAAAATGATGCTCACAAAGTACCTTTTCATCTACATATCAACCAAAAAGACCTCTTACTCAGTATTTGAAGACTCCAGCACTCAGTATTTAGTATTTGATGATTGCGTTACTGGTGCAGAAATATTAAAATACGATGGCTATTTTATATTTAAAATGAAAATTTTATTGCCGCATTTGTTGTACACGTAGTCGTAAATACAAGAGATAAGAAGGCGGCTATTTAGCCGCATTCTTAAATGTCATTTATAAATGCAGCTATGGTATATGGCCGCATTCTTATTTAATTTTTTTTTTAAAATTAAAACTCTAAACCCTAAACCCTAAGGTAGCAATGACGGAGGCAGCAGTGGTGACCTTCGCCAATACAAGAAAACAAACAAATAAGAGAAACGAAACAATATATAAACCAATGGTGAAAAAGAAAGAGAACTCAAAATGAACTTACAATCACTAGTACAAAATATTAATACCACGACACTATACAAAGACGGTTAAACCAAAACCATCGTCGCCACCCTAAGTTGCCACCGCACCCCTCTACCTACGCCACTTGCCTCGCGCCCCTACAGCCACCACGTCCTGCGCCCTTGCGCACCGCACTAATGCGTTGTTGCGCCCCACTCCCCCGCATCCACCACGACTCAAGACCCTTCCACCACGGTGCACCGCGACCCTGCGTGGACAACCGTGTCACGCCTCAAACCCCACTAGTGCTGCTTTTGGAGCCTTGTGCAAGTGCTCCCCCTCACAGCCCATTAGAACCCACACATTGAGTGAAACTGCATTTGTAAATCACATTTACGAATGCATCTTTGGTAATAGCCGCATTTGTAAACCCTAAACCCTATCACCTGATTCAGAAGCATATACAAATGCGCTACCTGAAATAGCCGGACTTATAAATAGTATTTACAAATGCGACTACATAGCCGCATTTGTATCTCTTTGATTTACGAATGCGTGCTAATCAACTGCAGCTCTATAGCCGCATTTGTAAATGTAAAATAGCCGTCCTTGTTTAGCATTTTTGCGCTAGTGTACCTACGAAATTTTTTCATAGATAAATTAAGTTTTCTTGTAGTGTTTAGCCACCATCAATGGTTATTTCGCTTAAATATTTTCTATTATTCTATTTCAGACAGTTAAGTAGTTTAATTGGTTGGTCATGTTAGTTAGACTTAAATAGTAATTGTATTTTAATCCTGATATTAAAGAGTTTATACCAATGTAAAAAATAAAGATTCAGAAGTTTAATTCAAGTGATTGTTGTGAGAAGATTGAGAGTTTATTGCTATAACCAAATCACATTTCTTAAGTTCTGTTTGTTCCTTTTCTTTTCGGATTTAGTTGAAAGTTTTCCTCAATGGTAGTTGCCTATTTTGGCGTATGATGAATGCATTGGCTTGCGTTGCTCCCTTTTAATCCACTTTTTAATGATTTCTATTACTAAGCTATTGTTGTTGACATAACTAGATATTTGTTGGAATTTATCTTGGTTTATGCAGTGAGGCACAATGACTTTTGTGGTTATTTTTTTCAAAAGGAATGAAAAACGAGAAAATATGTAGTGTAAATTGCACGATAAGTAGAAGGGTGGTCTTATTTTGACACCTTACTCCACTTTACACTTACAACAAAATATTAATATTTATAATAAAAAAAATTAAAATTTAAAAATATTCTTAATAAAAATATAAGCAAAATACAAAATATTAAAATAATTTTTAAAAATTAAAAATGATTAAAATATTAATATTTAGTGGGATGTAAGGTGGAGCAATGGGTGTAAGAAAATCATTTTCCTTAGTAGAATGATGAATTTGGTTATCCTTGATTTCGTTTTGAATTGGTGAGAGTGTGTGGTAAGAAAAAACTTTGTAGGTTAGGTAGTATGACCTTTAACTTTTGGGCCCAGCACCAAACCAGGATAATCTTATCACGCCAGCTTCTTTCTGCACCTCCATGATTTCTTCCGGCACCTCTATAAAGTTTTAAAATACTAAATTTGTCCTTAATAAAAAGATAAAAATAAAAATGTTTACTTTATTATTGGTTGATTGATGTGTCTAAAATTTCTAATATATATGTATCGATTAAAAATTGTTTATAAAACCGTCGAACTAATTTTAAGTTTTATTATTGTCTAGCTCGTAACTTTCGAATAAGTAATTAAATATAATTTTACTGTTTTTGTTTTTACGTAAAAAAGAGCGTTTTTTATTTTTACTTTATATAAAGGTTAGACTCGTGAATCATATTTATATAAAGGTTAGACTTGTGAACTATGTAGCACAGACACTTATATGAACACTGATATGATATGTTCATGAACACAAAAATACGTATAATTTCTAAAATGATGTAGGACACGGGAACACAGATCTATATATTATATAATTATGAATTATATAAATTGACAATAAAGATTTATGTTCACAAGTATGTTCCAGATTATTTTTTGGAGCAGAAAGATGTTTTTAATGACTGGTTCAAAAGGATTTATTTTTTATTTTTATAATCATAATAAAAATCTATACAATAAGTTGAGTTTTTAAAAAATTAATGTATTTTTCTTTTTTAAAATTATGTTAGAAGCGTACTAGAATTGTCAAAAATTCAACAAATACTTTTTTAATTGGACACTTCACGAATACGTATCTTACAAGTGTCATACGAGTGTCGGTGTCCGATATAAGTATCCGATACCGACACATCATTTAAGAGGAATGTCCAAGTTTCATAGCACGTGAATCATGTTTATCATATTTTTTTTTTATTGTTGATGAAAAAAACGTGATTATAATAAGTAATGTACAGTGAACCCTTTCACCCGTGAAATATGCCACCGACAACTCCCATTTATTCTCTCTCATGTTATACTTCACCGTGATATATATTTTTTTTTGGGTTTTCAATTTTTTTTCATTCTTATTTTTATTAAAACTATTATGAATAGAGTACCCTGTTAGGTACTGTATTTAATAAAGACTGTAGAATAACTCTTTATTTTGGTTATCATAATCTCTTACAATGTATAATAGTCTTTTATATAGCTTTATGGAAGAGCAACTACCAGAATAGCATAGCAGAGTTGTTTTATGATAAATATGAAATATTAAAATAAATATGTAAACATATTATAAATATGTTTATAATTTTATTATATAATGTCTTAACTCAAAATATATTTCAACTTAAAATTGTCAAAATATGGGACTGTTTTTAATTTTATATAAAAAAAAGTATTTTGTCATTTTTACTTTATATAAAAGTTAGATTAGTGAAACATATATCATTATATAATGTTTAGAGTTCAAGGTGTATATAATGTTTAGGATTTAGGGTTTAAGATTTAACTTATTGTTTAGAGTTGATAAAAAATATTGTTGTATAATGGAATATTTGACTATCATGAGACTTTTTTTTGTTTTTTATCGAAACGGGGTCCGTTTAAAAAAATTACAAATTTAGGTAAGTCGTGTCAATTCGTCACGACTTCATATGCACAAATCGCCTCAATTAAACACGACTCTGCCATGTCATACTGAAGTCGTGTCAACTTGGCATGACTTCTGCCACGTCATAATTTTTTTTTTAATTTTTTGTTTATATTGGATAGTAAGTTATGTAATGTTAAAAATTAATTTAATACATAATTTTCTAAGAGTGTTAGTTTTAAGGAACAAAAAATTGGATAATCGTGTAT
>Ga0123341_1002470_pt1 | contig 15249 bp, 4 predicted proteins | sample Turbeapinknodule_FD_89959 | JGI IMG/M metagenome (GOLD analysis project Ga0123341, IMG submission 89959) | Root nodule microbial communities of legume samples collected from Mexico - Turtle bean Mexico pink nodule | ecosystem: Host-associated > Plants > Roots > Nodule | place: Mexico: Nepantla... | reverse complement strand
GAAAACATAATGTTAACTTTATTTAATATATATTATTAGTTAAAAATAAAGAGAACATTTTTGCATTTATAATATGTAACTTTATCCTCATAATTATCATTATTATTTTTCTTCTATAATCTTAACTTACATAAATCATTCACAATCTCTAACAATAGTTAATCATACCACACCACACCACAAATTATTCATTATTTACTGTATAATCTTTTATATTACCTTTTCTTTAAATATTAAGATAGTATTTCCTCTTTTTCACTGATAAAAAGTAAAGAGCAAAGAAGCATACAAAGTTTGATCATTTATATTTTAGACACAACTTAATGGATAAAAACTTAGCTCATATAATTTATATCTATAACAATGTGATCCCTCGTTTATTATAAATAAACTATTTTCTATTCTACTTTTAATAATATTTTTAAAGTCACATTATAAAATTTACAAGGAAAATATAGATATAAAAAATGAGAACAAAATAAAAGTACTTTCCCTTTAATTATTTACGTTTAACAATAAAAGATTCATAATGCCTGTATCATAATCATTTATTTCATGTTGTAACTAATTGTCATTTCTCTTTCAATGGTGTTTTAAAAAAAAAATAACTTTTACTCTTGAAACTATGCACTCTCTTTATTTCAATTCCTACTTATTACAAAAATGTTTTTTTCATTCATTCACTTTTTTTCTTAATTAACTTGCCTCTTTTTAAGCTAGTCATCATGGTTGTGACCACATGTTTTCTCTGTTATAACAAAAAAAATCTTTCTAATATTTTATAGTCCTTTTTTTTTTTCTTAAACTTCTCTTTTTCACTTTTTCCATATCTTTATTGTCAATTTCACTAAAGTTCATCCTTACATCTTCCCCTCTCACACAACATCCATGACTTTATTATCCATTTTGCACAACTGCCAATGCTTGAAGTTTTGATTGGTTACTTTGTTTTTTTTAGACATGGAGTTTTGCATTTTTCCTTTCTAAGGTTCTCTTCACTTTTGAAATCTTTAACCAAATTGGTGTTAGTTTGTATTTCTAACGTGCTTAAATTGTGTCAAGTTTAAATGTGTAACTACCCGTATTTGATATTTGAAATATATAATAATTCATTCCATGACATATTTTATTTATTTTACATATTTTTTAACACCACAACTCAAACTAAAAAATCTTATAAATATATATTAATATTAAAGAGAGTGCTTACTCAATTCTTATATTCTTTTATATATTTATAATTTTTTAAGATCTTACTTACTTTATATAATTTTATACGTTTTTACTCACTTAAGTATCAGATAATCGGTTGTAAATGAATATCTTTTCATCGTCTTCGCCCAACTCGTCAATCATAACTCAGAGTTATTATTCGACTTACAAGGTGAGGGTCGGACTTCCTCGAAAGTTGAAGTGGTCGAGTCTGGAAAAGTATAGTGGAACATCGGACGCAAAGTCTCATGTCAAGACATATATTACTCAAGCTACTATCTTCTATGGGGACTAGGGAGTACATTTGAATTTTTGTTATTTAGGACAATGTATCATGAGAAAGTGAGACGTTACATGTCACATAAAGACAAAATGTTAACCGTCAAGTGATGAAATGCCTAAAAAAAAGACAGAATTCATCATTACTAGTAAAAACCCTCATCGGTATAAATTGAAAAACATTTTAAAAGGAATTATGAGTCACATCATATTGACTAACAAAGTCGAGTCGTGCAAACACCAACCTTCACAATTATCTATGAAAAACCTAAATAGGTTAAAACTACAAACTCGTTCATCCCTCAAATTGGTCCTCTTGCACCTCTTTTAAGTTTTCGAGCCTGGTTGGGGTCTATGTACCTACTCATGTCCGAAATATATACAAATAATAATATTAAAATTCAATGAAATCAAGTGCAACCTAATAAAATTGGACATAAACCAATAAAGTTTGATGCAAACAAATAACTCATGTTTATTTAGTAATAATAATTAAATAACATATTTCAAGATATGTCTTATTTATTTTACATATCTTTTCAACATCACAACCCATGCCTAAAAATACATATCAATTAATGATCATATTAAGAGATACATCCCAAGGTAAATGATCATATTAAAATCCAATTTATATAATTTAATTATTACCTTCAATGAATAGTTATTGACTAGAACGCATCTTATTGTAATCACAGGTAGGCACACAAGTCCACCAGCTCAAAATTCGTGAAGAGGTGCAAGTCGATCAATTTGAAGGATGAACAATCTTGATTTAGACTCTTTTAGTTTCCTCATATGTCGGTGATTTGCAGGGCGACGATTGCATGACTTTTGATATGTCATGCATTAAGTTACATGGCTCAAATTACACATTTTTTAATATCTTTTTAATGTGCATTAATGAGTTTTGAATGTCTTTTCAAGCAACATAAAAAAGATCAACCTTTTTAGTCAACATAAACAAAAATCGACCTTTTCAGACCATGTGTTACCAAGATGATACTATTTAAGTGTCCTATCTTCACTTAATAAAGAACAATTGATTGCTTGGGAGAAGAATTCCTAAGCTCTGGTAAAATTAAAAAATAATTCATTATATAATTTTCATCCATTACATTTGTATGTAATTACACTGTTCATAATATTTTACACAAGCCTATAATCTAGTCAATCAAATATTTTCATAATAACAACCTCTAGTTGCTTAGATGACACTAGTTTCAAAGGAGAGACAAATTGTTTGATCTCTCTTTCACTTAAGCATTCACTCATCCTTAATTAGCCATTCATATTCTCATAATACTTAAGTGTCACATTATTGTTTGAGTGATGTAATTGCACCATATTTCAAAAACATCCTACAAAACCATTCAACTTTTGAGTAACCACTTGTTATATAAGTAGCAAGAGTCTACAATATTTTTTTTTCAATTTCTCGCTCACTTAAGTCTTTAACCTCAAATCATAACTTAAACAACAATGTATAGGTGTCAAAATTAACCAACTTGACCCGTTTTGGTTTAACCCGTCATTTGCTCGTAAAAAATGGGACAAGATTTGGCTAGCCTGTCATAGCATAACAAGTTGAAAACCTTGGTTTGTCTCGTCATTTTTTTAAATTATATTTTTTTTCAAAAGCATTTATGTTAAGGGGTATCCTAGTTTTGCTACTTGTGAATGTATTTTCCGTGGGAGTATAGGGGAGTTTATTGGTGATTTTTTTGCGTGTTTTGAAGTTCAGACAACTATGATTGTTGAGTTTTATGGAGTTATACATGCTATGGAGGAAACTCAAAAGATGAGGCTTACTAATGTCTGATTTGAATGTGATTCTACATTGGTTTGTGTTGCGTTTTCTTTTAGGACTAATGTTCTGTTGATGCTTCGTAATCGATGGTATACTTGTCTTAATGACTGTGAGAAAATCAGGTTTAAGGTTACTCATATTTTTCGTGAAGAAAATGAATGTGCTGATAAGTTGGCTAATTTAAGATTTATTCATAGATAACCATTTCATTAGTATAATAGGTTTCCATATAGTTTGTTCCTAAAATTATTTATGAATATGTATAGTCTACCTATGTATAGTTTTTGTTAGCATATGAATTTTGGTATAATCCCCCCATAGTTTTGTATTTTTTTTAATAATATTTTTTTCATGTGATGACAGATGATTGTTGTTATTTGAGGTGTCAACTTAGTTGAGATGTTAAGTTGCATAGTGATGCCTAACATGAAAGCTTTTATAAAAAATTGTATTTTAAAAATTTATTATTGATATATATATATATTAAAAGTACATTTAATCATATAAATGTTTTATAAGCTTTTAATTGATTAATTAATGTTTCTCATCAAATAAATCAAGTAGTTATTAGTTTTACATGTTAAATTATTTAATTATTTTATAATTTATTTTGTAAGTGTTGATGATTTAAGTTACAACAATGTTGTATATATTGCATTCTTTGAGTAATATAATACAAAAAAAAATTAATCTTTTAAAATATTTTTTATTTTAATTTTTAATAAAAAAAGATTGACACACTAGTTCATTCCATCTCTAACCAGTGGTGAATTAGACCATGTGGACCAAAACGGACTAACTGACTAAGAATACCAATCAAATCCACCAATTTTTTGCGGACAAATTAACCCACTTTACCACACACAGAAATGTGCATGATATGAGGCTACTTAAACACTAATGCATGTAATGATTACTCTTCACTAATCATATCCCATATCAATATCAAGTGGTATATATTTAATTAATCAAAAAAGTTCTTTAACGATTCACAAAACACCAGTTATACACAATTACACCTTAACTTCAAACAATCTAAATCAGTTTTAAAAAAAAATGTAACTATATCAGCTCCCCCTGCTTGGAAGTTTTGTGTCCTAATAGCTAAATAGTTTCAAAATATCACAAAAAGTTTAAATTGAACTTGTGGTACTTCCAAGGTTTTAACCTTATAAATCGGTATCTCCCTCAAGAAGAAAGTATGGCTTCGCAATCAATAGTGAGAGCAAATTGGTTGAATAAAAAACGTATTATAATTGAAATGTCTTCTTAAAGCTTTTTTAAAGATAAGTAATGACAAGAATTACAATAAAGTAAGAAAAATAAATAATATTGTCAAATGAAAAAAAAATGCACATAAAATCCACATCGAGTTAAATTCAAGCAATCTCAAATGGATTGTTTCAGAATATTTTTGAACTATTTAGTTGCAATAATTCTTATGCAACTAGAAGAAGAACAATTTATAACCTTTTTAAAAAAATCATTTATGAAGGAACACAAGATATTAAAAGTACTCAAATAGATATAAACATAACACACTTATATCAATACGGAAGAATATAAAGAAAGAAAATATTCCACCCGTTCTTCAAAATAATTTCTATCTTAACAATATATTTTATCGCGAAATATTTTAATTATTTAATAAAAATATATTTTTTTAAAATTGTTCCATACAAATGTATTATAATAATGTTTTGTAAGAAAATTATCTCTTATCGTACAAAAGGGATTGAGACACTCCTACCGGTTGAATAATTCATTCATTGTTTTGATTGAATCCGTTTCGGTGAGTCGGTACACACTCTTTCTTTTATTCCTTAGACTTGTTTGGCTTGTCTTTTCTTCCTCTCCTCTTGTTCCTCTACTTCATTCCAACTTTATTTTCTTTATACGTTTTCTTGGTCGGGAGAACACCTGCAAAACATGCTCCGACACTCAAGTGAGTATTCGGTGCTCGATGCAATAAATACTTAATGACTTATTTTTTTTTTTATTGAAAGTTATACTTATTTATATGTTTGTAACGAGTCTAATTATTGTGGGACTAAGATTAATGTATGGATCATAATTAGGAGTATACTGCCTAATTTTTTTTTGGTACGATTTAGTCTTAATAATCATCTCTTAATTTTAATACATTTTAAACGTATCGATCGACGATAATGGATATCAAACCCTATATAACTCGTAAGTTCTCACCTATACGTTATCTTACATCTCCAATTCTACTGTATAAAAAAAACGTGAAAAAAAGGTTAGTTCACATAAGTAATAATTTCTTACAATAATCTGTATATTTCTAACGTGATAAACACTTCTTACACATTACTTCATGTATTTATACCCATTTTAAGCAATAGATTTGAGAAATAAAAATGGTATTTGGACAAGATTAGAAGATGACGATCCTTCTACCAAAAATAGTGGATGGATCCGTTGACGAAAGTCAGTATGTGCAGTGCAGCAGCACCACAGCCATAAATTATTAAACCATTTTGGATACTCCCAACCACTTTAGGTGGTGCCAATAATGGTGGTTGCACAGACTTGGCATTATCACACAGCATACGCCACTCACCAAATATACTCAACTTTGCACACACAATACACCACTTACCATTTTATTTTTCACATTTATATTATTATTTATTGTAGTTAATTAAAGAAGAAAATTTATGTTTCAATGTAACAACAAGACGTAGAAATTTAATATAAGAGAATTTAGTCTCTTTTATCAAGTCATTAGGTTTTTAGAGAAACAATTATTGTTTCCTCTCTTCAGTGCGTGACATCCGCTAATGACTAAGTACAGAAAATTGTCCATAAAGGGAACATCAAAAGTCAACATAGAAACAGAAGAAAAACACAAAGATAATGTGAAAATAAAGAGTAAAAAAAATAAAATTTAATTAAAATAGTAATTTCTTTTACACCATCGCATGTAGTAAAATTACTAATTTTATAATAATTTATTTTAAAATTATAGCTAATATATATAGAAGTAACATATTTTGTTAAACTAAACAAAATTAGTGGCAAAACACTGGAACTTTTTTTAAAATACCATAAAAAAATACAAGTTGTAATAAATGGTAAATTTTATTTTTGGCCACTGTAAATTTTTTTTCTTTTATTTTTCTCGTTCTAAATCTGGAAATGACTATTTTTTTTATTTCAATATTAGAAGCTAACTGCTCATTTATTAAAAAAAGTGATTATTTTAAATCAGATAGACTAATGTGGTAACATAATAAGAATATGTGACACCTAATAGTTAGCAAGGAGGAAAGCAATGGCTTAAGATTTTATAGCAACAAAAGGAAATTATAAAAATCAAAATTAAAAGATATTAATTTGTTTTTTATAGCTGTAATAAATAAAACTTATTTGAAAAACTAAACACTAATGATAACTATATAGTATATTATAAAACCGAAGCTCGCCATGTTTTACTGCTCTGTGTTATTCCCAAAGCCGATACTTCCTTTTCAAGTCTTTTCTCTCTCTCACACACGAGATTCTTCCCTCTTCCTTCCTCTCTCTCTAGAACTTCGTCTTCTACTTCCTTCTTCTTCTCTGCGCGGTTGTTGCGAACCTACGAATAAGACCGAGAACCCTAACAAGGCGAGGAGAGGTGTTCGGTTGAAGCTCAGATCAACCATGGCAGCAGCAACTTGCACTTCCATGCGTTTCCTCCTCTCCGTTTCCGTAACCCTAACTCTGCTCCGCCTCGGCGCCTCCAATTCCGAAGGCGACGCGCTCTACACGCTCAAACGGAGCCTCTCGGACCCGGACAACGTCCTCCAGAGTTGGGATCCCACGCTCGTGAGTCCTTGTACTTGGTTCCACGTCACCTGCAACCAGGACAACCGAGTCACTCGAGTGTATTCTCTCTCTATCTCTCTCTGTTTTGTCTGTTTCTGTGTTGCTAAGACTAGTTAGTTCCGTTTCCGTGCCCGATTCTTCTTAATTGTTAGCGTTTGTTGCGTTAATGAACTCTACTGCTACTGCCTGTTTTATCTCGCGGTGTTGATTTTTGCCGATTTTTGTTATTTTGTTAATTGGTTTATGAAGTCGAGGGATCCTCCGTGAGGTTGCAGGATTCACTGTTTGCGGTTGGATTCGTTTGTTTTTATATTCACGAAACAGACAAAGCCGTGTTTTCGTCGAATTACTTCCTGTTAATAGTTAGCTTTCCAGACTTGCTTGCTGACTTACCTGTTTGTTGTGGTGTTTATGTGTTTGGAATTTTTTTTATGTAGTTTAATTAGATGCCTTTCGTTGCTGTTTTACTTTATGGGCGCGGGATTATTGTTGCCTATGATGCATAAATATTATACATTATACATGTATAAGTTCGTGTTGAGTAAATAATCTATGTATTGGCAGTGTAAATTTGGCGTCATCCAATCGCAAATTGAAAAGTTTGTTGGCTTTTATAATAATTAGCTTAAAAGTTATATTAGTGATGATTTCTGATTGATATATGGTGTTGAAGTTTAAAATATGTTGGATACAATATATGTAAAGTGCGCATTTAGACGCGTACAAATTCATAAAACATAATAGATATGTATTGCAATTCATGCTTCTATGTGTCATATGTAGCTGTATTAAATTAAATTTTCTTGTTCTTTTATTAGTAGTTTAGATACTTCTTGTTTCACTTGTACGAATTGGTAAAATATTGATGTCTATTGGAGAAGATAGGAGAAGAAAAGGAAAGTATTGTTCTTCATAGATTGTTGCTGTTATAATGGATAATATCGCAAATCTAACTAAAATATGTTGGATTGACTGAATCTGTTAATATTTTCTCCACATTTATGGTGATAATTAAGGTGCTTTCTACAGGGATCTTGGTAACTCTAACCTATCTGGACATTTGGTACCTGAACTTGGGAAGCTCGAGCATCTGCAGTATCTGTATGTTTTCTATTTTTTGCTTAATATTTTTTGGCTATTGTAACTTAGTTGTCTAGGTGTGCTCGTATGATGGATAGATACAATATATGTATTAGATATGATACATATTTGATATTAGATTCGTGATATAGTTAGTCTAAAAACATATTGGCGATATATGTGTGATACCTGTCAACGAAATATGTGCTATGAATCATTATCATCATAAATCATGTTCTATTTTCAAATTGGAAAAAGAGAGGACTTTGAGTCTATTTAATGTGCTCTTATGATGTATAGATACAATACATGTATCAGATACTGTGTGCATCTCACAATACAAATATTTTATAAATCTATCTGGCATATCTGACACATCTAGATATGTATAAAAATATAAAAAATAAATAATAAATATAATTCCAATCATGCAAATCCAATAGAAGACTTCTAGGACATACTATGAACAAAATAAAAGTATAAATTATCGTAATCATAAATTATTTCGTATTGTCTTCAAGTATGAATAATATCAATATCATTTCTCCCTTGAGATCATTCATAGAGGACAATTTCCATTTTTTGGTTCATTAAGGAACGATGCTTTCTTGTTTCTATTTCTATATTATACATTGTTCATATATATGATATGTGGCTATTTAGATTTTCTTGACTTTTTAAAAAAGGCTTGTGTACTTCATAGATATGTTTCATATCATATTTTACTAAAATGACTGATCTATTGGCATTTGCTGTGAACTATAGCACTTCATATTTGTTTGTGTTTTATATGTTTTTATTTTAATTCGATGCAGTGAGTTGTACAAGAACAACATTCAAGGAACTATTCCTCCAGAACTTGGAAACCTGAAGAGTCTAGTTAGCTTGGACTTGTACAACAACAACATATCAGGCACCATTCCGTCTTCATTGGGGAAATTGAAGAATCTTGTATTTTTGTAAGTCTGTAATAGCATGTTAAGCATGACTGGTCTGATCTGTGGCCTTTGCTTCCATTATCCTTTCATTTGAATTTCTCACAAGAGTTTGAATGATGCAGGAGAATTACAAGAACATTTGGATAGCTACTCATGGACTTTGGTGTTTTTCAGTTATACATTTTATGTAAAGTTTGGACATGGATAGTTGTGGGCTTTGTGGTAGATGTTAAGATGTTGAGCAGTAGGGCATATATTTGATGTTAAGACATCTGAATTGAGACAGTAGATATAAAATAAATTGCTTCCAAAATTCACATGCTCATATCGAAATTTATTTAAACCTCACTCATAGGAGGAATATTAACAGAGTGTTTAGTTCAAAGGAAGGGAGAGAAGGGAAAATAAATTTATTATCTTATACTTATAATAGACAAATAAAGCCATTAAGTAAGCATAATTTAGTCCAATCAGTAAAGAAACAAAATCTCCCCCTTAAAAAGAAGGACGGGGATTCATATATATGACTCATGACTGAGTGAAGAGAGGCTTTAGTATGACTCACTCTGATTAGATAGAGATGATTTCAGTCCCAACATTCAGTGGTATGATTCAATCTATAAACAAACTAAGTAACTTAAAGGGTTCCTGTGTAATATCAAAATTCTCAGTCTATAAATTTTGATGGACCATGTCTGAGTAACATCCAAAATTCCTTCATAAATCAAACTATTAGTCAGTGCATGACCTATTGAAAACCTTGAAAACTATTTGCTTTCCCAGATTCTGAAAGGAAGCTAAGTTAAAATCTAAAATATGTAACAACCTTAGTAATTCCATTTTTGAAGTGTTGGAAGCGGTTAGTCTTTCAATATGATATGGTTTATGTTACCAGTTTCTTAACTGGTGAAACCTTTGATTGTTATTTTGTGGAATAAAAGATTCAGCACTTGCATGTCACTCATTTGTGTTTTCTTTGCAGACGACTAAATGACAACCGACTCACTGGCCCTATCCCCAAGGAACTTGCTGCTGTTTCGAGCCTTAAAGTAGTGTAAGTAAAAATGTTGTATTTACATGTTGATCATGATAGTATTATTTGGTGGTATGATGAAGATGTGGGCTTTCAAAGAGACTAACCATTAACTTATTTTCAGGGATGTCTCCAACAATGATTTATGTGGTACAATTCCTACCTCTGGGCCATTCGAGCATATTCCATTGAATAAGTAGGTCCCAAAACATCTGTCCTGTGCCTTTTTTTTTGTTTATTGTTTTGTTTTTGTGTTGGGGTGAGGGAGGGGGAGGGGGACAACGACGAGAAATTTAGTAACCTTTTGTGCCATACACTGCTATATTAATCACTCGGGTGCAATTTTTGCTGCTTAATGAGTAGGATGTTAAAGATGTCTTGTTCCCATTCTATTCATGAAGGTCCTGTTAAACTGTTATTCACATTCTATTTATGGACCTGTTAACTTGTGGTGGTAATATTTGATTGTTATTTATTGTTGTGTTATAATGATATATCTGCATGTAATACATTCTCCAATCATTTTATTGGATAATAGGAATGCAAAATTTTGATTTAATTAAATCCGCTGCCCTGTAACAATCAATGTTTTGTGCATAGTGATGGCAGTGAATCTGATTGCATTTATCTGTTCTTTTAGTTAATTATAGTCAGTTTTCCTGCATTTTTCTGGGGCACTGATTCTGAAATCATTTCAAAGTTTGCACTCTAGATTCTAGCTAGAACATGTTTTCTGCTACCTGGTTATCTTTCCTGTTACCCGTTGAATAAGCATTTTTTTTGTTTCAATGCTGTAGCTTTGAGAATAACCCTCGTTTGGAAGGTCCAGAGTTGTTGGGTCTTGTAAGTTACGATACAAACTGCTCGTGAATAACGTGATGTGGTAGGATCTCAATATATATATTCTAAAATTTAAGTGTATTACCTCATAGTGTAATGGGCAGTGGTAAATGTGATCTCTGGTATATGTAAATTTACATACTGAAGAGCATTGGCATCTGTAACAATATTATGATCTGACAATGATGTTGAGACTTGAATATCTATTGATGTAATACTAGAAAAAAGTCGACTTGGTTACTCTGAAAATATCTGATACGCATTCCTCTCCACTGTAAAGCAATACTTTTTGTCAGTTCCTATTGCAAGCCCTGTTATTGTTTCTTTGTCGCCGTGGTCCACTTTTGCTGGGTGACAGGGAATATCTTTTGCACGGCAAAAAACTTTCTTCAAAGATGGTTTACTCTTTAGGATTTGATGCGGTTACTGGATAATGGTACTAGGAATATTCTCTTGTTCTGCTTTTCTTACAAAGGTGACGCTTATTAAGCAAAGGATGCAATGAAAATGGTTAACAGTTGGATGGTTCGAGATAACCTCTCAGAATTTTAAATATCATATTTAGATGTTTGGGGAAATTAAAATTGCGTGCAGATAGAAGTGGAGGCGTAATAATGGACAATTTAATTTAGGGAGTGATTTACAGGTTTTTAAATAAATGGCTCCTTCCTTCTACATTGGATTTAATTGGTAATTAACTACGAAACAAGGAAACTAATTTGTTTTAGCGAGAAAACATGGTATTCTATCCTTTTTAAACTCACCATCAGTGCACTCATTGTTTGAATTCGTCGTTTCGAGAGTTGGGGTCATTTATCATGCTGAAATCATTCACGTCTCTATAGGGAAGTCATGGCAAGCGCTGGTAATGAGTTGCAATGCAACAACTCAATTGTTATAACATCTTGTTTGGTTACGTTATGCATTTTGTTTGAGTTCTTCCATATGCTTCCTTTATTATTTAAAATAAAAATATCATATTTTGTTTGGTAAGTTGAACCCTTTAAAGTTTAATTCCACTTTATTGGATAATAAGTTGAAAATATACCGGCGTCCTTTTTATTCACTGCTCTTCTAAGTGAAGGCTCGGGTCTCTCTTTTAAAACCATGTTTGGTATTGAAGCATTCAGAATTGTCGCGTTGTGCAAACAAAATTCTGGACCCTGATACAGTAACACCGGTGTGTGTATTTCACTGTTTACTGTGTCAAAGAAAAGTTTTCCGCAAATTTATGAACGCTTTTAGAACGTCGGATTCAAACGTTTTTATTATACAATTCCACTCATGATTCTATCTAAGCTTGAATAAATAAAGTTAATTACAACATTCTAATATTAGAATATAATTAGTTTTAATAAATAGATAAGCTCAACACTATCAATAAGATGTCAGGATGGCCGAGTGGTCTAAGGCGCCAGACTCAAGTTCTGGTCTTCGAAAGAGGGCGTGGGTTCAAATCCCACTTCTGACAAATTTTACTTACATTTTGATTTTTATTATTATTTTCATAAAATTTAGTTAAACCCTTTTAAAGTTTAATTCCACTTGAATCAAGTGTTTGTTAGTAATTGGGTAACAAACTTTTAACATTAAGGTTAGGTTCGGTTGAAAAATATTAAACTTACAAATAAATGCTAACCATTAAGAGAATTCTTTTAATAACACCATTAAAAGAATTTTTTAATGCCACCATTTAGAGAAAGTCAATTGAATGCAAAAATGGTGAAACATAGTTTCTTACATTGTTGTGAAGTTAGATAAAATTTAACAAGTATAAATAAAAAAAAATTAAAATAAGAGAGCACATTTAACAAGTGGCTTTGCATATCTTTATTTCCCATCTGAAAATCGTGGCTCATGAATGAAGTGTTGAAGTTTAAGTTTTCAAAATGCATTATAATTTTAATACTTTTGAAAATTAGTTTTAGGATATAATAAATGACGGATTTTATTTTCTAAGTGTTATTTTCTCTTTTATATTAAGAAATCATTTGATAATTAAAGTTATACCAAACAGTTCCTCCAATTTTTTATTTTTTATTTTCAAACTAGTTCCTGAGTGGTAATAAATATATCATTGTATAATCTAAATTTATGAATATTCAATATTTTAAAAACTACTTGTATAATTTTATTATTTTAAGGCCTATTTAGGAGAACATGCCATACTTGATGAAAATTTGATAGTTTTCTCTTTTGGATTATATAAAATATATTTTAAAAACTAAATTATCATATATCTACCAATTAGTTTTCTCTGTTCTTAGTTTGGAGCAAATAACTTGTATTTCGGAGAAGAAAAAAAAGTACATTATGTATGTCTGAATAACTTTACATTATATTATAAGCGTTATCACATTATAAGAGAAACTGCTAGTTTTAGCCTTTACAGAAGAAGAAGATTAACAAATTTGAGAATCTACAATAACTTGTGAAATAAGTTAAAAGAATGTAGTTCAATTAGTTTAACACGATTCATGAATGATGATGTGTTAAATTCTCCTACATATAAAAAATGACATTTTATAGCATTTTTCTGTCATATTAATAAATAATTTTAAAATAAAATAATTAATCGTAAAAGAATGATTAATTTTAATAAAAAACAACACCAGGCTTTTAAAAACGCATTCATAATTATCTCGTCTAAAGACGTAATATCTCTGACCATACATGAAAGCCAACCTACATAGCATGATCAAACCCTTTTCAACTCTCACTTTTTTTAGTTCATTTGTTGCAACTTCATCAATTGTTGATAATATATCCAAGCAAAAAGCAACATCATTGTGATCTTAAAAGGTCTCACAAGCATTTGGCCGAACTTGTTGTTGTGAGGCATTACAAGTTTGATGTGGAGTACATGATTCAGAAACCAGATTGCATTGAGCACATTGTGATGGGAATCAATGCCCAATTTCCAGGCCCCACTATGTTGGTCACATTATGAGTAAAATATACTATTAAACCTAACTACATTCTGAGTTTATATGTATAATGAATAAACAGTGCATGTATCTTTATAATACTTATAGATGTATCTTTATAACACTTAGGCCTCAACAGGGTCAATAGTAGGATGGGATGTGACCCACATAAATAAAATATATTTATTTTAATTTTTATATAAAAAAATATATTCTACTCATTTATTGTTGTGCCGGTGTATGTGCACTTTTTATTGTGTATCCACACTTTTTATTTTTATCATTATAACACATTTGATATTATTAAGCAATAAACCAGAATTTCATCCTCAATTGTTCAATCAACATTAATCATGAGAAATATTATATACAAAAGAAGAAAATATAATGAAATATGCTTCTCTTTTATTTGTTTTAGACCCGTAGAGAAACTTAGTCAAATCGTTCCTATCATTTACCACCACGGTCAACCACTTCCCCTCCATATCCTCCATCACTGTCACCCCCTTATTCTTAATCCTCCCAATCAAATCCCAAAACGTAAACGTTTTGCTTGTTTGTTCTCCTCTCTCCCGATCCAAATTCTCACTCCTTTCACTCTTAGACTAACGCGCCTCCCCTTTTCTCCTTAAGCCCTCTCTTTCTCATAGACTAACCACTCTCACTCCCACCGACGCACTTTTATCTGGTATTTTTTTTTCCTTTCAATTTTTTATTCAATGAACAAAATCCTACTATTCTTTTTTTTTTCTTTAATAGTTTTGTTATAAGTTTGATTAAATTGTTGTATTCGTGTATTTTATGGCACTATTTGCGTCAGCACAATAATAACAATATTGTCATCATACAATACCAAAGACACACATAAATGAATAAAAAAGAAAAATAAATTCAAACATTGCATTTCCATCTTTATAATTGGTTTAGTAGTTTTGGAAGGAAATTACGACTTCTCATATTTTGAATTTTAAATATAAAAATAGAAAACAAAAAAGGTGTTTAAATGGATAAAAATGAAGATGAATGGGAAAAGAAAAGATGCAATTGGGAAATGCGGAAGCCTCACTTTTGCAATGTTTAGTTTTGAATTTAAATTTTTTTGAATTTAAAAATAGTGTTATCTCTTCTGTTATGCTTTTGAGATATAAAAATAAACTACTCACAAAATGACAAATATTTCCTCTCATATATTTTTTAAATAATAAAATAAAATAAAATAATATAAAATTAGAATAAAATAAAATGGCAGTTAAGAAGAAAATCTCCTTTATATATAAACTAGCTGGTGTGTATCCACAT
>Ga0123341_1002469_pt1 | contig 15251 bp, 19 predicted proteins | sample Turbeapinknodule_FD_89959 | JGI IMG/M metagenome (GOLD analysis project Ga0123341, IMG submission 89959) | Root nodule microbial communities of legume samples collected from Mexico - Turtle bean Mexico pink nodule | ecosystem: Host-associated > Plants > Roots > Nodule | place: Mexico: Nepantla... | reverse complement strand
GATTATAAAATCCTAATAAAATCCTAACTAATTAAATAAATGATAAAATCCTAATAAAATCTTAACTAATTAAATAAGTGATAAAATCCTGATAAAATCCTAATAAAATCCTGATAAAATCCTGATAAAATCCTAATAAAATCCTGATAAAATCCTAATACTTTAGAATATAACACACTTCCTCTTCTAGGAGCTTGACTTGAGCCACCTTCAGTTGAAAGGCAGTGTTGGTGTTGTTGATCTGAGAGTTAGAGATGGTGACTTGATGGTGGATGATAGTGAAGTAAATGTCTGGAACAACATCAATGCTGCAATATTCAACAACAACAATGGTGATGGAAGTGTCAGCAATGATAAGAGAGCTGTTGAGAGTTGTTTGGTTTTGTTTTGATTTGCAAATGGGAATCATGGGGGAAAGGATCATCCTTATGAGTTGGGTATTTTTTTTTCATGTCGGGATTTTTTAGCTTGAACCCTAGCTTTTCAAAGGATCAATGACGTGCACAATCTGCCAATTTCATGAGCAACTGCATGATGCCACTACGATCTATGCATCTCCCGATGTATGTGCCGCGTGCATCAACTTGCTGTGTCTTCCTTACTCAAGGAATCATGAGTAGGATTTTGACAACATTGATGTCAACAACAAGCAATCTTATTTTAAAAAAAGGGAAATTTTGAATAATTCTAGAAGATCTGGCTGCTTCCTTGCATGAATATTTGTTTGCTATTTCTATATTTTCCTTGAAAAATTTACTTATTTATTAGGGGATTAAATAGACTAGGTGAATTATAGGAACATAGGAACATTACTGAATTCTGGATCCATGCTGGCTCTGCATCTTTTAATTTTGCAATGGGAAAAAAGAAGTGAATGAAAGCAGTTGAGGTGCATGATCAAAACTGTCAAGTTGTTTTTCCCTTTCATTATGCAACTTGGGATTCATGTAGAGCATTGTAAAAATGTCCCTTGCTACGCACTAGAGGAATTTCATTTTCAATGAAGTTGAGAATTTCAAGAAACCTTGTTAATATTTCATGTTAAAATTTTGATAGGCTAAGTAAATAAGCATAAATTTTAAGGCTGCTTTCAATGTAGTGGCATTCCTAAAGTTTCCTTGTCCTATCATCATTTGCTTTCCTAATTAATTAAATATTAATAAGTTCTTGTAATGCATCCCTGCTAATTTCAATATGCTGTTTATATTTAATCTATTATTTGCAAATTTGGATGAACTTTATTTCTGTCATTCTCTCTCTCTCAAACTATCTTCCCTTGTGATTATGTTGCGACTTATACATGCACATTTTTTTAATCCTCCCACCTCAACATTGCATAAATCTTTTGTAGCTGAGATTTGGAATCACCAACCATCTTAGAGTTAATATTTGAATGCTTATCTGCAGAGCGTGCCATCTCAATACAGAGGTACAGGTCGCGGGGGTCGTAGACCATTTAGAGGCTATGGTCGTGACCGATTCAATCACCATCGTGGTAGGGGACGTGGTAGGGGACGTGGCAGGGGTCATGGTAGCCAGATCTCATCTCATTCTTCTGAAGCCACAATTGCTAATGTTGCAGATGTGCCTGCTGCTGATGGGTGCACTTCAGTGATGCAACCATCATCAGTCTGTGTGCAATCATCATTACCAAATCCCACACAAGTTCCATCCGCACTGTTGCAAGCACAACAACGTAAGTTATGGTGTGAAATTTGTATAGCCGAGTGCAATACTCCCGAAATGTTGGAGCAACACAAAAATGGAAAGCGGCATAGGAAGAACTTGATTGTACATGAAGAACTACAAAGACTCAAAGCTCTAAATGGACAACAGAGTGGAAATATTTCTACTTCTGAATCAAATTTAACAATCCAACATGAGAAAGCTCAAGAATCTGAGATAAAAGGATTACCTTTCGAAGTTGCTGGTTCTGAAGCTACAATTGATAACCACAATGATGAAACAGAGGTTCAGAATAATGTAGAAGGGGTTTCCGAAGTTCAAAATGAAGAGCCTCAAGAGGAACCTAGAGAAAACTCTTTCATACAAGGATGTGGATTCAAGCGTACGATGAGCCTAGGTAGAGGAGGTAAATACATGCGGAGTGATGATGGGTCAAGAAAACTGGTGGAACCTCCAAAGTCTAAGCATAAGCAGGTTACATCTCTTATATGCGAGTTGTGCAATGTTAAATGTGATTCCCTAATTGTCTACAATAGTCACTTGACGGGGAAAAAGCACATGTCAAATTTCAAGCGTGTCCATGGCTACCAGCCTTTGAATGGAGAAGCAGGGAGCAAACCGCTTCACTCTCCTGGTATTAATTCTCTGCCAAATGCAAATAATTTTCCGGTCTCACAAGGTGCAAGTGTCCCACTAGGCATTAGTGATCCACGGAACCTTCTGGCTCATCTCCTTGTGACTGTGCTATCCAATGTCCAAGTACCATCAACAGCACCACTGTCAGGTCCTGTGGCTGATCAGATACAAGCACCAACATTCATGGCAGGATCAAGTCATCAACCAACATCTCAAAATTTGACAGAGACTCTAGTGTCAGAGTCCATGGCATATTCTGAGATTGAAAATCATGCTGGGAAAACAAAAGATCAGATGCCATCTGTCATATTGCAGCTGGATGAGACTGCAGGTTCATGTAGTAATGCCAATACTGAAACTGTTGGTGGAAGTTCTGCAAAGGAAGAAACGGTGGTGAAACTTCCCCAGGATAGTGCAGTTATAACACCTGCAGAAAACCCAGTTGCAACAAATAAACAAATACCTTCGTAATGTGCAAGCTCCAACATCATAGACATTTAGTAAGCCCATAGAAGATGTGATCATTTTTTTTTTCTTTCTTCGTTAATTTCATTTTTCAGTACTTCATGTGATTAAAAGTTTAATATTTTAACACTTTGAACTAACATAAGGGGGATTCCCACACTTAGCTTTATAATATGATCTTTGAGTTACAATTTGAACATATTGCCCCTAATCTGTACTTCTCAGAAATGCTGTATGAATTGCTGTTGAAGATGCTGGGATACATGCCAGAAATCCATCGTTGTGCTGCAACACCATCTGATGTGACCAATGACTGTCTACATGTACGACAAACTAAAGAAGTAGCTGCAACATCGTATCTATTTATCAATGTTCAATAGAGGCCATGAGAGTTGGATTAGATGGCAAAATTGACGCAAAAACTTTTACTGTGCCTACTTTTAAATTTTAGCTAGTGAAAATTGTTTGGCAAACTTTTGTTGTAGTGTCAAGATTGTAAATGAAAATGTTGCTTGTGTACAAGCTTCTTACACGCTCCTTTCTGAAGCCAAAATATTGGCATACTACAAGACATAAAGCATCCGGGTACTGATTAATCTCTGCCTCCGCGATTTTTGAGTATTAATCATGCAAGCAAGAAATTTCATTCCCAATTTTCGAAATTTGACGACTTTTATGATGACAGCTAGCTCAAAATAATATTTATTATTTGAAACATTAAGGTTACCCGAATATGAGATATTCAGAAATATATTTATAATTGTATACATTTTATGATCCTAACAATTCAAAGATTAGATTATATATATATAACAATTGATTATAACTTATTGAATAATAAGTATTCACTAATCAACTATATCTCTTTATCTTATCTTTTGGATATTTCAGTCTAGACTCTAAAACTTATAAATACGAATTGATTTTACCGAAAGTACTCATTCAATTCTCTCACCTAATACTTTTCATATTTTATAATTTTTCTTTGACTTGAATGTTGATTTTTTTTGGCAGATGGATCTTTTTTCAGTTTTCATCAACAACTCGGTGATCAATATTTAGAGGTTCAAGCTTGGCTTTCAAGGGATATTACTCTTTCCACCTTGGGAGAGTCACCCTCATTTCAGGTAAAAACATTTGGTGTCCACTATGTGGGCTTGGGTAAAACTATTCTTAGACCATACGTCTTGTGGTACTTACCAAAAGTAGAAATGTCATATCATCTTCATCAAAACTTGATATGGACCTTTCAATCGTCAAGGCCCTAAAAGAAAACATGGAGAGTTTCTTTAAAAAGAATGTGAGCCTCCAAAACACAATAGATGGCATGCAAGTCGAATTTGACAAAAACTTGGAGCTCATATGACACCAACATCGTGAGTTGTAAGCTTTCCATGAGTAACTCACAATACTTAACCTTGACCAAAATACACACTGATATGAGAAAAATCTACAGGACAAAACCCAACACACCTAGTAAGTAATTGAGTCCTGTCCAACCTTAACAAAAAAACAACTTTACCAAGGATGGCGATGACTAGTGCATGATACCCGAACTAAAAGGGTAGCACACCGAACTAACAACATGCAACGACTTCTCAATCGGGCTCAAGGGTCATTATCAAAAAAGGAATCAAGGGCACGTGATCGACAACAACATTTTAAGGTTCTTCTAATGCCACTACTAAATGAGACAATGAAAGCAAACCTTGCTAGTTTCCATCCTTTTACTCCAAAAGTCACGAAGGTACAACTTCCTAAAAAGGGGAAGTGGCCTTCTATTGAAAAATATGATGCATCGTCGGACCCAAAGGAACACATCAAGGCATACCTTCTTTTTTGTCATCATATCAAGGTATAATTGACCCAACCGAACCTTTTCTTTAAAAACCTAGGAGTACATTGCAGACCTTTCCCATTTACTCTCAAGGGATAAACCTTGGAATGGTATTATTCCCTTCCCAAAAATTTGATAGATTCATTTGACACTTTCTATGCAAGGTTCTCAGCTCAATTGTAGTCTCAAACTCATGGTAGCAACCTTAGCCTCCTTACATAACATTGTACAAAGGGATACTAAGTTACTTTGACAATACATGACTCGATTTGCTAGAAATCCCTCGATATTCTTGACCTACATTTGGTGGTGGCCATGTGCACGCTCATGATAAAACTCCATTAGGAAATATTCTTGGTAGGTTATATTGATAAGTGTAATATTTTAGTAATATTTCACATTAAAATACAAGCACTTATGGATATTAATTCATAAAATAATTATAATATAACCCCTAATATATGAATATAAACATTTTACATATTTTGTTATTATAATTTGAATAAAAACAATTTATTCTCAAATTTTTGTTAGTTACAAGATTATAGGATTCTAAGGAAGAATGGAGATGAAAGGGCAAAAGGAGAATAAACAATGATAAAAAAAGGGAAAGTTGGAACACTCCAGCACTCGTCCAATTTAGAAGCTCCAGAGGATCTGGCCTAAGCGAGCCTAATCACGCCCAGGGGAGAACTCACTTAGCTCAAACCCAACTAGGTTAAATGTGAGGCGTGAGGCACAACCCTAGACATCAATAGGGAGAATAAGAGGTGATGAAAAACCCTAGAGGAGGCAATCGTCAAGGAGAAACATCCTAGATCTTCTTTTCTTGCTTTCCATGCTTGTAATGACCAACATGAGTGGCTAATTCTGTCAAGCATTAAACTCAAAGTCGTCATCAGTTTTATTTTGAAACTTGAATAGTCAATAATTATTAGCTTTAATTCTAATTTTGAATGTCATATATACTATGATTTTAAATATAATTTACAATATAGCTTTCATGAGAGACAATATAGAATTTGAGAAGTCTATTTTGAGACTATTTAGAGATATTGTATTCTCATTTGAAAAGTAGCAGTGAAATAAAATTTATATTCTTTGTTCACAAATTGATATCAAAGCTATGACCAATATAACCAATATTTTTTCCTTGCCTCGATTAACAAAGATGACCAATTATGACAATTGGAGCATCCAAATGAAAGACCTTCTAGGATCTCAAGATTTTTGGGAGGTGGTTCAACAAGGTTTTGAAGAACCAGAAAATACCATTGGTTACTCGACTAATACAATCCAAGTAGCCAAGAAGATGACCAAGGACTCAAAAGACAATTCACACTGTGAACAATCATCTCAACAATCAAGTCAAGGACCTACCAAATATCAGACGGGCCTCACTAGAAGAAGAACTTGGCATATATCGGAACATCAATTGTTCTTTCATCTGGTCTTCTTAAAAGACAAAAACATGTTTATAAATAATTTGGGCTCACTTTTGCGGTCCGAAACACAAAATAGGGTTTTTAACCTACTCTCTAGAAGTTATGCCTAAAGGTGCGGTTTTGACTATGGTCAACACCCTCGACAACCCCTCTCCCTTGCCATTTCTACCCTTCACCCATCTTGCCCACCAAGACACCCCTTCCTATAAATAAGTTGTCTTGCCTCATGTATTTTCACCTAGATTTTGAATATAGTAAAGAAACTCTACTTGAGTGATTAGTGAGTTTTTTCTCCTAAATGTTTTGGGTCTTAGTTTGAGTGTGTGAGCATTTCAAGTGGCAACTCTTCCTCACTTATCTTGGAGTTTCCCACCCTTCAAGTGGCATGTTCATCTTTCCTAATCTCCATAAGCTTTCTTCATCTCATCTTTTCCATTCCTTTCCTTTTCTTCTTTTACTTTCTTCATTATGTTCTTGTTTGTATCTTTGTCCATTCGGTCATCTTCTTCATTCCTTGCTTCATTTTATGCTCTTTAATTTCCATCCTTGCATCATCCACGCCATCTTAATTGTCTTTTCCTCTTTTCCCTTCTAAAGTGAACCTTCATACTTACTTAACCACTTGGAAAAGTTCGTGTCCAGTGGGAATCTTCTTAGGGTTCTCACCTTAAATTGCTAAATCAAAATTCATAAACAATAACAACCAATTAAAATGTACAATCCTAAAATCAACTCACTTCATGTGGTATTCAGAGCATGGTTATTTGGTGCTTATTTGCTTTGAGTTGATTTCGGCAATTTATATTCTAGGACATTTAAATTCTTGCTTTTACCTTCAAGCAATTTCATTTCCGCCTGTAAATTCTTTGTCATCTACAATTTCACAATTTTATTCATTAAGCACTTTTAATTTCGCTTTTGAATTTTATTTTGTGACAAATATTTTTTTCCTTACATATTTTGCTTGAGTCTTTTGTTCTTAGTGTTCTAAGAGTCTTTCTACTTATTTTGATTTTAACTGTGAAAAACTAAAAAAGTTTTGGAAGTTGTGAGAGTAGTGGTTGATTTAATTTCAAACATAGAATGCAAGTGTTCATATGATTTGAATCCAAAACCAACATCTTTTCCGGAAAAGTGAAAAGTGGAATGACAACAAAAATATGCATGCAAAAAGAATATGGAACTTTTGAATCCATAAAACAAAGAAAAAAAAAGCGTTTTGAGAAACGTTCACATTTCAACTTTCACTTTGAAAATTACTAAAGAGAATTCTAAGTATATGAAAGTTGTGTTCAAACTTGTGTAATTTAATCCTTCTTACTTTCACAATTTCTAAAATCATGCAAACCTTCATAATTAAAGTTTAAGTAAGTTTTCTTTGAGTTTTTTTAGTGCTGTTCTTGCTGGTCTTGTTAAAGTTTTGTCTTCATCTTATTTCCAATTTGCTTTAGCCTTCTTGCTTTTAATCTTTTCTTGATGGTCTTTCAAATTTTCTTAAGTTTTGTTGTGGGGATCTTGAGTAAGCAAGTGTAAGAGCTTTGTCATCTTTCACTTGAAGTGCTTGCTACCAAATGTTGACCTTTGTGTTTTGAGTGCAAATATTTCTTGAGTGCCTTGCAATTCTTCCCTCCTTTACTATAATTGCCGACTGGCACAAGTAAGGAGTGGATAAAATTGTTGATTTTTTCACTAATTGTTTGTTTCCTTTTTGGTGCAAATCATGACACATTTGTCTTGGGGAGAATCTTCAAAGCCACAATCTTCTCAAAAGACGTTTCTTTTGGGAGAACTTGCGGAAACCAAGAGGACTTTGGCCCAAAAAGAAGAAGACATGAGGCAATTAGTGGAGAGGTTGCAAAGAATAGAAGCGACTCAAGAAAGACAACCTAGAGGAAGGAGATGGGAACCAAGAAGAGCCTCTAGAAGTTACACGCACTAAAGGAGTCAAAAAGAAGACAAAGATTGGAGAGTGCATAACTTTGAAGAGAGGTGCCATCAACACCCACGATCAAAGCCTTCTTTCCCTTCTCTTAAATTGCCTAGTTTTAATGGGGAAGGTGATCCCAATGTGTATTTAGGATGGGAAGCTAAAGTAGAACAATTTTTTAATGTGTATGAGGTTCAATAGGACCAAAAGGTTAAGTTAACTTCTTTAGAGTTTTTAGATTATGCCATGCAGTGGTAGTATCAAACTGTAATGGACATTGGTTTGAACAAGAGATCAGTCGTGGTCTCTTGGTATGATTTAAAGGCATGCATTCGTGCGAGGTTTGTTCCTCCTCATTATAGGAAGGAACTCTTGTTGAAGCTCCAACGAATTCAACAAGGACCTAGGGGTGTAGATGAATATTTTAAAGACTTAGAAACTACTTTGACCAAAATTAATATGATGACAGTGAGGACTTAAAGATAGCTAGCCATCAAGGTAGAATCACAACTTTTGAAGAAAACCAATTTCAAAAATACTAATAATGATGGCTTCTACAAATCTTCACGAAAGGATAAAAACAAAATTTCTTCAAAAACTTTTCCTTCCAATTTTCAAAAGAAACCACTTCTAACCATAGAGTTTCTAAACCTTCTACCTCTACACCTAAGTCACCCACCAAGACTTCAAACACAAAATGTTTTAAATGTCTAGGTTTTGGGCACATAGCTGCAAATGGTGCATCCAAAAGAACCATGATGGTAAAAGGGTAGGGGGGGTTGTTGTGAGTGACCATAGTTCCCAAGCCTTATGGTCTAGTTCCTCTACCTCTTCAAGAAGCCAAAGAAAGGATGAATATGATTTGCCTTGTGAAGGTGATTTGTTCGTAGTAAGGCGTATGCTTGGACACATTCAAAAAACCTTTTGTTGAGATTCAAAGGGAAAATATTTTTCATACAAGGTGTCTTATTAATGACAAATTATGTTCATTAATTGTAGATGAGGGTAGTTGCACCAATGTGGCAAGTACAAAAGTGGTGGAAAAGCTTGGATTACCCACCATCTCTCATGCAAAGCCCTAAAGCTCCAAGGACTTAGTGAAGAGAGATAAATAGTTGTTAATAAACAAGTCCTAATAGCCTTCTCAACTAGAAAACATAAAGATGAGGTCTTGTGTGATGTTATGCCAATGGAAGCTACCCACATTCTATTAGGAAGGCCATGACAATTTGATAGAAAAGTTTTACATGATGACTTTACTACTAAAATATCTTTTACCTTTCAAGGGCATAAGATCATTTTGAAACCTCAATCTCCAAAAAAGGTAAATTAAGATCAAATAAAAATGAAAACAAAAAAAGAAAATGAAAAAGTTAAATAAAGAAAAGATAAATCGGGTAACAATACCTCACCTAACACTGCAAAAACAATCATGTTGACCCGTACCGAAATGCAAACTTCACATCCAAGGTGTTCTTCTTCCTTATCTTTTTCATTACCTAATAAATCTAAATACTTGACATCTTGGACAAAGAAGTTTTGGGATGCAATTCAAACACCTCCTAAAGATTCTCACCTTCTAAGAGGATTATCTTCAAAAAGTCATTTCATCCCAAAACATTCTTTCCAAAAATGGCTTTGTTCCTGCCAGTTGACTCGAGGGCCTTCGTACGTCCCACGTTCCCCATGCCCGATTCTCTGTGCCTTCGTTCGTGCCTTTCTCTCTATCAAACACATGAAATCACAAAGACAAGGGACGCCCTAGAGGCCGTTTGCACTCCGACGCTCAAGTCAGTATAGGGCTAGGAAACACCAAAACTGTTAAGCGTAAAAGCTCTGTGTAAACTGTGTGTGTGAAGCGACGCAAATGAATAGCGTACCTTACTAGGTTTGTTATTGCCCTTTATATAGTCCCGAGTTTCCACTGTTTCCATTACCCAAAATAGGCTTTCTGAGGGTGGGCCCTAACGCCGCTATTACCCACTCTTAGGGCAATCTAGCGCGTGAGGCTCCCTTACTGGAGTGCAACCTCTGACGGAATGACCACCTGGGTACCAACTTGTGCACCTAGTCTCTGGGGGCCATCTGTCTTGGGAGTGCCCTAACTGCTCACGTGCCATGCGTGCAGTTTCACCCCTGGAACGTGACTCTTACAGGTCGTCTCTTTTCCAGTGGCTTTTTATTTGTGTTACGCTTGGACGTGTCATCCACACCACACGTATAGACTCTCGTGACCTAGGCTTCTCCCTAACTGATAACTGGTGTGTGGTCTGGGATCCACCTCTCGTGGCCCAACTCTACTGTTCGAGTTACCGATGTCTGACCTCTCATCGGCCTCATGATATTGTCGAGGACACATCAGTACATTCTAGTGATTATCGTCTGACCACTCTTCAGCCCCTTGGCTCACGTGCCTCGCGAGACACTGGTCCACGCCACTCGCGGGACCCACCTTATGTGGGCCCTCTACCCCTGGGCCTCCGAGGACCTCCTTGCTTAGGCCTCTGCTCTCACTTCTAGTAAGGACATGATGAAACATAGGAAGGATGAGGCCGCTCACATGCTTCGTGTGTTTGGGCGAGAGTGCGATGCTTATGTATCTGTACTGCCCTGTGTTGCGGGCGAACCTGTGTGTGCTGAAGAACGCGCAAACAACGGGGAACCCTTCTTCTTTCTCTACGCCACCATCTTCAAATGGAACAAACTTCGTTTGCCGCTCACGGGGTTCGAGCGGGCTCTACTGACGGAGATCAACGTGGCCCTTGCACAACTGCATCCCAACAGCTAGGCCTTCGTGAGGGCGTTTGGCATCCTCTGTAACCACTTCGGGCACACTCCCTCTGTGGACGTCTTCTTCTACTTCTTCGAGGCCAAGAGTCCAGGGAAGAAGCTTTGGGTAAGCTTTAACAGGGTGGCAGGGAGAGTTCTCCTCACCCTGTTCCAACAGTCGTATAAGGGCTTCAAGGGGAAGTTCTTCAAAGTGTGTTGTAACGACTACGACCACACTCTTCTGGATGGCTTTCCACTCTACTGGGTGAAGAAGCTAGAGTTCAAGAATCCTAGGACTCTTGAGGAACTGACTCCTCAAGATCGTGAGCTCTGCCAGGTCTTCTAAAGCCTAGGGGTACTGTTCAACACTGCCCAACTGATTAAGCATGAGTTCAGCCCTTCTGATCTCAAGGGCTATATCGGTACTTGTCTCCATACCTTTCTCACCCCACTTTGCATGTTTTTGGTTAGCATGCATATCTCTTGCTTCTCATCACGTCTATTAGCATACTGCTATACTTGCGTATTCTGCCCCTCCGTGCTTATACGCTTACCCTTGTACTCTGTATTGCATTGCTGAGCTCTTGAATTCTGACCTTGGTGCAGGTATGTGCTGAACGAGGAAAAGTGGGTGAGGCTTGCTAACGCCCTTGTTCGTCGCCCAGGAGCGTCTGGGGCCGCGGGTGTCTCTGCTTCTCCCACCCCCATCTCCGCAATCGTCGCGCCTTCCCCCACTCCGTCTGCCCCCATTGTCGCGGTGCCCCTTGCCGCTGTCCAGGCGTCTCCCGCTCCAACTCCCCTTGAGAAAGGCAAGGGAGTGGTGGAGATTGCGTCTAACAAGGATTCCGTCGAGGGGCCCGTCTTCAAGAGACGCAGGGCAATGGTAACTGTAACCTCCCATTCCACAACCGAGGGTCGCCCTTCCTCTTTCATGGAGCACCCCCCAAGCGCCTCCTCACCTCGCGGCCCACTTGCTATTGAAGGTGGCGGCGAGAGCGCCCCCGAGCATGGGCACACTCCACCTGCCCCTAAGCTCCCTGCTATTCTCCAGCATGCCCTTCAAGGTTTCCAGCGAGAGGCAACAGTGTAGGTGACCGAGGATGTGGCCAGGGAACGCTTGGGACTTGGCTTCGGGGGGCTCCTTTCCCAAGCTAATGCTTACATAGACAAGGCTGAGGCGCTGAGGGAGCAACTGGCCCGGGTGGAGGCGAAGGACAAAAAAGACTTGAATCTGGAGGAAGAAAAGAAGAAGGAAGAACTGGCCCAGCTGGTCCTGATCTTCACCAATCAGGAAACCGCCTTGGACCAAGAGATAAGCAGTCTCCGCCAGACTGAGAAAGAGATTAAGAAACGAATCTTTGACAAAGGTCAGTTGTACACTGATCTCGAATCAAAGGTCTTGCCCCTACGCACCAAGAGGGTGGAGTTGGAGAAAGAGATCGAGGTGGCTAAAGCCAAGATAGCCAAACTTGAAGAGAGAGCCACTAACCGGGAAGTGCAGCTTGGTCGCGTGGAGGCTGAGTTCACTCAACAAGCTAAAAACTTCAAGAAAGCCGAGGCCGAGCTGATCGAGGATGCTATCGATGCATATGTTGCGGGGTTCGAGGACGCCCTTGCTCAGGTTGCTTGCGTGTACCCTGAGATGGACGCCTCACCCTTTGCCACATCGAATTGTGTGATGGATGGGCAGATCGTGCCCAGGGTACTACCCTCATAAGTTGTATTTGGTCCCCCGACAAACAATTCTTCTTTATACATGAATGCCTCATTTTTTTTCAATTACCTGAGTTGTTTTCCTGTTTTAAATTGCTTTACCTTTCTCAACTTGACCTGCTCGAACTCCACACATAACTCGTTTGACCTCGATACGTCTGAATGTTGCTCTTTTATTCCATTTAACTTGTGTTCTTCGTTTCTGATCATTAACTGTTGTACCTCAGGCTGATGCTTCTAACAACGCCTTCGACAACGCTTGAGCCTTAGGTAGCACACTTTCCCGCCTCATCCTACCGTATACTTCGTTAGGTAGTGGGGGTTCTCACACTAACCTGAACTGACCTCGCCTTACTGTATACAGCCAAGGGAGGATTTAATTGTGAACTGGGCTGTTCATCCTTGGTGTTCTCACTCGAGGGGGGGAGGTGTTCTCTGCGAACCTACCTTTCCCACTCTCGAGACTTCTAACCTAAGAGACAACTTATAACTGACCTTATCTTCTCTCAAAGGCGGGAAAAGATTTATTTGGTGAACTGTTTCGTTCGACCTTGGCGCTCTCACTCGAAGGGGAGGTGTTCTCTGCGAACACACCTTTCTCGCTCTTGAGACCTCTAACATAAGGAAACAGTTTGTGTTTGACCTCGTCTTCGCTCAAAGGCAAAGGAGGATTTCAGTGAACTGTTTTGTTCGACCTCGGCGCTCTCACTCGGAGGGGAGGTGTTCTCTGCGAACACACCTTTCCTGCTCTCGAGACCTCTAACACAAGGGAACATTTCGTGTCTGACCTCGTCTTCGCTTAAAGGAAAAGGAGGATTTCTCTGGTGAACTGTTTCGTTCGACCTTAGCGTTCTCACTCGAGGGGGGAAGGTGTTCTCTACGAACATACCTTTCCCTCTCTCAAAACCTTTAACGTTAGGCGAACTAGTTCGAAACTGCATTGTACAACAATCGAGAAGATACTTCAATCGAATTTTATTGGGTGACCTCATTAAAAAACCCTAATAAGGGAAAAAGAGGGTCCCCTATAAACCGTTATGTACAACACTACAAATTTAGCTTAAATAAAACTTGAGATTGGCTGCATTCGATGTACGAGGAATCGCGCCTCCCTCCAGCGTCTCAAGTTTGTATGCCCCATTCCCAAGGGCCTCTGTCACCTCTGTCACTCTGAAAGGACCAATCCACTTGGGGGACAACTTGTTCTCTAGCTGATATAGGTGGGCCTTCCGCATCACCAGGTTGGCGACCTGGAACTGACGAGGTTTCAGCTTCGAGTCGTACTTGTACTCCACCATTCTCTTCAACGCTTCAGCTTTGATTCTCGCTTCCTCCCTTACTTCATCCAGTAGATCCAAGTTCACCTTTCTTTCTTCGTTGGACTCTTCAGCCACGAAGTTCAAGAAGTATGGCGAGCTCTCCTAGATCTCCACTAGAATCATCACGTCCGACCCATACTCCAAGCTGAAGGGTGTCTCTCTAGTGGTGGACTGGGCAGTGGTGTGGTAAGCCCACACAATTTTAGGAACCTCCTCTGCCCAGGTTCCTTTGGCCTTCTCAAGCCTTCTCTTTAAACCTCTGAGCAGAACTCTGTTGGCAGACTCGACCTGCCCATTTGTCTGGGGGTGCTCGACTGATGCAAACACCTACTTTATTCCAACCTCGGCGCATAGCTTACCCAACTGTTGGCTTGCAAACTGTGTGCCATTGTCAGACACCAAGCGCTTCGATACCCCGAAGCGACACACTATACTCTTCCACACGAAGTGTGTGATCTAGGCCACGGGCTCATCCTCGATCCACTTTGTGAAGTACTCTATGGCGACCACGAGGTACTTCATCTGTCTTATCGCCAAAATAAAGGGCCCCAGGATATCAATTCCCCACGTATGAAAAGGCCAAGGGCTGTAGATCGACCTGAGCTCTTCTGGCGGTGCCTTGTGCCAGTTAGCGTGTTGCTGACACTGCTTGCACTGCTGTGCGTACCTTGTGCAGTCTTCCCTTATGGTTGACCAATAATATCCTGCACGAATGGTCTTCGACGCCAGGGCTCGACCTCCAATATGACTCCCGCATATCCCTTCGTGGAGCTCTGCCATTATACGTGTACACTGGCCACCACTCACACATACCAGGATTGGATGTGTGAACCCATGTCTGAACAGTTCTCCATCTATGAGGGTATACTTGGCGGAGTTTTTCTTGATTCTCCTGGATTCTGTGGGTTCCGGCGGGAGTATCCTATCAGCCAAGTAGCACTTGTAGGGCGTCATCCAGGTGTCTCCTCCTTCGACCAGGCAGATTCCACCCCTAGGACTGGATACAAGCTTACCTTAGGACTCTGCAGTGTTTCCTGAGTCAATGATCGATGACTCCTCGTCCCTCCTCTTGTCGTGCTGACCTAATGGACCCCACCCAGTTATCTGCGGTGAATGTTCAAGGTGTCTTTAGGGTTTCTTGTATGACCGTCCTCTGCCTGCCCCCCTTTCCTGAATTGGCGAGCTTAGCTAGCAAGTCAGCTCGAATGACCCCTTTAGAATCTGGACATACCCTAGGTAGGCAGCCATCTGAGGGTCCTTGGCCTAGTATTCACCGGTCACCTGACCTGATGTGATTCCACTAGCACAATTAGAATGATTCTTGACATTCTTAAGAATCATCTTGAGTTGGTTATGAGATAGGCACTTTATCATAGAATTGGATCAAGGTTCTATGAACAAGAACTCACCAAAACTAGTGCCAAAACACAAACTCATATGGAAGTTCCAATTAT
>Ga0123341_1002467_pt1 | contig 15257 bp, 12 predicted proteins | sample Turbeapinknodule_FD_89959 | JGI IMG/M metagenome (GOLD analysis project Ga0123341, IMG submission 89959) | Root nodule microbial communities of legume samples collected from Mexico - Turtle bean Mexico pink nodule | ecosystem: Host-associated > Plants > Roots > Nodule | place: Mexico: Nepantla... | reverse complement strand
ATTCCATTTTCTTTTAATAAGAAATAGTTACATTAACTTTGTCATTTTAAAACATAGTAACCTAAAAACCTTATATTAACTAGTTACTAAAACAACATACGAATTATAGTTATTTTATTTCATCTCAATTTTTATTTACCAAAACAGATTAAATTATATTATTATGCTATAATTACATTATTTCATCTTAAATTAATGAAATATTAATAATAAATCCAATTCTTAACACGTACGAAAAAGCCATACCAAATTGGAGTCTCAAATAAGACTGTGGTCTTGTATCATAAAAATGAAATACTATTTTTTTTATCTTATACACCACCAATTAAAGTGTTATTCGTACAATATGTTACTATTGGAAATAAAGTTGAAAAAATGAAACTAAAATATAAAAAATAGAATCAACTTAATATTAATATAATTTATTATTATTAATGATTTGAAAATAAATACCAAAATTCACTCAAATTTACGGGATATGGTTATGTAATTGCTACTAATCTCATCATTTACTAATCAATATCATTTTTTTACCAGATGTAATATAGGTTGTAATGAGAAAACAAGTGTGAAGAACACAAAACCTTGAATTTGGGTTACAATAATGAAAAAAAATATCTTTGAAAGTTTTTTTTTTCATTTTCTTCTAAAAAAACACATTTTTTTCTGTATATTTATTTATTTTCTCCTCTACCAACAAAAAAAAACAGCACAAGTATAAGATTTTCATATCTAAAAATCAATGGGAATCATGAATCGTAAAAAATTACCAATATAAGGAAAATATACTGTTTGTCATAAATATTTATAAGAATGTTTAGTTAATTTTCTCTTTAATTAAAGAATAAAGTGCATTTTGTTTGAAAATTTGAATTAAATACAAAATTATGGATTTTAAAACAATGATCCTTTGAGTTGGTGAAATGAGACTCAGACATTGTCGAACACATATCGATATTCGTAGGATAAATATTAATGAAATATTCAATTCAAAAAATATTTGTTAAATTTTTAATAATTTTAAAATGATCCTAACATAATTTTTAAAAATATAAATACATTAATTTTCTAAAAACTCAAATTCATTGTATAAATTTTTATTATGGTTATAAAAATAAAAAACAAAATCTTTTAAATCAAAATAAAAAACATTTTCTACTAAAAAAAACTGAAACATGAAATATACTAAAAAAAACATATAAAAAAGTTTCAATTTTAGTGATACGACTTTTAAACATGAAATATACTATATAAAAAAAATACGCATATTGTGTATTGAAGGTCCACAAACACGACCATACATAAATAATCAGAATAATTATAAAGTATTGAATTAACACACTCTTTTTAGAAAGTAATAATGAGTTGAGATAAGATAGAAATTGAGTTGTGATAAATAAAGTTTATTTTATTTCAACTTCATACAAATGTAGTTTATTCGAACTCAACTCAATTTATGGACCGCTTATTCCTCCACCACCACCATTACTTATTCAACCACCTCCATAAATTTTAAAATTTTCAAAATTAATTTTCAAAATTACTCTTCATCCAAAAAAAAAATATTACAATTTCTAGATTATGTATTTTAGAAGTAACAAATTACAACTTCCATATAATTCAAATCTATTTAACAACTCACAATACTGGATTACGTAATTCATAACTTATTAAGAAAATAAACTTACCGAATTATATAATTCGAAAGTAAAAAATTACCACTTTCGGATTACGTAATTCATAACCTATTTAACAACTAACAATATTAGATTACATAATCCAAAATTTATTTAAGCAAATAGGTTATGGATTACGTAATCTGGAAGTGATAATTTTTGTCTTCCAGATTACATAATCCAGAAGGTATATTTTCTTAAATAAGTTCTGGATTATGTAATCCAGCATTGTGAGTTGTTAAATAGGTTTTGGAGTACGTAATTTGAAAGTTGTAATTTTTGATTTTCGGATTATGTAATTTGTAGTGTAAAACATTGCTATGGAGTGCAGGAAGAAACAGTCCAATTTATGTTAGATTAACAATGCGATCCCATTTGGTAATTTTTAATTTAAATTAAACTAATTTAGCTTATAAACTAAATTTACCAAATCAACTGTTGCAATTTTACAAACTAATATTCGAGTTTTCTTCAATTACTGAAGGCTGAAATATCTGTCTTAATTAACTATGTCATTCTCTTGTGTAGGCTGAGAGTAAAATAATGCTAATTTTCTTGTCAGTGGGTTGAAGTTAAAGCATCGAAATAGTTTTTGATGAATGGCTTCAAGTTAAACCTACTCAAGCTTGTTTCTTTCATCATTGTAGTGCAAATCTAATATTTTTCTTCCACTCTCTAAAGAAAATTTGGGTTAGAGATCGTTCAACATTTCAACATAAAACGATCTTAGCTAAGGGGAAAAAACAGAAGTATACACAAGACAAAAGGCAAAGTAGATTGTTTCATGAACAAATAGTACAGAGAGACGAAAGATCATCATATGAAAAGGAAAACATTACATTGCCGTTGTTCTTTTGGTAGATACAGCCTAAGGCCTCATTTGTGACAAATCCTGGCTGTTGGCATGGTGACACAAATAGGATAATAGATTTTCTTAGCTTCAGGAGTGCCACGTTTGGGCTCATCAGCCATGGACATCCCAGCAACAGAGCAAACAGCTGCTGCAGCAGCAGCAAACATCATGTTCCTCCTTCCATTGTTGCCCTCCTTGTCATTCTCACTACTGAACTTTGTCTTCTCTCCTTCAACTGCTTTGGAAGCATTTGCCACCACCAGCCTCCTTGGGGATGCAACCGGGGACCGGTGGCTGATGACTGAGCTGCCAATGAGTGATGCTGCCATGGTGATTGATGCCATCTCTGCTATGTGATATCAGTCTTGAACTAACCCCAAAAACTAGTCCTTCTATGTTGCAAGTAGAAGGAGTTAAGTTTGATAAAAGAATATATTGGATGAGGAACTGGCTGGGGACCCAATTATCTTATCTCATTTTTGAAATCTCCAATGAACCATTGCCACGTAGAATAAGTGATTATCTTGAACCAGTGGCCATTGAATGTGCTATATGTTATATGAATAGCTACCAAAGAAAAAAAATCTCGCATTGAACTTTTTATTTTCATGTGGGCCAGGCTTATCTTATGCAGAGTTATGTGAGCCACCCATGACCCAACACATAGCAGGGTTTTTTGTGTTAATAGTTACTTCACAATCTTAACACCCACTACAAGATTCCGCGGCCCAAACAAGAATGAAAGAATTTCATTCACCTATATCTTTTATCAAGAGTGCTACATAGAATGGATTACATTTCAAAGACAATTACTTACAAAAAGATAATTAAGCATTCTTGTATTATTAATATTAGCTGTTACATGAGATCTATCACTTGATTTTAAAAAAAAAATCAAAAATCAAAAATCAAAAAGGCAATGAGCTCAACTTGGTTTTGCAGAGAACATGCGAACTTAAGCGCAAATGACTACTGCTTCTTCTCCTGTTGTGTATGGCGGAGGCAATAAATTGTGTATGTTTGCAAAAAGATCTCTACGGCCAGGTGGTAGTTTGGTAACAGGCGAATCCAATACTGAGTCAGGAATTGCCACAAGGGTTTCTTCAAAAAATGATTCCACAGTCTACATGGTTAAAGAATGCAGTTAGCATTTCAATCAGTTCATATAATAAATGAAGTTTTAAACAGTTTACACTAAACAAATTATGTAACACAAAATCTTCACCTGACTAACCCAAATAACAAGGGAATGAAATGAAAGAACTAGCCATCTTATCTCTGTTCATGTAAGCCACTAATTTCCACAACAGAATTGTAGGATACATGATCGCAATATAAGCAATTGTTTGGAGTCAACTTCACTCTAAACAGTAGCCATTGATTCTGGGATAACCACTCATGTCCCAATTTATTTACATAGTTTTGTTTATGTACAATCTAAAAGCTAATAATGTAGCTTGGTGAGATTATTTTAAGAATAAGGAGTTTTCTGCTTTTTTCAGAAACAAAGTGATTTTGTTTTGAAAAAATACTTATTTCAAAGCATTATTTTTAAATTTCTGGAGAAATGAAGACAGCTCCAGTAAACCCATCATAGAAAATAACAGTAAACATAGAAGACCACGTATATAACCTTTGCTCAATCGAAAAGTTTGTACGTCCTTTAGTCGATAGCTTCATTTTAAAGTCCTATTATACAGTATAAATGAATCTTCTAGGCAATCAAATAATAGGTTTCACCATACAAAATCTTACCGAGCAATTTTTGAAAGCAGCATCAGCTTTGCGCTTCCAGAGTCCATTCCCAGGTTCTGAATGGAAAAGATTGAGTAAAGGCTGCAGCAACATAACAGACAATTGGCGCATAATATCAGAAAATTGAATGTCATTACTAGATATATAATTTGCCTCATGCAAATAAAAAGGAGGTGGGACAAAAAAGCCTCCAATCTTCTAAAACAAAATACAAAAAAAAACAGAGTTAATGGATTAGAGTGCAAGGAATCAAAAATTCTGTGTTGTGTATATATACTAAAAAGTCATAATACGTAGTGAAAATGTGTATACCACATAACAACTTAAAGCTACTTCTACATATAAAGAATACAGCATTATATATCAACTATTCGATACTACATACAATGCTACATAGGAATTCACAGCGAATGGAAGAATGAAAATAGAAAATCAAGTACTAGAGTTATTTTTGTTCCCACCTTTACAATATCTCGCATAGTTGGCCTACGTCCATATTTTCCCATGACCGACTCCCCATAGGCCAGATATCTTTTAAGGACCTTAATTAGACGAGAAATAAAAAATTAAAACCAAAAATGGTAAAATCTGAGTAATATGAAAGTTAACCCAGAATTGGTACAGAAAAATCCATGGAAAGCCAAACATTCTGCAAATGAACCTGACGACGTGTAAGACCACTGCTTGGTGTACCATAAATTGCAGAATCTACGTGTCCCAAAATATGCCAAGGGCTGTTAAGATTATCAACAATGGTTACTCAAGCCACCGCATATTAATTAATACAAACAACGTTAAGAAGGTTCAAACAAAAAACATTGTAATAAACAGGAATCTCTATGTCCCCACAAAACACTGCAGTTTTTAGGATATATTTTCAGAAAAGCAGAATCCTGATACATAACACAGATAAAAGGAAACATTATTGTATTTGAAACTTACTTGTTGTAGGCTGCACGTCCAACCATAACACCATGAGCCCCAGCTTCTTGAGACGCAATGACCTATAATTAATGTCCCCACATAAACAGGTAAAAGTAGAAGTGTCGAGAGTCAGGACAGTGTGTAGATATTAATGATTATGGACAGCTTTATGCATGGAAAACTCCTAAATCTGATATGAATATTAGGATTCAATACACAAAAAATAATTATAATGACAGCAGTTCACCTCTTCAACACTAGTAATGCCGCCATTGATTGTAAATGTAAGGTCAGGAAAGTCACGTAGGAGGCCGTAGAAGTATTCATATCTATATTTTAAAAAGATGAGAGATATCACATGAATTCTATACATCATGTAACTATAAAATCAGTTTTTACTAGCACATACTTTAGCGGAGGAATGCTCCTATTCTCAGCAGGGCTAATACCATTGAGCAGTGCCTTCCTTGAGTGAATTATAAAATGCTTAGTGGGTGATAAAGAAGAAACCTGGTATATGAAATCACCTGACAGACAATATAATGTTCAATAAGTAGCCCTGAAAACCATGGCACAAGTATTTTGCAGAAGTCATATAACCAAAAGATCTAAACAACATCAATGGCAACGTATGGTGTACAATAGAGATCCATTATATTTTATTTAGGACAATGAAACCCAAAACACCAGATAAATTCCAAGTAACAAGGGGTATATAAAAAGTACAAATTGTTATTTCTTGAGTTAAGATCAAAACCAAAGGTGGAAGAAACCAAAATGGGAATGATTTGTTTCTGGAATAAATGGAAACTCAACTTCATAACTATGTATCATCACTCATCTTCACAAATGCAAAAAACTGCTATCGTAAAAAAAAATGAAACGCTTGCAACTCCAAGCCTAACAAGCAGTGTCCAAAACAAAACAAAAAAAGGCGGTCCCCCAAAAAACCCATCTCAAATTTTTTTGTGATTGATTCTGCATATTTCTACAGTCATTATTTTCCAGTAACAGTTGGTTGAAAACCAGATTCATAACCCTGTCCCAAAATCTGGCTCCTACTAGCATGTCACAATTTAACTCCATTAATTAAGTAGTATTTTTGAGTTAGTGGCAACAAGTAACCTGGGGATTTTGAAATAATAAACACCTAGTATATATGGATGTACTGTACCCAATCACTGAAACCCTTTTCACTGCTTACTAAATGCAAGACGTTTGATATCAGTTTATAAAATGTTTCAGATACTAACGTATACATGGCAAACTGTAATACCTTTTTCGCAAATTTTATAAAAAAAGGAGGAGAAAACCTATTTATCGAATCCAAACTTTGCAATCTTTCAACTTAAAAATGGAAAGAGATTGCAGACAGAAGAACCTTACAAAGCTCATTATAAGAATCATGATCATCCACGCCAATTCGACATTTGACACTGACAGGTACATTTGTGCTGGCAGCAATTGCTGACATGGCCTCAGCAACAAACTTTCCTTGTATACATTAGATTTCCATATCAATTTTCATTGACAAAGAAAACTTATATATTTTTCTGTTTGCATATATTCATATTTAATTAAGGATCAAGAATGGTTTTCTAACCTTGGGGTTAAGCATAAGACTCACACCGAAACACCCATGCCCAGCAACTTTTGGACTAGGGCATCCACAGCTGGTAGAAATTTTGGAAAAAGAAATGTACTTCAAATGACCAATAGCAGAAAAGCGAAACTTTAAGGTTTAAGATGATTGAAAATATACAAACTTTAAGTTGATCTCGTCATAGCAATAAGCATTAGCAAGCTCAGTTGCTTTAGCCAAATTTTTTATATTACTCCCTCCGATTTGAAGCACGATGGGATGTTGGTCTGGAGAATATGCCAAGAATCTGTCCTGAACAAAATAGACAAAATAAAAAGAATAAACAGTTTTTCAATACCAACGCCCCGTTACTTTGAGCTCTTGTGCACTGGCGTGTGCACACTAAAATGAGATAAACAATTGGTTCTGAATGATAACCAATCAATACAACTTACCATATAAGATATATTTTATCATAGAAAACCCCACAAAACTGCAATTATGATCTTAGTTATTCATACAAGCAAAACCCTTTTGACTCCATAGTACCCATTTGATTTCATTTTTTGTTTTCTTTCAGCAAGCAGAATTATATATCTACCAGATTGTCCTTTTGATGAACAATTGTTTCAGCTGCAACCATCTCCGTGTAAAGCCAAGCATGTTTTGATATGAGGCGTGCTAGAGTCCTATAGTGATTGTCCGTCCATTCCATCATAGGAGCAACACTGAAATTCAGCCAACAAAAAACCATGCCAAACGACTGATATAATCAGCATACTTTATAATACATACAGGCACACGATACCAAAACCAAAAAAAAACAATGCAGAGATACCATTACCAGACACACACCTAAACCAAGGAGGAAGATAGTATCTGGAAACCGCTCCAGGCTTATCATGTAACTGTGCTTTCAGAGCATGAGTAGAAAATAACCTACAGCTGAACTTATTCCTACGAGATATAACTAATGGGAATCTGCAATTGTTTCTAAGGATGTTGCAACTTATGGGAGCAAATGAAACAGCCAGGGAATATCCTGCAAGCTTCGTCATCTCATCCCTCTCAGCAAACCATTACCTATCCATCAAAAGAAACAAAATTTTCATGCTGTGACACTGATACATGTGGCCAATTACATGGAATGAGAATTTTCACTTGAAGGGAACAATTTGTGAAGTGAGCTAATCGTTTAAAAACAGTAACAAAGAATTCAGGGTGGCATAGTCAGAGAAGCATTTCATCGAACAGAATATATGCAGAGTGATAAAATGGCCAACAGAAAGTAGCATTTAGAAGCAAAAAAACTTACGCCGGCGTCGGATTCTATAATGGGTTCCGTTGGTGAAGTTGGCCACTGCGCTGCTTATCCAGATTCCAGAGAAACAGTGGAAAACTAAGAAACAAATATTGAAAAGATTCGATTGAAATTTCAAAAATGTAAAAATAAAATAAATATATATATATATAACTTTTTTTAAATGTAAAGAAATGAGATAAAGAAAAGCTAAATGATACAAATAAGTATTAAAATTATATCACATTTGTTTAGAAGGTTAACAAAATTCAGTGATATTCAATTAAATTTTCTTTCAATTTATAAGGTTGACCTCGCTTACATGATAGTATTGTCAAATACTCTTTACTCACTCCAATAAGTGTTTTGTCTATACTCTTGCTTGAGTGAAAGCATCCGCATTCAAAGGAGGTAGTCTAAATCACTATAATGAGTGTTTTGTTTGGTATTCTCTCCCTTGGGAGGCATAAGTGCTTAAACAAATGTATTATTTGAGTCATCACTATAGATAGTGCATTTTTTTATGTATTCGTTCGACATAACCATCTTTATTCAAATGGAGATATTGTCATGAGTCATTTGTATAAATTATTGAATTCGGTGATTGAATTATTTATTGGTTTAATTTTGTTGAATTGTGAAAATTACACATAATATGTGTATGGAGTGAAAATGCGAATGACGTATTTATGTGTGAATTAAAGTCATGAATTTATGATGACTTATGTTATGTATTTGAATATTTAAATATATATTTAACATTAATGGTCCAAATAACGTATAATAAGACATGAGGTGATGAAAAACTAAATTATAATTTTATTGCACATCTGACATACTATGAGATCCAAATATTGGATGCCTTAAACTTACATAAATCTATAAAGTTGAAGTATGCTTTAATGGTAAAGATGCTAGTATCTCGTGAAACTTGTTTGATAAGTGTCTTTCAGAAGGTGTTAATAGTCACTAAACTATAAGGCATCATGCAGTGAGAAATTAGAGTGAAATTTATTGCACATCTAACACGTTATGAATTCCAAATGTTGGATACCTTAAACTTATGTAATTAAAGTCGCAGAATAATAAATGTATAATCATTAGTGAGATTTTCTGTAACTTTCAAATGGTATTAATAAACATTTTTAATTAATATTCTTATAAATTACATATTTTTTTATATCAGCATGGTGTACATGAATTCTAATACTATATTTGAAAAGATTCAAAGACCTTGATTTTTTTTTAAAAATTATTTAAAATTACTGTTTTTTTTTTTACAAATTCAAACATTGGGTTCCAAATTTTGTGCAACAAATTTACATCTTATATTTGAAAATGAAATCTCATTTGACACTATTGATTAATATACTTCATAGCCCTCCAATGCATAATATTAATTAAATTTTAATTATCTTCAACTAAGAGATAAATATTGATTAAGAAAAAAGAGGTATAATGTTAGAGTTGGTTCATACATTAATACAAGACCCAAAAAGCAACTCAATTGGATGAAGGATTTTATAATTGGATAGGCCCATGAAGCTTAGGAATGTCTGCCATTATTATGTTGTTGATTTTACAATTAAGTTGTTCTCTTATCTTTAAAGAACTGTAAGGCCCATGGCCATCTTATGCCCTTAAAAGGGGCTAACACTATGAATGAAGATAGAGAAATTTTTGGTTAACCCTAAATTTTAGCATCACAGTAGCAAAGGCCTAATAAATTGGTGCTTTCATTGTTCCTACCATGGCTCCCCACCCTCCATCCAAAGATATGGAAGCGGTCTTAACCAGCATCCAAGCAACCCTCACATACATGAAAAGCCAACTTGAGGACAACACTAGTAGACAATCTACACCTTCAATCCACCTTCACGTCCATCTTGGACCAGGTAACACTCTTAACTCACACAGAAAATAGAACCCCAAATATGAACCAGCAACACAACCCTCATTTCACTCAATCTCACTCCCACCATCAACAATTTCCCACCCCTGCCCTACGACCACCAACACTTAGTCTACCCTTCTTTGACGATACAAAGCCTTTGGATTGGTTGTTTCAAGCTGATCAATATTTCTCCTTCTACCAAATTCAGCTGGACCAGCGCATTCCCATAATGGGATTTCATATGCAGGGAGAAGCTCTTTCCTGGTTTAAGTGGCTGCACAATAACAACCTCCTCACTAATTGACATTCCTTCACAAGAGCTTTGGAGCTCCGTTTTGGCCCATCCACATATATTAATCATCAAGTTGAGTTGTTCAAACTCCAACAAACCACTTCAGTCATGGAATACCATAGCAGGTTTGAACGATTATGCAACTGTGTTGTGGGTCTCACTCCTGAGACCATTCTTAATTGTTTCATTTATGGATTGAATATTGAAATCCGTAGAGAGCTCACCATATTGAACCCATATTTTATAGCCCAGGACATTGGTCTAGCTAAGCTTATTGAAGACAAACTTAGGGACTTTAAACCTAAACAACATCGTTTTTAGGTACAACCCTACCACCACCCTACCTCCACTCCCCCTTTCACTAATCCAACCAAAACCAGTAACCCTACACCTCTAACACCTCATATGTCCATTAAACGTTTATCCTCCTCCCAACTGCAAGAAAGACGAGCCCTAGGTTTATGTTACAACTGTGACGAAAAATTCTTCCCATGCCATAAATGCACTTCATCTCGGTTTTTACTTATTTTGGATGACCCAAAAATTGAAATTCAACCCACGGAGGATATTTCCCCTTTTGATGACTACCCCAACACTATTCGCTTTCACCTTTCACCTCAAGCCCTCCCAGGTTTTGTTTCCCCCAAAACCCTCAAATTCTCAGGTTTAATTCATAACCTCCCTGTTACAGTTTTGATTGACTTAGGCAGCTCTCACAATATCCTTCAACCACGTATAGCCCACCATTTAAACTTAGCCATATCTCCCAGCCCACCCCTCTCTGTAATGGTTGGAAATGGGAAGTTCATTAAGTGTCAAGGTATTTGTCAATTAGTGGACATCTCTCTCCATAACTCCACTTTCACCATTAGTGGATCATGGCATTTATGTGTGGATTACAGGGCCCTGGATGCAGCCACCATTCGTGACCACTTCCCCATTCCCACCATTGATGAATTGCTAGATGAGTTAGGCTCAGCTACTGTGTTTACTAAAATAGACTTACACTCAGGCTACCACCAAATACTTCTTATGTCAAAAGACACTTACAAAACAGATTTTCGCACTATTGATGGTCACTACGAATTGTTGGTCATGCCATTTGGTTTAACTAACGCCCCTTATACTTTTCAGGCAACAATGAATGATATTCTCAAACCATACCTCCGCCGGTTTGTCTTAGTTTTTTTTTATGATATTTTAATTTATAGCCCAAGCTTGCAGGACCATTTTGTTCATCTAAAAACAACATTGGAAGTGCTCCAAACACACACAAAAAATTGCCAAACTTTCCAAATGCAGTTTCGCAACCGCAGAAGTAAGCTACCTCGGTCACATCATTTCTGCTCATAAAGTCCAACCAGACCCAGAGAAGATCATCGCCATTCACAACTGGCCTCAACCATGATCACTCACGACATTAATGGGTTTCCTCGGCCTCACCGGATTCTACAAAAAACTCATAAAGCACTACGCCACTCTCGCCACTCCTCTCACCGACTTATTACAACACCACAAATTTTCATGGTCGGAGCTCGCGCAACAGGCATTTGACAAATTGAAATTACACATACCAAAATGTCTACCCTACACCTTCCAGACTTCAAGCTTCCCTTTGTGGTAGAAACCGACGCGTTTGCCGTGGCCGTTGGAGCTATCCTCAGCCAAACAGGGCATCCACTGGCCTTCTTTAGCAAAAATATGAATCTCAAGCTCCAAGCTTCCTCTGTATATGTTCGAGAGATGTATGCCATCACAGAAGCAGTCAAAAGATGGCGTCAGTACCTCCTAGGCCAACACTTCAAAATAATCACAGATCAAAAGAGTCTCAACACCCTTCTTTCCCAAACCACACAAACTCCATAACAACAAAAATGGACAACTAAACTACAGGGATATGATTTTCAAATTATTTACAAACCTGGAAGGGAAAATGCCACGGCTGATGCTTTGTCACGACAGGGTCAAGATTCCACACTCATCATGCTTGCAGTATCATCCCCCATCCCTCAATTGATTGAAGAACTCCAAAAAAATTTTGGCACCACAGAAGGCCAGGACGTAATCCACGCGTGCACAAGCGGTCAACAGTAGCCGAGCCTCTTCTTCACCAGTCAAGGGTTATTATTTTTTCGCCACTAGATTTTTGTGCCAGCAGCAAACAACTTTCGTCAGCGTATCATGACGGAGTTCCATGCTTCTCCTTACAACGGCCACTCCAGCATCAAACCCACTCTTAAATGCATAGCCGCCTCATTCTACTAGCCAAAATGGACCAAAGACGTCCACCGTTTCGTCCAACAGTGTTCCATATGTCAAAAAAACAGATATATGCCAACCAAAACTCAAGGATTACTTCAGCCATTACCAATTCCAAAAAAGTATGGGAAGATATATCAATGGATTTTATTACTCACCTTCCGGTTTTCGCTGGCCACTCGGTCGTTTGGATCATCTGTGACAGGCTATCAAAATATGTACACTTCATTGCTCTTCCCACGCATTTCACGGCCCAACAACTAACAAGGCGGTTCTTGGTTGAAATTTGTCGCCTCCATGGCGTACCAAAAACCATAGTTTCGGATCGCGACCCCTTGTTCGTTAGCTCTTTCTGGCAACATTTGTTTAAGGCACAAGGAACCATGTTAAAATTCAGCTCATCATACCATCCACAAACAGACGGACAAACAGAGATACTGAATCGCGGATTAGAAGCTTACTTGAGATGCTTTGTGGGGAGTCAACCAAACAAATGGTATCAATATCTTCACTTGGCGGAGTAGTGACACAATACGACCTACCATTCGGCTATAGGAACATCCCCGTTCCATGCACTGTACGGTCGACACCCACCCACCGTCGTCGACTTCTTACACGTCCCACACGAAGGCACCACCATTTCAGCATCGCTGGCAGCGCACATCGTCGTCCTCCATGAACTCCGAGAGCACTTACGTCGCACACGTCAACACATGTGTGACCAAGCTAACCGCCACCGCACCGACCGAAGCTTTGAGCCAGACAATTGGGTGTGGGTACGCCTCCAACCCTACATGCAACGATCATTGGAACCACATACACACCAAAAGCTAGGTCCGCGTTTCTCAGGTCCATACAAGGTACTTCGCCGAATCGGAGCTGTCGCGTACGAGCTCCAGCTGGCCGCATCTGCCCGCATTCACCCAATCTTCCATGTTTCCTTGCTCAAACCTTTCAAGGGGGCCCTCTGGAGCACACCCTAATTTGTCTTCAAAAAGCACTGACTCCATCTCTCCAACCGCACTTAACTCATCAAGAAAAGTCACTCAGAACTGCCTGGACACACCGCAACAGGAATCCAATACCAATGCGACACGTGCCCATTGCACAGTTGGCCCTAACCAATCCTCATAAGCCCAACAGGCCTCCTGCAACCTAACTCTCTGTCGCACCCCAGTGTCACTATCGAAACACCCCACCCCATAGCCCAACAAACTCTCAAGTGGCCCAAACCCAACAAACTCTCAAATGGCCCAACTGACCCCAGGACTTCACTTTGAGGACAAAGTGTCTTCCGAGGCGGATAATAATGTTAGAGTTGGTCCATACATTAGTACAAGGCCCAAAAAACAACCCAATTGGATGAAAGATTTTATAATTGGATAGGCCCATGAAGCTTATGAATGCCTGCCATTATTATGTTGTCGATTTTACAATTAAGTTGTTCTCTTATCTTTAAAGAACTGTAAGGCCCATGACCATCTATTGCCCTTAAAATGGGCTAACACTATGAATGAAGGCAGAGAAGTTTTTGGTGCCTAGTTTTAGCATCACAGTAGCAAAGACCTAAATATAATATCTGAATATGCTGACAAAGAGGAGCAAGGTTTTTTTTAATATCTGAAATGCTAGAAAAGTTGAATAAAAGAAAAAAATTTCATGTTATATATTCTCTTTAATTTTTAACTTAATTACTCCATTCAATAAATTTTTTTTGATAAATCATTTAAGACAAATGTGATTTTTTTTTATCTGATTATTCAATAAAATTATATTTATATTTTATATTGTCTCACTTGACAAAACCTAAATATAAAGGATGAAATAACACAAAAGAAAGAACATAGAGAGAACTGAAAAGAGGCAACGCCGTCGTTGGGGGTGGTACTGGTGCTAGCCTACCCTTAATCGCATCATCCTTCACTAATAAATACGAAACGCATACGCTTTATAATTGCTTTCTTCCCTTCGCACCGCTCGCGCTATCTCTGAAACTCGCGCAAATCTTTCTCCCTGTGCTCTCCACAACCGTTCCGTTTTCGAGTTACTCCTTCTTCTGTTTTCACTTTCATCCATCACACAGCACGATCTCCTATAACTGTTTTCTGCATTTTTTGGTTTCTGCAACAGGTTTCAGCTCCGTTTCGGTTTTCATTGTCGAATCCAATTCCACTTGCTAGCGAGAATTCAGGTACCGAATCTTTTCCGAACGAAGGCTTCTAGGTTTTGTTTATTTCATTAATTCTTAGTTTAAATCAGAATCTCCATGAATCTGTATTATCTGCTTCGCAATCTCGTTTGCGTTTGTGATAATTCGGTAGATTCAACGCATATTGGATTGTTTCGCTGTTTCTGTTGACATGCTACTGCATTGTACCGATTCCTTCTGTTTATCCTTCTGCGTGTTTATCTAAATGTCTAACCATGTTTTTCTTCATCTGTGATGTGTAACAGTGATAATAACTTCTACTTTTTTTTTATGTCTGCTGACCTACTTTCGGCCTGTATATTGTTTGAAGAAAAAATTGAAGAGTGTGGTGGAACCTAAGAAGCATTTCTGAACAGTACCAGTGTTGTGCAGTAGCCTGTCACTTGTCCGTGTTGAACATTTAATGAGCGGACACTTTGAATGTTTTTAGCTGTAATTTTATCATTGTTTACTTTTTTTTTTTTTTTTTTTAATTTTTTATTTCTATGGTTTTGAAAATTTTATTTCTTTTTT
>Ga0123341_1002466_pt1 | contig 15259 bp, 4 predicted proteins | sample Turbeapinknodule_FD_89959 | JGI IMG/M metagenome (GOLD analysis project Ga0123341, IMG submission 89959) | Root nodule microbial communities of legume samples collected from Mexico - Turtle bean Mexico pink nodule | ecosystem: Host-associated > Plants > Roots > Nodule | place: Mexico: Nepantla... | reverse complement strand
ATTATTTTTTATATATTACATTAAAAATGTAATTAATCTTAATTACATTTTTTCCTATTTTAAGAGCAAATGTCACTTTAATATATTAGTTTTTAAAAAGTTCAGAATGATACCAACATTTTTTAAAATGATTCATTTTAAATTCTTTGGATTAAATTGATTTCAATACGTTAAATGAATGATAACCTGACACACAAGTAATCTAATCCATTTAACATCATTTAAGTCAATTTAATAGAATAGACTAATTTAAATCATTTTAAAAAATATTAGATCATTCCAAATCTTTTTTAAATCATTGCACGAGCGTGACTTTTAACTCTTAAAATAGAAAAAAAGGTAATTAAATCTATAATTAATTGTTCGAGGCGTAATATAGAAAGTTCATTCCATAATTTTTTTTCTTGGTGTTTTTAGTATTTTTTTTTTCTTTCACCTTTGCATGAATAGTAGATCACCATAAATAAATATTGTGTGAATGTATTTTTTTTATATTTCTTTTATCTGTACTTTTTAATAAGTCTTATTAAATGTAAGTAATTTCTTGAATAAATTGATTTTTATACCAATTATCATCGTTTTCATTACAAATATTTTTAGATAATAATTACTAGCTTCATTAGTAAGTTTATTAAATAAAAATAAATAATATATAAATAGAAATATTTGCAAACTTATTATCTTAAAGTATTAAGTAAAGCAAATAATATGTAAATATAAATATTCTCATACTTAGTGTTGATATTTTATATGATTTAATTTTTTAATTTTATGTTATTGAATTGAGTTAAGGTTTTTAATTTTTACTTTTTCTATAAAGTGATGAAGTGAGTATTTATTACCAATCGAATTAGAGTACCATATCCATTTATATATTACTACAATGGGTGAAATCAAAATTACATTTTGTTTGCATTCACTAATTTAATGTTTACAAGTAATGGGAGGGGCCAAATTGAGATACACTATTCATGTTTGGATCTATTAAAAGTTGAGGAAGTGACACTAAAGAAAAGAAAGGTGGGAGGGAAGTTTCTCCCTTGTTGATAAGATGAAAAAAGAATAAAGACAGGAAGAATGATTATATTTTGTAACTTTCTCTTTGTCTTTGCATTATGTATTCAATATTTATATGATTAAAAGTAACAAATAGTAATTCAATAAAAATAGAATTGTACAATAGTTTATGTGATAGAATATTCAACTGGTCTAATAAAATTATTCTTAGATTGAGACTTAATCGATTATATCTTATTATGAAACTTTTCTACATTATCACCGTCATGCAAGGCAAAGCAAAGAATATCACGTAAATTCTTCTATTTTTATCAAATTTGTAATTAATTACATATCATGTTAATTATACCAGCCATTTTATTCTCTCATTCGCATCAATCACTTGCTAATTGGTGTGGCGTGTGTGGTGGAATCATCTACAACCCACGCAATTAATAACAAATAACAACATAGCGTAGAAGGTCCAGCTCACTCTAAATAACATGTAGATATTACGAGGATCATCTTTAAAATTGTTCCTATTAGGAAGATGGGATCTAGAGAACTGTTGACTGGCTTCGTCTCCTTCCTTCGCGTCGGGCGGTTGGCTCACAGAAGCTTACTCCTCCTACTCTCGTATTGTACCTTCAGGTCTCGGTCGCTCAGCCTCAGGTGAATGCCGAATGGAGAGGGTAGAAGGCATTATGAAGCTCAAGTCAGCAAAATGAGTGTTCAGTACTCAAAAGTGTACAATGATTATGACATACCTGCTCCTTGGAATGTGTGTTATTTATATTACATGTAATGGGCTTTCCTTATTGGGTCAGGTTAAGGAGTGAGTTTAGGATTGCATTACCTAGTTGCTAACCACGGATTAGGTTTGCTAAGTCGGTTTAGGTTTGAAAAAATTTATATCATCGGTCAGTCCACTAGGACCAGGCCTAGGTTGGTTGGTCCGCTGGTGGAGCTGAGACTTTGGTTAGTCGATTGGTCCATACCAATACAAAAACGTTAAATTATATGTAAAATTATATTATATCGAGGTTAAAATCCTATTATATATTATGTAAAATCGATGAGGAATATGATAAATGACAAACATAAATTATAGTAGACACTTGCATCACTAAAGCATACCAAATTGCTCTATTTATAGTGTTAAAATACGTTGTTTGAAACGAGGGGTAAATTGTTTTTATAAATTTTTCGTAAATATTAGTGTTAGATCGAAAACTCAATTAAATAAACTAATTGATTAACCTATTCGATTGATTATAAAAAAAAACATAACAGTTATATAACTAAAATATAAATTAGTTGTTTCGAGAATTCAATTGAATATATGACAAATATCAGAGAGTAAGATAGATAACGCACACAAAAATTATACAAGTTCACTCTTGATCAATAGCTGCGTCCAATCCTCAGCACATCAAGAGTGTTGATTGTGAAACCTTCAAGAACACTCAACACTTTTAACCAAACACAGACCCATATATCTCATGGGGTGAAGAAGTTTGCACCCACTTATATACAATGAAATATTCTCATCTCTAGTCGATGTGGGATCTCCAACACACACGCCCAACAAACACTCGCTAGAATAGACTTTAAATGTCTCTGATACCATATTATGAAGTAGACTTTAAGTCTGACTCAACCCCATAAAACCGGCTCATGGGGGTGAGGTTTGCACCCACTTATATATAATGAAATACTTCAATCTCTAGTCAATGTGGGATCTCCGACACACACCCCGCACGCCGAGCATGACAGCTCGTGCGTGGGATAACATATTATGGGCGGTCCAATAACGGCCCGATAGGGAGTGACATGATAGGCCCAACAAACACTCGTTAGAATAAACTTTAAATGGCTCTGATGTCATATTACGAAGTAAACTTTAAGCCTAATTCAACCCCATAAAACCAGCTCATGGGATGAGGTTTGCACCCACTTATATACAATAAAATATTCTCATCTTTAGTCGATATGAGATCTCCAACATATAACCCATAATTAAGAAAGATTGTTAAAACATATGAAAGTAGGTTCTAAAGTTGATATCTAAAACTTAGGTATCTAATTATATACCAATTTAGAAACTAGTTATTAATAGTAAAAACTAATTTAGATACCAATTATAGTTTATAAAATAGTATTTAATTTAGTCAATATAACAGCTAATTAATTTTTTATCTTTAAAATTATATTTTATTTAATGATTTTCTTAGTGATAGTTTGTCTTTTTCTATTTTCACTTTGAATTTATAAAATTATCATATTGATTTTAATTTGTATTTTTGAATATTTGTAAAAAATAGAAAAAACAAAAAAAAGTTTCTCGAACATATATTTCAAAACAGAAAATGAATTAAAAAAAATAATGTAATATATTTATATTAAATAAAATTGAAAAAAAAATACAAAACACCTTATTTTAACTTTTGTCAATGATGTTGGGTGTGAAGAAAAAGAAAAGGGTACATTGTAATTCATTATTAGCCATCTTTCCCAACTTACTCACCGTGTGCTCAAGTAGAACATCATAATAGGCCTACACAATTTTAATCTTCGTTCATACATGTTTTTTCTTAGGCAATTGCTTTCTGCACATCTCTGCACTCCCACTGTTTTAAATGATTATTTAAAATGACTTCTCTCTTCCATTAACTTTTTCTAAAATGTACTTTATGAAATTCATAAGTATATTCGAGAATTTTTTTTTTTTAATAAGATAAAATTTCTAAAACACAATATATTATGAAATAAACTTTCCAGAGTTTCTAGAATACAAATATTTGAAGATGAACGTTCCAAAATAACATTTTTTTTTTCTTCTAACTGTGATAGTGATGGTAGGCGCCTGGTGGGATGCAATGAGGAAGAAGTAGACAGGACAATTTGATCATTTTATAAATTCATCAGATTGAAACATCCATAGACAATAAAAAACTTCAAACCAATATTCTAAGACTTCAAATCACATGAAAATATCTCACCCATATTATGTTCAACAACTCACATATTTACCATTCTAATTTAAAAAACTTCTGAATTACAATTAACTATCTAAAAGTTCTATAACACCAAGAATTTATAGATTAATTTAACTTTTTTAAACATCAAAGTTGATCTTATAAAATTTAATATATTCAAACTATAATAGATTCTCCCTAACAAACACTGGAGCGTTTTAAACTAAGCTTATTAGTGAGAAACTTAAAAAAAAATTACGCTTTCTTTAAATAAATAAAAGTTTGAGTATTTAGTCTTTTTCAATGACCAAAAATAGTTATGTTTTATTATTCGCAATAAGCTATTTCTTTTAAACTGTCCAAATATCATTCATTCTTAATGAATTAGATCCTTTTAAGCACGTTATATAGAGCTCGTATAATAGGGAGTAGAACCAATATTAGGTAAAGACGTACCAATCACATTTCAATTCAGAGAGGCAAAGAAACAGAAACAGTATATTGTTACCGAATACCTGAAATGTTTTGATTTACAAAAGAAACAGAAAAATATGACAAATCTTTGAGTACGTATAATTAAATGATTTAGAATTTGGTGAGAATGAGAGCAGCCTAGCCTACAAATATATTATAATTAGGGCTCAGGGCATCCCAACCTTGGTATGATAACTTTGACTTTATACATGATTATACACCACAGTTTCTATCATTAAAATGGTTGGTGGATCCTGCTCTCTGTACAGAGTCAGTCTCCCTGAACCTACTGCTAGTCCTACCACTTCTATCTAACTTCCTATTCCTATGCTCTATATTTATGTCAGGATCAAAAAGGGGAAACACCCCACCATTCCTTTTATTATCTACTAAGCCTGTTCCTGTACAAAACACCCCCTTATCTCCACCTTTTAACCTGGGGAAGGGGTGGTTGGAACCCAGTTGGATGTAGCAAAACGGAATCATGTGGGTCTATATCAGAAGAGGGAAAATATCTAGAGTGGGGAGAAGACGACAATGCAGGGGAAATGTTCGAATCTGAATTTCTTAACATGCCACCTGAGCTGCGTCCTAAATCACCAAAAATATAATCAGCAAAGTCATCTGTACTGGTTGAATCACTAGTGCAATCTGTACTGCAGGAACCTTCATCAGAATTGCTGCTGATAAGGGATGAATTATCGCTTGATAAATCTTCTTCCAAAATCCTTCTCTGGTGGAGAAACTTTGAATAGATAGCATCATCTAAGGAGGGTGAACCATCGGCAGAAGTCAAATTAACTCTAGCACCAGAAACTGTAGATAGTCGTCTCTTCATTATGGCACTTTTTCCATTTAGTTTCCATTTTGAATCAGAATATACTATACTGTCCCTGATTAATCTTGGGGCCCTAGGTGAGCACCTACAAGGAGGTTCAGACAGTCAGGGAAGCATGAAATGATATAATTAAAAGAAATCTAAGACAGAAGCGATGAATAAGATATCAACCAAAACGAAAAACCATAATCAGAAGGGTTACCTTGCATAAAAAAGCATGTATGCTCCTTTTGCCAAGACGCTTTCCAATTCAACAGATGTCACCTGCAAGACAAGTACGATTGATGATTAGATGAGTTCTAAGCAACATCTGCAGTGGAAACATTAATAGATAAAAATAGACTCTGTTTGTGTCTTAAATCCACAAACACAATGCAAGTAAAAGATTAACATCCTTCAGTGTAGTGGTCTAAACTCAGTATCTTGTGAATGACTTTACCCGTTAAGTCTCTTGTATGAACTCAGTTCAGCCAGTGCCCTGGCCTTTTATCATTCATTAATGGGGCCCTGTTTAGGCTAGCACCTTGCATATTATTATTCAAAGTTCCATTGTATTGTTGACACAAACTTTGTTTTGAATCTAAATAATAGAATTACTGGTAATGAAGTCTTAAGTTGTTTTTAAACAGATCATATAGATTCACTAAGATTATGTACTTCAAACTTTATTCAAATATTGCTTATAACACAAACTACAGTCGGCCATTGTAGCTTAGGATAACCAATGGGTAAGGAAAAGCATAAATCCACAGTATATATAAGAACCGCAGAAATCTGCTCTCAAAGATATATTCAAAATAAATGGAAACTAGACATACCACACTATCATCAACCTTGAACCACCTGCTTTGAAAATTCTTCACATAGCATACATAGTGACCCGAAAAAGCATCATTCATTGTATCCAGGTGCACAACTACCCCATATAGCCTGTATATAGCCAAATCACTAGTTCCACTCATAAAAGGTGCCAAGTCAAGTATTTCAGGAAACTGGATAGGTTTATTGAGCTTGCCAAATTTTCCTGACTGCAACACAACAAATATTTAATCTCTCATACAAGATAGGTGGCAAACCTTATCCTTAAATTTAACACAAAAATACCTTAAATCTCTTTAATGCAATTGTAAGAACATTAGGTGCCTCCAAAACTGTCATTTTCTTCTTGGCCTTCTCGTAAGACTTGCATCTGCTTAACATAGAAAAGTAAGGAAACTATTTTAATTACAAAAGTTTGTAAGGAAAAGAAATAAAACTCAAACAATAGTATACTCCAAACAATTTGACAACGATGACCACACTTAACACAAGTTTAAAAAGCAAGAGAACAAAAATGAATGAACATTTTGGCCAATAGAACACTAGAGGGAAAAGAAGAGAAACAAGAAAACATAATTCTCTTGTGGGCAATGAATCCTGAACATGGTGGTGACAATAAAACTATGTCCACATTTGATTAAAGAGGTTGACTGACAAATCAATGGCTAAAAAGCTGAGTTGTTTTCTGTGAGTGTAAATCTGCAGCACGATCATCATGTGACGTTTGAGTACATTACCAAACCAAACAACATAAAGGCAATCATTAAACAAATAAACCAAGAAATAAGAAAAGATTAGAACAAAAACACAAGCCATTGGTTCTGAAATTGTTTAGCATTATTCAAATTTCCCATCAAAGGCCATGCATGCCATTCTAAATCTCAGCAAAAGTTTAGCATAACACATGTTACAGCCCTTAATAGAGATACTACATTTCTCAAAAACTAATATGAGGTTATACAAATCAATTTCCCTTATTCTGTTAAAAAAATTATATTTTCTTTCGTATTTCATTAGCATCCATGTAGTTTATAAAGGTAGTATAAAGTCAGCAAACTCATCCAAAAAGAGCTAAAACATGAGAAAAGTATGAGTTTAATTTCCAGGTGTTACCCTCCTCTTATAGCTAGTCAAATAAAAGATGTCTTCAAACCTCTATTGTAGCTTCTTGTTCAGGGTTACAGATCCTAAGTATGAAATATGTTTTCATTTAACTTAATATATAAACTGCAAGATTCAATTCAAAGTCATGCTCACAAATCTACTGAAGAGATATTTAGAAGTGCGTCTTTACAAAACCTATATTAATATTCATGCAAACCACCCCTGAAATCCCCCAATATCCCAACTCTTTCGAATATAATGTTCATAGTTTCCACACAATGAGTGGTTACAAAACCCCTTACACCACAATATGTTGCTATTATCAGTAAAAAAAAACTTCAGATTCCACTGCCTCTAATTTTCTTGAATGGAAATACACCATGAGTGGTTACAGAACACCATTACATGACAATGCCTTGCTACTATCAGTAGAAAAAAAATTCAAATTCCACTACTTCTAATGTGAAGATTGGTTCAGTAAAAATTTTGTTCAAAGGATCCTAGATCATTCAATATAGTAGATCGTCTGCTACTTCTAGAGCGACTGGTGGTACTCTTGTAAACTGTCTTTATCATAGCTTTTGTCTCCTTGGAGCGTCTATCTTCATCGCACTAGAAGGTATCAGACCGTCTAGCTGCAGTAGTTGTAACTTCCATGTTCTGTTAAATACCGCGTTGGTTATTATTTCGAGCTCTCAAGTGAAGCATTGTGCACGAGACTTCTCCAACCGTTTTGGTGAGTTTTATGGAAATTAGTTAGAAAGTCTTTTTTTTTCCTGTACAAATAGGACCTTGTAATGAACAGTTAAATTTGAGAGTTCACTTTGAGATAGACTTGGTTTTGTAATCTCAATTTTACTTAATGAATTTTGATCCGTGGATATAGATTGGAGTTAGTTAACACTTCAATTGAACCACATGATTCTTCTTTTACTCCTTCTATTCTAACCTTCTATATGTTCATGTGGTTCTTCGTTATTCTAACGTGTTTGTGTTGTGGACAGTTTAGTGAATTTTCTTCGTTATTCCTCACGTCTAATTTTCTTGAATGGAAATAGTAAGCTAAAAGAGCGCAACTATCACCTAACTTCAAAACAGTATGCACCAACATATTCTTTGGCCCAAATGAGTTATATAATATTGAAAGCAACAGCAAGAAATGATAATCTTTGAAACAAACCTGACACAGTGGTACTTGTTTTCCCCATCCAGAGTCTCAGCAGTTGTAAACTGTCGAAGGGCATCCTCCAGGGTTGCTATCTCCCCATCTATCTCAACAGTTAGATCCATCATCCTTTCTTCACGCTCAGATTTCCCTCCACACTTCATGCATTTTATCTGCCAATATATTGTCAGCTTTATGCCATTGCACACCATACTTCCATCGGTAAATTATGCAAGAATAATAGCATTAAGTATTTAAAAAATAACCCAACACTGTATTATACCCATAATTGGGGAAGTTATAAAACAGTTACAGAAAATTGCAATATTTTCAGGTGATAAAAATAAGGTTACCTTTGATTGAAGATAACCTCCAAAAGTTAGGCCCATTAAATTGGTTTCCTCTTTTAACGAGTCTGATGTATTATCCCCTGAATCCATAAGGCAAACAGATTGCATTGTCTCAACAGCAAGCCTGTCAAATATTACAAGACTCGTTAAATTGAAGTGAAATATATGACAAGAATTATGAAATATCAATTTACACTGATTCAATGATGCAAACAACACCTTAGAAACTCATGTGCATCTTCTTCTCTTCCATTACCAAGTTGACTCCCAATATTCTGTAGTTGAGAGAGTATGCCCTCAGGTGAGATGGGAGATTTTGTGTCTTTTGACTTCAAAATCAAACTTTCAAACTCACAGGTGAAACACCACTTTTTATTTTCACCTGGAATTAACTTAGATATTAACCCCAGGAACATTAACACAGTATTCAAGAGTGTGATGATTCCAATATGAAACTATGATTGCATACATACATGATTTAGAATGAAGTCCTTGAAGTAAATAAGCAGTCAGGGGCGGTGTAAAAGCCAAGCACTGGAGTACAGCATTAGCATAACAGCTGCAAAATGACAGTAAATTTAAGAAAAAGAAGTAAATCCTACTTTTACAGGCGGTAAGTGGTTGATTCTATAAGAAAACACAAGAACCTAACAATTTACATCAATCAATTACCAACATGGAAAGGAATAACATAATGCAGCCACACTAATAAATTATTTCATAAAAATATCATAAACCAGTACACACTATTTATCACATAAACAATTTCAAATTACCTGTTTCCACAGTTTATAAGACCAAATGGTTGCAACTCCACTCTGTTAAAAAGCTTGACAAACAAATCATATGGAAAATGACCCTGTAACAAATTAGTAGACAATGTCAGATACTGACTCCTATTGGCACAGAAGAACATAAAAAGACTTGTACAATAGTAACCTTGTCACTGTATTTTCCAGTAATATTACTCCCAACAGCTAATGGAAAGGGTTTAGATGATTTTGACCCTCTAAACTGATCAGAAGCTTTCAGAACAGATGTTTTCAGGTCATTCTTAGACTTTGGAGAGCTAACAACCCGAGATGAAGTAACAGTGCCAGATTGGATGCCATTATTCCTATATTTTGTACTATAATGTGAATGTTCTTCCGTTCTAGAAACTAACTTAGTATCAGCAAATGCATGTGGCAGATCTCTACTTCCAGCTAACTCCAAGGTGCTACCTGGGTTGATAACATGATTTGATACCCTAGAACCAACTGTTTGCAAATTATGGATGCTCACAGCATCGGCACAATCTGAAGAATCAACAACATCTTTCTCTGAAGATGATGATCCTGCACGTGGCATATTGTTCTCAACTGACTTTGGAAGAGAATCACATTGGGATGGAAGATGGTCACTATTAGAGTCATCTTTTAACCTTTTTGAATCAAGAGTTTTGTCCCAGAATCCAGAAGACACTGTGGAAGGCTCAATTGTTGCCCCTTTTCGCATACGCAAACCAAAACTACCATCTGATGATGTGAGCTTACTCTCTTCTTTGCCCAAACCAGGTGTAACTTGATATAATTTATGCATTGCTGGATAATCATCAACCGAATCGACCAAACCAACAAACTTAGGTGATAATGGAATGGATTCATCAATGTTGTTATAACTTGAAGTGGTATCAGAAGTGTCATGATCCACAAAAATATGTCCCTCGGATCTCTCATGCTCATTTGAGATGATACTCTCACAGACAGAAGAATCATCAGATGATTCACTGGCACCAGTCGAAGCTGAGAATCCAGAGAATGAATTACTAGATAATTCAGAATTAGAGCCTGCAACATTTCCCTCTTGAAGAGAATCGTCTCTTGCACTATCATCCTTTGCCTGAAAAATATTAGAACAGCTCTTTTCAGACAACAGGGGATTCTCAGATGATGTTGCATATTCTGTGCTTTCAGTCTGAGACCTCTGTTCATGGATTCCACGGTAGTCTGGATCTGCTACCTTCTTTCCAAGATCTCTAACCAAATCATCATTCTGGGAAGTTGCGATGGCAGGATGGCATTCATCTTTGTGACCCTGACGCCAATGAACAATTTGGCACTTTCCAGAACTAAAACACATGAAAACAAAAGTAAGCAATATTAACAAAATAATGTTCTTAAAAATTTCGAAGACAGAAATATGGAGAGGAGAAACAATGAATCAGAAAACTTTGTAATATGAACTGGACTGTCATGTCAGTTAAATCGCTATACAAACTGTGCAAGAACACAAAATTTAAGAACCAAAAGAAGGTCTTTCAAACGTGAATGCATAACTTCCGGCTTTAAAATTTCATTCTCCAAACTTGAGAAAAACACATAATATAACACATGTTTGGTTCGCATTTACTAAGGACTTGCAATTTTCTCTTTATTTCTAAAAGCTACTAAGAGTAGCTTCCCCTTTATATGGGGATGAGACTTGTAATATGTATCTTTTAGATTGGACACCAAGCACACACAAAATAGCATTTATTTCCCCCAAGGAAAGAATCTCCAAGTTCCGTTTATGCTTATACCCAAACTTACACGATTCTTTATTTTCACAGGCAATACACCTTCATTTTTGTATAAAGCTACAACCAACTGATCTCGTGATCGTTGATCATGTTCCAGGATGAAGCAACAGAATTTGCATGTTTTTCCTTTGCGGCTTACAAGCAAACTAAGCATATCATACGCCGCATGCCCAACACGGTACCCACTCCACAAAAACAACACTAAGGGATCAAGAAATCAATGGAAAACACCGTGAAGTTATCAAATTACAGCAAAAACAAAAAAACAAAAGCCCAAAAAATAAATATCCATATTCAACATAAAGTACGGCAGTAACAAAAGTATTTAAAAGAAAAAAGAGACATGAATTCACTTTTTCTTCTATTTCCATTTTGCAGAATATGAATACCTAAATTTTAGCCTATCCCCTCATAATCCTAATGGCTTATTAGCTACATGTACACCTAACAGAAAGAGAAAAATTAAACAACACGGTGTAGCAAAAACGTCTAGCAAAGAGAAAAACGAAAAAAATAAACAAGTATAACTAAACGTATAGAAGAAATTAAAATCAAGAGCGTACCAGTAGTGAATCGCTTTGCACCTCGCGCAACGTGTAGTGGTGGGACAGAAACACACGGCGCATATTTTGTCCTTAGGCACCGAAACGGCGCCGTATTTGTGATACGAAGCCTCGGTCTCGGCTCTAACGGACTCCTCCTCAGCGAGAACAAGTAGCCGCTTGATCTCCTCCGCCCTGGCCGCCGCGCGCCGACATCTGCGACGGAGCACGAAGCCGATCGCCGGCAAGACGAAGCAGACCACCGCGACGGGGACCAGGCTCCAAAACCCTAGATCGATGGTGACACGCATTTATCCAGCGAATGCGAGGGAACGCGCGCGGGGGCGCATGGACGGTGGCAGAGCGAGCGATCGCGGTAGGGGTCTCTCTCAGGTTGGGCGGTGACGGAGACGCAGGTAAGGTTTGCGGGGAAAAACGAGTTTGGAAGTGAGAGAGGAGGCATATGTAGCTGGAAGAAGCAGAGTGAAGGTCGTTGACGAGTCACGCGTGAGTGTGTGAAATTGGAATTTTAACGAAGATGAAGAAGACGATGAAAGTGCGTTTCAAAGTACGATTTGGGCAAGGGAGAGAAGAAAGAAAGTGAAATTGTTCCGTTTCTGCTGCTGAAAGATCGATGAATGAAAGAAGAAAAAGGAATTTTACCTCATTGGGAAATAAAATAATATATAATTAATAATTAATTATTCTTGTTGAGATAGGTTGTTACGGAATTTAAGAAATTGATGGTAGAGGGAAAGGAATTTTACCCTTCTCAAATATTCCTATCCTGCACTGATTATAATAAATTCTTAACAAAATTAGAGTTTAATATAAAAAAAAAATCTTTACGTGCCTCCAATTCTAAGTTGTTTAACCATTTTTACAGCCCACGTTTCAACAAATTTATCACTAACGACAAAATTAATAAAGAAAGATTTTTGTAATTAAAAGTAGTTTATATACCAATTAAAAATGAAAATATATATATATATATATACTTTTTTATAAAGAAGTTTTATTTAAATATTTATGAAAGTTTGTACAAATATATTTTTATTATTTTTCTTATTAGTGTTACTTGTAAATATTGTTTGGAGTATCAGGAAATACCATGTTTAAGCAAAAATATTTACTCAAAAGTTATGATTATAGTTTTGCGAGTATGTGTTAATTTTGGAATTGAGATTGTTATTGAGATGTAATTTGTGTTTTTAGAGTAGTAACTTTTCGTTTGTTGATCTTGATTAAAATTAAAGAAATTGGTTTCTTTGAGTGTTTAGAGTCTTTATTAAAATATTTAGTTCTAGCTTAGTTGATTAAAAAAGTTTTAGTCAACTAAAACGTTCTTAAACTTTTTAAATTTGCAAGTTAGAATATTTTAGTTACTTAAATTTTTGAATTAATAAATTAAAATATTATTTTAATTAAGTTAAATTCGTACAACTTCGTTTGGTTTTGTTTTAACATACTAAAATGAGTTTTAGTCGGTTAAAACTATCATATGTTCGAAGTTATAATTTATATTCTTATTAAATATGAAATAACTCAAATTTAATAAAAAAACTACTTGAAATTTTGAAAAATATTTCCAGTAAGAGCTTTGCATTATAAAAAACTTTTTCTTCTACTTGTTTCATTATTTTTTAATTTTTCCAAGTTGTGTTGTTCTTAATTAGAGTGGTCATAAGAATTTTTTTGTGATACGATTTTACAGATGATGTTTAGGGTTCAAGTTTTTAAGTGTTAGGGTTTTTTTAAACTAAAAAATTAGTTGATTTATTTAATTAGGGTAATTAAGTGTGGGTGTGGGTGTGAGTGTGTGTGCGTGTGCGTGTGTGACTGCACTCCTAAAAAACGTATACCTGATCATTAAGTTTAAAAACTCCTCATTAATGATTATAGGGTTTATTTTATTGTAACTATTATTTATCAATTATTGGAAACAATTATGGTATTTATCATACTTTAATTCCAATAAATTAAGATCATTAAGTTAAAAATGGTTGCAAAGAACAACCTAAGACTGTTTATACATTAACTAAGAACTCAAGCTCGATCTCCTTAAAGTCGAATTTTTAAGCTAGGGGGCTTGGGTATTGTACGATCCTACAATCATGGAGTAGTTATTATCCACCAACAAAGTGGATAATAACCACCTGCAATTATATGTATATCTCCTTGATAATGGAAAGTAACCACCCTCTATGACCGTAAAGATCAACACCACTCCTTATAACTTAAGCAACAATTAATGGTACAAGTCATAGGTCCTTACGCTTATAAATCTAATCTCATGAAGTATTTATCATTAACTTAATACTTTACATTTAGTTACTATTCAAATATACTTATACTGTTACTTGAGAGTTGGAGAGTCTTCTAAAGATGAACTTTCGCTCGACTCTACTACTAATGGTCGATAGTCTTTCCTATAAGAGATAAACTCATTCACTCAATTTGAATTCTCTATCTCAAACTATTGTGTCTTAAGATTGATAAAAACAATATACGTGTCTATAGAGAAGTCTCTACATTAGGAGTACAAACAAAAACAATATAGCACTTAGAAGTGTTCTCCCTACTTCATCACCTCTCCCCGATCATGTTGTCTACTTGGAACATCACCTTTTCATGTTGACTTGTAACATCTCCTTCACTCTACTTACAACCTCATAAATTTCTATAACAAATATGTTCCAAATTTCCATATATATATATATATATATATATGCATAAATATATGCTTTTGGAATGTTAAAAAGCATAACTATATTTTATACTTTAAAAAAAAATTAAGAATATGACATAAAAAATAATTAAAATAATATAATATAATTTCAGGCCATATGATCATTTATATTCAAATTAGTTTAGAGACCTAATTCTTAACTTCAATTGAGGATATTTTACTTATTTCGCCTATGCCTATGCTTATAATATAATTATCAGCAGTAAAACAAAACAAAAATAATTATATTTATCAAATATTAATAAAAATACATGCAAATATTAATACTTTATATTATGCCATTGATAAGAGCTCTTAACTGCAACAGTTTCATATAGGAAAAGTATAAAATTTTACCATCAATTATTCAAAATAAAGTCAATGTAACCTACCTAATAATAGCTAGAAAAATCAAAATAGTTGGTCTGGCATGAAATTCATGAGTGGGTGTGGTATGAAATATGTTTTGTTAATTTGGACTTCCTTCATTCTTCAAAAGTCCAAACACGTGGAGAAAAGCGAAGGAAAAATAGACGCACAATAACAATTGGTATCACACTAGACAACCTAGACTATCATGTTCACCTTCTTTTACATAACAAAATTTACAAAATTTCGAGTTTGTTGATTTTCTATTAGATGTAATTGAAAATAATAATAATATAGTTTTTAATTCATTAAAAAATTATTAAACAAAAATTAATT
>Ga0123341_1002464_pt1 | contig 15264 bp, 9 predicted proteins | sample Turbeapinknodule_FD_89959 | JGI IMG/M metagenome (GOLD analysis project Ga0123341, IMG submission 89959) | Root nodule microbial communities of legume samples collected from Mexico - Turtle bean Mexico pink nodule | ecosystem: Host-associated > Plants > Roots > Nodule | place: Mexico: Nepantla... | reverse complement strand
TATATATACATTCCGCATTAAAATATAATTATAAAAGTATAGCTTTTAAAAATTAAATATTTTTTTTATTCATAAAGCCTTTTTACAATATACCATCAAGTATGATCGATTTGTTGTTTGTTTTTATGATAACTATTTTCAAAAACATCCAAAGAATAATTTATCATAACAAATTTTTTGAAGTTAATTATACATTTCTATCAAATCTTGGTTTCTTAAAATTTACAAAAGTTCAACACATGTTGTATATTGTATGCATATTCTACTTCATATTATATTTAATCAATAAAGTAATGAATATTAGTAGGCAGTGTGAGATTATTTATCGTTGTATTAAACCTAACAGTCAGCATAATGTATTTTATCTATTTGTCAAAAAAGAAAAAAAAAAGTGACTCATTAATTCAAGAATTTGACATACCTGTCTATCGAATATTTTTGGCCAAAACTAGAACAATCAATCATATCAGACATTTTCTCCTGCTCACAAACCTTTTTTTCCACATGAATTAGAGCAATTATCTATCAAAATCCAAAGAACAATCTTGTAAATAAAGCATTTATTATACTCATGTTACTTCATGGTAATTCTTGAGTTGGAAGCATGCACAGAGATTATACAGAAATGGAGGATCCACTCAAACTTGTTGCATGCATGAATGGTCTAGAAGCTACCTCATCGATCATCTCAGCCAGTGAACAAGAGGGGGATAAAGTAATTGCCAGGTTGGACTTTCTCAACGATCCTATCTATCTGCTTTTCTAAAGTTTCTACTCATACCACTCACTCACTACTACTCCCTACTCAGTATAAATAGCTATGCAGAACTTCTCGTTCTCTATATATCAGTCAAGTATAGAATATAATTAAGCATTGTACAATCTTGTTCTTGTGATTTTTCCATAATATCATATGGACAATATTATCTACACTTTGGTTTTTATATTTATTCTATCTTTGAAGGCTGATACTGTTTGTTCTAGAGAGAGACAATGGGTGAGGTCTGGGAAGAATAATATAGCTGATCTTGTGACAAACTTGCCTGGCCAACCTCCTGTAGATTTCCAGCACTACGCTGGATATGTCACAGTCAATCAAACCAATGGAAGAGCACTCTTTTACTGGTTCTTTGAGGCCATCACCAAGCCTCAACACAAACCATTGGTTCTGTGGCTTAATGGAGGTAAGCTCATATATGTTTGGTTCTGTGTTACCTCATTCTATTCCACTGTTTACAAATAATTGGCGGGTAAGTGACATCACAAACAGCATAATATTTGGTTTGAAGAGTGGGAGAGAAACACGTGATACAATAAACAAACAAGCAACTAAAACTCAAATTTGCATTGTGCAAGGAATTACCTAAACACTGTTCTTTTGAGGTTGTTTCTTTACATGTACATTCTCTGAATGAAAAAAATTGCAGGACCTGGGTGTTCTTCTGTTGGATATGGAGCAACACAGGAGATTGGACCATTTTTAGTGGACACCGATGGCAAGAGCCTTATGTTTAATAACTTCTCATGGAACAAAGGTATGAACAAAAATACATCATAATCACCTTAGTTTCTACTTTCTGTGTTAATATACAATATTAATATAAAAGTATATATGTTGAAGCACAGACTATAGTGCTCCATTATTTGTCCCTACATGTCATTGTTGTTAATTGATGCTTAGAATTGTTGACGTGAAAACGCAGAGGCCAACATGTTATTCCTGGAATCTCCTGTTGGGGTTGGCTTTTCCTATTCAAATACAACCAGCGAATATGCACAATTGGGAGATGACTTCACAGGTATTAACTTGTTATGTCAATTGCAACTGTAGCTGCTTTTTTCTTAATGAAGGTTACATTTTCTATTCTTCCTAACTAGCTAGCTTAATTAATTACTCTGATAAAATTAACCGTTCTCTATATATCCACTGTTTGAAACAGCTAATGATGCTTACACTTTTCTGCACAATTGGTTCCTCAAATTTCCCTCATATAGAACAAGGACATTTTACATAGCTGGAGAAAGCTATGCAGGTAATGAAATTAATTAACAGATCAATGAATTCAATAAGAAGTCATTTTTAGTCTTACAAAGTGACCATGCAACGTTGCAGGGAAGTATGTACCGGAGCTGGCTGAACTCATCCAAGACAGAAACAAGGATCCTTCCCTTCACATTGATCTCAAGGGAATTTTGGTAGTTTTCCATAATTTTAATAGCTAATACCTACTAAACAGTTGGTTTTGCCTCATTTTTGACGAAAAATGATTTTAGAAGAATCATGGTTGAAAGAATTGATTTCAAGAGGGATATAATTGAGATTAAAAACATTGGTTTGTGTTTGAGAAAGTTGCTTTATTACAAAGAACAAAACTTCATGCAGAGTTAACCATAAATACTTTTGATATTAATTAACATTGAATCTTTATTTCGTTATTATTTGCATAAATTTTATATCATGCAGGTTATCAAAATAAAGCCTTATTTTGCTTGATAATATGCTTGAGAATATTTAAAAAAAACACTTTGGTATTATTCTCAAATTCTGTTTATTTAAAGAGTTTTTTCTTTGTTTAGAAGAAACGACAAACAATGAAAGAATTATTATTTATTTTTTTTCAAAAATTTTGCGTAAACTCCAGTAAATAAAACTGAGAGTATAAAGAAATCCTGCTTTATAACCAAGAATATTTCCATTATCTATGCTTTAGTTTATCGATATGATATGTTGAAATGAATGGATCTATTACGCAAGTCACATCATGTTCTATATGAGCATCTTTGCAAAGATAATAGTCATCAAAACGAGTTTCATCTCTGGTACTGATTCATTGAGTGGATTGACTCCTTTCATTAATCTGATGCTAGAAAGACACAGTAGATGGAAAAATAGCATTTAAGTGGTAATTTTTGTTGCAGCTGGGGAACCCTGAAACATCTGATGCTGAGGACTGGTCAGGCATGGTTGATTATGCTTGGAGCCATGCAGTGATATCTGATGAAACATACAAGACAATCAAAGCAAGCTGTGACTTCAATAGCAGTGATCCATGGAGCAATAAAGATTGCAGTGAAGGAGTGGATGAAGTTCTCAAACAGTACAATGAAATTGATATCTACAGCCTCTACACCTCAGTATGCTTCGCCAGTACAGCACGTTCAAATTATCAATCCATGCAAATGGTCATGCTTCGCTCATCTAAAATGGTCAGTCATCAAACAAAACATTATCACACTCTTTACAAAACATGCAGTGGAATTAGGAAACTTTACTTTTAACAAAAGTTGTCTTTAAAAAATATTAAAACGAATATTAATGACCATTTCATTACCAAAATACATTCTAACGAATATCTATTACTTAATATTATAAAGATAAAGAAAGAAAAGTAGAAATTGTTGAAGATGGACAGAAATGATCATGGGAGGATAAGTTAAAATTTTATATTATATAAAAATGGATATAGGAAAGTTTTCTTGTTTAAGGTTGTGAGTGGAAGCTAAGGTTAATGTTTTTATATAGATTATTCGTGATTTATAAATGACTTTTTTTTTTCTTTCGGACTGTGGATCAAGTAATTTAGAGTTACGTGGTATCTTTTTTTTTTTTCCCTCAAATTGCTAACAGCAATATAATAAATAATAATATAATGTAATAAAAGGAGAAAAGTTTAAAAAAAGTATTGATGAAATATTTATTCTATCATATGAAGTGCTTATATATTATAATTCATTTATACTATTTGTGAACAGTGTTATATACAAGGTATATGCTGTTACTGACACACATGTGGATTTGGTTAATTGACAGATGCCAAGAATCATGGGTGGTTATGACCCATGTTTGGATGACTATGCTAAAACTTTTTACAATAAACCAGATGTTCAGAAGGCACTCCATGCCAGTGATGGTCACAATCTGAGGAATTGGAGTATTTGCAAGTACTTTCATGTTGGCTTTCTTTTGGCCATGTTAAAACTGTATTTGACCAAATATAGTTTGAACAACTTAATTTACTAATTAACAACTCTTTTAATGGTAAATCTATATCAGTGACAACATATTCAAGGGCTGGAAACAATCAAAGACTTCTGTTATCCCAATCTACAATAAGCTGATTTCAGCAGGACTAAGGATTTGGATTTACAGGTAAATAATACTATTCATGATTTCAACCTTGTAATTCAAAGGTTGTGTGCTGCCATGTTTTCTCAAGGTTTCCTTGTTTGCATATTGATGAGTTTTCAGTGGAGACACCGATGGTAGGGTGCCAGTGTTGTCGACAAGATACAGCTTAAGTATTCTAGATTTGCCTATCACTAAGAAATGGAGGCCTTGGTACCATGAAAAGGAGGTAAGAGGCATATTGCTTCCTTTGTTCTGGTACTTTTGTTTTTGGTATGTTTAATAGTGTATGTATAAATGATTTGAATTCCTTTGGAACAGGTAAGTGGGTGGTATCAGGAATACGAAGGGCTAACGTTTGCGACATTTCGGGGAGCTGGGCATGCAGTGCCATGTTTCAAACCAAGCAACTCCCTCGCATTCTTCTCCTCCTTTCTTAATGCATATTCACCACCCTCTACTAAATAATAACATACATCCTCATCTTTCTCAAATACCTACAAATAATATATAATTAATGAATAAAACACTGTTACTGCTTTCTATTCACCGGATAATACTTTTCTTTTACTTTTTCAATCTTACAGCTCAAACTAACTAAGCTGTTATAAGTAAAAAGAGACCCGCAAATGTATTCTTATTCGATCTAGTTAATCACTAAATAATATCATCATTCGGACATGCATTAATTATGGGAATATGAGCCTCAAACAACACTTCAAAGAGCCCCTACGCGTAGAGGGGTATGTTATGCAAAAATTGGAATAACTTTTTAACCAAGTTGTTGAAAATTTTGCATATCTCGATTTACCAAGTTGATTTTGTAACTATTAGTTATATCAGAGTCTATCCACTTATAAGGTGTATATAACTCCACGTGATATAGGTTTTTGAGGATTTAAACATAAAATGACAGGTTATAAAGGGCTCGTTCACGTACCACTCCACTGTATGTTTGTTTCCGATTAGTAAAATTGATTCCAACCCACGACATCGACATGGACATCAATCTAATCATTCATTCAATCCTTTATTAAGCCGAAAATGATAGCTTCAGACCTCTTAAGTATATACAACTTGTAAATTTATAATTAAATAATATAAAAAAATATATTAAAATAATAATATTAAAAGTTGTAATATGATTATAAAAAAAAATAGTTATAAATATATTATTAGTTGCGTGAGAATATGGAGGGTGACGTGATGGAAACGCAATCCAGTTGATTGAAACGCGGAGAAGCGAAGCAATTCTCCACTGTGGAGATGGAGCATCATATGATTCCATCACATCACATCACAACAAACATCGCTGCGTGTTAAATGAATATCACTGGATGTGTGTTAAAAGGACAAGGAATACTAACAATATTGTACATGAAATTTTGTAAAATTGTGTCATCATTAATCTAAGCAGAGTTATCTACTTCAACTTCCTACCCACATATATATTTCTACTGTATTAATTTGTTTGAAAAATCCCATATGAGTATTAAGATAAGATAGATATAATTTGGAGCATTGGGTGTCAAATTATCACTACTCTAATTTGTTATATAAGTTCAAATATGAAGAAGCAATTCAAAACACTTTACTTTATTTCACTGGCAAAATTTGTAGCACTAAGTAAGCACGGGGTGTAGTGTAAGATGCTTTCAACTTGATAGTTTGTTCAATCCAATTACAATGGTGTAAGTATTAAAATAAAATTTTAAGGTGATAACATATTTAAAAAGTTGAAATGTTATAAATATATATTGAATAGAGATAATCTAGAAAACACATAAAGAGGATAAGAATAGGAGATTGAGGCCTTATTAATTAGAATAGAATAAGGGTTCCGATACAGGAAAAACTCACATAAGGGGGTGTGAATTGAAGGAAATTCAGATTTTGGATACAATCGCTTTCTGAGTCAAAGCCAGAGACGTGCACGCAACTGGGTACAAACTCTTTCTTATCTCTGCGTAAACTTCACCCACCCACTTCCTTCGGGCTAACTCCTCCCCCAGGCGCATCGCAGCCTCCACCGTCCTCTCCTCGCTATCGTGCGCAGAATCTACAATCCCCGCCTTCACTGCCTCCGCCGCCTTCATCTTTGCACCGCCCAGCACCAAGTCGCGCAGCACTGCTGGCGACTTCAATTTTGACCTCATCACGGCGGTGAAGTACTCCGGCAGAGGAAGCCCGAGGTCCACCTCCGGCATATAGAGCACGCCGCGGTCGCCACGCATCAGAACGTAGTCGTGGCTAATCGCGAGGATAAACCCGGCGGCGGAGGCATGGCCGTTGACGGCGGCGATGGTGGGCATGGGGAGGGAGAGGAGCGCGGCGATGACGGGCTTGAGGGAGTCGACGAGGAACTGGAGGCGATCGGAGGCGGCAGCGGAGGAGGAGGCAGCGCGGGCCCAGGCGAGATCGAAGCCGTTGGAGAAGAATTTGCCGTTGGCGGTGGTGAGGAGGACGGAGCCGGGGGTGGCGTGAGAGGCGAGACGAGAAAGGGCAGAAGCGAGAGAATCGATTAGGGTTTGATTGAGACGGTGCTCGGGGTCGTCGCCGGCGAGGGTGAGCACCCACACGTTGCCACGCTTCTCGAGGCTACACATTTTTTTTTGCCTAGGCTCCTCTGTGCCTCTCTAACATTAATATTACCATTTAAAGGAAACTGGTTAACCTACTTCAATATTAAATTAAAATAATTAAACAAATTTATTCCGTACCTGATAAAAAATTGACAAATAATTTTATTGTATAATGCTATTTTTTTAAAAATCTCCAAAACACAACAGGTTCCTTTTTTTAGTTTATAATTATTTGTGTTTATAAGAGTAGAAAGGACAAAAAAAATGTGCACATAAATATAGATAATAATTAATTTTATAATTATAAAATATTTTGTCATTATTACAGACAAAAAAAAAGTAATAGCCTTTCGTTTGATTTAAGTAGGAGGTAGAAACAAAGTAATATTAGTGCAGTAACTCCTAATAAGCTAGATTTAATACTTTTGTTTTTTAATTACATTCCTATTTTTTTTCTTTTAAAGCCTAAATTAAATATAATTTTAATACCTAATTCTAATTTTTCATTAATCAATTTGTTATTTTAATCAAATTTTGCATCCAATCGTGCCAATTTCATTGACCAAATCAACTAAATTCCCTCTATCATTATATGTTGAAAATTACACACTTCACGGAAAATTTATTTTTTATCTAGTTTTTTTTTTCAGATTTTTTTATCTCTACTACGCGTCTAAAGGAGATATGTTCCCCGTATTCCGGAGCACGACTGACAAGACCTATCCATAACCACCCTAAACCCAAAGGATAGAAAAGCTCATTAGGCAATCTTATAAATACTGTGCTCATTTCCTTACTAAACCACATTTAGAATCTCATACTTACTTGAGTGTCGGAGTGCCTTCGCAGGTACCCTCTCCCGCCCGACCGAAGGAGACACCAAGAAGGAACGACCGACAAAAGGAGAAGAAGATCAACACGTCAGCAGTTACACTACGTCAACCGACCATGCCTGGCCCCATCTCTCCACTCAGGTATATTATTTTCTTATAACAAGAAATAAATTACAATGAAAAATAGCTTACTCGGATAAATTAATAAATGTATTATGATAAAACTAAATATTCACACAAATGTACTAAAAAACGGTATACAATCACAATTTTAAGGCCACTAAACTAAACTCTGCAAACTTGGACTCAACTATATAAACCCACAATATAAATAAATAAATAAATACAAAGTAGATTGTTGTATTTGGAGTTATAATTCATATTCTCAATACAAATTATTAAAATGAAATAAATATTAATTAGTATAAAAAATATGTTGTTGTGATTAGTAAAATCTAAATATGTCCTACTTTTTTGTTATTAATGGATTTGAGGTTTACAGTTAATACTTATTTCTTGGGCCTTATCCGAAATTAAAACGCATATGGAAATCTGAATTTCAAATTGTCATTCTTATTCGCACACCCATATTTGCTATTTGCCCCACTTTAATTGTTTTTTTCTTTTGACGAAATTACTCTTTATTGAATTGTGTTTCCATTAATCATGACGCATTTTTTTATTTAATATTAGTGTTTTTTAAAACATGATTTAAAATACTCTCCACTTTGATCTTTAGATAAAGTAATTATTAATTTAAATTTATCTCCCTGATCAAACTACATTTATCTAAAACAAAAGCCTTATAATATTGATAGACTATATCTTTAAATATATATTACAAAAATCATGGATGATAGTTGCTCGAGATGAAAATAATTTATTTTATATAGATAAAATTTTTATATCAATTTCTTAGTGAACTCTCTACTCAATTTTGTCCTTCTTTTGTGGAAGAACTTCTTTACCGTAATATGCTAAAACATTTTGTGTCATCAAGACAAAGTAAAAATAATAAAAAAATAGTAATTTTAACGTTTGACAAATATGAACGAGACAAATGTCAAAAGATTTTTCAACATAACAACAAAACACACAAAAGATTTTTCAAGATAATATATATATATGGATGGAGAGAAAAGTCAGAATCCCTAATTAATAGGAATAGGTCATAAAAGATATAAAAAAAAAACAAGAAAATTAAGAATATAAACGGTGGAGATGTGATGCAAACGATTTACCACAATGAGGCAAGAACAAGTTGACATTTTTGGTTTGGTTTTGGAAAGGAAGAAAAAGGTTAAAATTTATACTGAATAGGGTACTGCACCATTAAACATGAATTTGTTCTTAACAGCCAATAACATGGCGATACATTACAGACATGTTTGAATTTCAACGAAAGAGAAAACACGACAACAATGTTTGGTGCTTTCTAAGCAGCCAATGCCATGGCGATACATTAGCCCCAAAAAAACATGATGAACATCATTTCATGGTGAAGATTTGGCTTAATCCTATTATCTAATCTTTGCGTGCCATCAATTAAATCAAATACCTGATTATGACTACGAATAATGATACGTCATTAGATAGAAAAGTAAAACCCAAATCTTTCTCTCTCTCCTTTCATATAATATATACAATATATAATATCTTTTGCCTATTATTTGGCCTCATACGGTCCACATATTTTATTTTCTTTATTTTCTTTAACTGCAAAAGTTTTTTCTAAGTGTTGTGTTCTGATTGAGTAGTGTGTGGATTGACTTATTCAATCTCATCATGTAACAATATTCCACGTTGATTCGGACATAAGTTAATTATTAATAGTATCTATAGACAAGTTACCAAAATATCCTATCTAGATACTTCTGTCTAAACTATTTAATATGTGAACATAATGAATTACTATATAACCTCGATGAATTTGGATTTTCATGGCTTCTCGTTTTGTTCTAAGAGTTGGCTGCCTTTTATTTCATATGATCAAGACATGTTTTAAAGGATTACAAAGAGCTTCTTATGCAGGAATGATCTTACACAAATTTGCATTGGTAAGTAAAGAATAATTTGCTTGTCAAAATCTTGAAGAGGTTTTAGTGATTTATGGGATCAAAAAATATGGAGAGAGTCTTTAAAACTTTTTCGTATAACTGTGTTTATTTATGGTTGGAAAGTCTTAAAGTAAATCTTAAATCCTAAATCTTAAATCTAAATCTTAAATTCTAAACTCTAGACTCTAAATTTTATAACTAATTCAACCTTATAAAATTGGTAAAATAAAATTTATATTTGTTTATCTAATATAAATTGATCTTAGTAATGTGAGATCTTCAATACACTTTCTTTATGTCGAGATCAATCAATTTGTGTGTGTGACTATTTATTAGGTAATTCAATAATGGGTGATGCGATATATCTCACAAATTCTCGTTAAAATATAAATGACTTTGATATTAACTTTAAAAATTGACTTTAAATCTAATTTAATCTTAAAAAATAATATTTTTTTTTATCAGCAAAGAATAAATAAAATAAAATGAGGTACTTCAAGGGTACTCAAACCCTTATACAAAAAACGAAAACAAGTTTCCTTACACCACCTAAGGATCCACAAAACCTTACATGACAAAACTCAAATCACTTATAAAATACAAGATATAGAATCCACAAAAACATCATCCCAAAGTATGTAAAATAATATTTACACCTACTTATATTGATTTTATCATGTGGGATTTTCAACAAGAAGTTCAAAAAATATTTTACATATTATGTTTTTAAAAAAATTATATATTTATCACTTATTTTTATCAGATTTGACATGGAATATATGTGTGAGTTAGTTCTTCTGAACTCTTGTGAAATAACATTTTTATATGATTACATTTGAATTATTTTAAGAAAAAAATGTGTATTCCATCTGTCATTTGTTTTCATACATCATTGTTGTATGATTTACTTAGATGATGCGAAATAAGATTGTGTTTTGAGACGTCAATTTAGGTTTTGATAATATATATTTTGAACTTGATAAAAGTCAAATCAAGATTGTTAATTGTGTTCCTTTTCTTTATCAGTGTGGGGACTTGAATTTATCTATACCTAACCCTTTGAAACAACATTGCCAAAATCTTATATTCAACTTAGAGTACCCCTCTGTCGATTAATAATTTTTCTTATGAAATAATGCGCTTAATAATATGTTATAGATACTAAAGGGATTTAAAACTGTTGAATTGTCTAATTCCAACAACTTTGACAGTTGACATTCTACTTTTGGACGTGCTGTGTTTAGGGTTTATAACAATCTTTTTATCTTTCTTTTCCTATAACCTTTTTCTTTCTTTAAGTATCAAATGCCCAAGAAGATGACGAAATAACTTCTTATCAGATATCATACAAAACCATTTCTTTTTCAATTGGAAACTTTTCATAGTAGTTATAAATCCATATCAACCTAGATTCTTTTTTCTCTTTTCTTCTACTCCCTAGATCCATCTAATCTTCCCATATACAAAATGATCTTTCACATAACCTTACTTTATATATTTCTGATTTCCACCCAAGGTATATCCTTACTAAGAACTAAAGATTATTGTTTCTATTTTTTATCAGCAAAGCAAAGATTATTGTTTGTGTGATTGTTATTTAATGTTACTTGTGGTAGGATTGCATGACTGAGACTATGACTCGGCACTCAGTCAAAGCCGATCGATATCACAAAAACCATTACGTCTAAACAGGATTAATGAGTCTAATCAACGATCAAATACTAGATAATGTATTATTAAGCATAACAGAATTCCTTAATCTCACCTAATAACAGAGAGCACATGATAATAATATAAATAGTCATAAATTTCAAGAAACAGGTAGGTTATCCTACAGTATTAATAGTGATAGGTGTCAAATATTGTGTTGAGCGTCGAAGTGTTTTTTGTGTTTTTTGCAAGTACAATTCAAATTTAGTGTTCAGGAGAGGACAAGAGGGAGAGCAATGAGAAAAGAGTGAAGAACTTACTTTTAGAAAAAAGAAGAATTGACCGACCGATCGAAGAGTGTCAAAGAGTGTTTTTTTGGTCCTAATCTAGTGCGAGAACATTACTCTCCCCACCACAGTGGTTTTTTTTATGAACGAACGATGACTACGGGGTCATGAGCCTTTTTAGCAATAGATCCCAATCAATAATGATTCTTTCTTTAGTTAATTAAAAGTGCTAGTGTTGTTGCTGACGCAGAACAGTAGTATTCTACTGTATTCAGTTTGGTGTAAGCTTCAAAGACGAAATTAAAAAATAAGCTATAGTGGAAAGGACAAAATATAATATAGAAAAGAACTCAATTAGATATAGTTTCTTATCGGCTGTTGTTCGCGTCATTACTCTATGAATTAGAGTTTTAGTTTGTAATCTGCATAATGAAAATTTACCTCAAAAGCTTATGCTGATTACAAAGTAACACTCAAATTTTTATAAAAATACAGAAACAACATTATATCTAAGTTTGTCCAATAATAAACTCCAAACCCAAACTAAAGCTTAATAGAGACCTACAATGGCAGGTACATTATCTAACCCAGTATCTACCCTAAGACAAATTAATCACCCTAAACGTTCCAGTTCATGCTTGGAAGTTGAAACTGTTGCCTCAATACATCATTACTAACTGGGCCAAGAAGTGCATTTGGGTGAAACCCTGTGTTCTGTGGAAGTTGGCTAAGCATTGAAACGAAGGAATTGTCTTCCTCAACAGTGTTGCTTCCTGCATTGAGATCACAATGGAATCTCCTGCTAGAAGAAGATGACCCTGTGTCATTCCAAAACTGTGACGAGAGTGCTCGTTTCACAGGGTAGATTCCCTTTGAAGAGACTTGGTGGGAATCAGAAACATCTTGCTGCATGCTATGGTCAACTCCTAAGATTCCATCAAACAAGTTGTCATCATTTTCTAGTCCCAGGGGTCCATAACTTGCGCTTGTCGAAGTCCCGGCTTTGGAGTTCTGAGTTGTGTTATTATTGGCCATTGACAAAGTTGACATCATTGGTACCATAGTACTCTCCGAAGAAAGCTCCTTGTTCTGCTCCATCAAAGGAAACCTTGGCATGATGGTGCTGTTGTTTTTCTTGTATATTCGGCACAAAACCCAATCATCAAGCTACCAAACAAAAGTGACATAAAAACAATCACTTTTTAACGAGAAATTTAACAGTAATAATCAAGATTTTGAATTATGGTACAGTTTATCCTGATATCTGATGTTACGGAAAATTAAAGATAAATAAGAAATAAAAAATACAATGTGGTCACGGTGAGTAAAAAAACTACATTACAGTCAAAATTACTGTTACGCGTAATTTTTTTCATCTTTAGGAACAATAAAAACCTTATCTTACTAAGGAAGATCTGCTGCATACATCACACGGTTCATTTAACTTTGTTAGAAAAGTAATTAAAACAAATAAAAATTAGAGATGTGAATACCCTCAAGGAGTTTTTCTTGGTACTACGTGCATGGTCTGCAGGCAGAGAAGGTGGTTTTGAGGTAGAATTCGAGGAAGTGCTAATAAGCCTGTACTCGTGCATGATCCAATTGGTTTTAACCCCTTTTGGAGGCTTCCCACCGTAGAAAACAAGTGCTTTCTTGACTCCTACTTTGTGGTGGCCATGAGATGCAAGAATCGGCCTGTCAGTTCCGGTAGCTTTCCAATACCCAGAAGAAGCAGCCCTGTTAGGCCTTGCCCCATTCGGGTATTTTCTGTCTCTTGGGCTGAAAAAGTACCACTCTTGCTCGCCAAACGTTGCTTTACCTAAAAAACACAGAAACACCAAAATCCAAAAAATATAAAATTTTGCATCACAAACCAAACTAATCAAGGAAATATAAAAGTGGGTTTCATGCAAGGAGGAGAAGACAAGGTGGGGTGTGATAAAGTTTCATACTTGGGAGTTCCCACGGATCGAACTTATAGAGATCAACCTCGGCGATGATGGCAACAGGAAGAGGAACAGAGTCTGCTTTTCTCTTGAGGTAGTGAACCACTAGTTCCTCATCTGTGGGGTGGAACCGAAACCCCGGAGGAAGATGAGGGTGCTGATGAGTGTGATATTCTGAAGATGAACCCATGCTATTCATGGTGATGGTCACGGGTCTAGCTTCAAATCTCTGCTACAATTCTCATGCATACAATAAAGCAACCTTTGTAAGCCTACCTTTTTCTCCAGATTCCCTTGTTTTGCTCTCTTTCTTTACTAGGCGTGAATGAAGCTTAGGTACTAGCATTGAATGAAATAAGGTTGAGAGGGGGAGGCGATGATCGCATGACGAGGATTCGTGTTTTGTAAGGGTAGGGTTGGGTGAGATAAATGTACCAAAGGGGTGCCCGTGAGATTTGTGACACGTGGGAATCGAGGGTGGATGGTTCAACACGTGTACGGAGAACAGCAAAAAGTGATCACACAGTCTCTTGTCAAACACGTGTCTTTGGCTTAGACCAGTGTTCGTGCAACATGTAATGAATATTTTCAATTGAGAAAAGAAAATGAAGAATATTAAATTATACTATTACATGAAAATGAAGTGAATTGGGACCATAAGATTCGTGATCCATGTAATAATTTCTGGACAGCAGCAGAGCGAGGAGAATAAGGATGGTTGTCTGTTTCTGTGAGGAGGGAGTTTGGAACTGCCATTACACTTATGATGTCATGCTTTTGTTATGCAGACAAAACCCAACGTACCCATGGCCCACACTGTTCACACAATCAAGCACAGTCCCCAACTAAAGCATGGAGAGAGAGAGAGAGAGAGAGAGAAAGGTATCACGTGCGCACGTGCTCTTCTACCTGCGCCGTCTTCATTTCTTCTTCTAAAACTTTGGTAGGATTGATGTCATCACTAGGCTGTTAAAATTAAAATGTGTTTACTTTAGTTTGAACAAGGTTATAAAATGGGTTTGTTTAAGTAAAAATTTATTATATGCATTAAATCAAGTTATTTTTCATCCCAAACGTGTTTAAATTAAACTGATTTAAATTTTATGGGTCGATGTTATTCTTAGTACTAATGTTTTTAATAACTAATGAATAATATTTAATCGTGAATTAGTTTTATTTGATTAAAATATTAGTGGCTAATTATTAAAAGTTTGTGTGCAATTACTTAAAAGAGAAAAGGTGGGCGCCATAAAACCATCACTTTTATACAACTACGAATTGTATGGTGCCAATAGGTGTGGGGCTTATTGCAAAGTTTGGTTTATTTCAATTATCTATAAAGAAACACTCAGATTAAGATTATTTATATCTACAGCGTGCGTGTAAAAATAAGAACACTTCGATTAGCTATGAACATTGGTATCAAAACCAAAAAATAAAACTAAACAATTTTCGTGACATACAAAAACACAAATATAATTTTGATTTTCATCTTGTATTGATAAAATAGATTAAATAGATTGAATCTTTATTTTGTTCTAAGATTATCTATACTCAAATACAATATTAAATCTTTGCATTAAAAAAAAGTTATTATAACGTAAGCTAGTTGTATTTCTAAATCCCAACACTTGAAATATTTATCTTAGTTAAAGGCTTAATTTTAATTTAAGTTCTATATATTTTTTATTAGACATATTTTAATCATGACATATGTACAATTTATATCTTCTTGAAATTAAAACTTTATAAAATATATATATATATATATATATATATATAT
>Ga0123341_1002461_pt1 | contig 15267 bp, 7 predicted proteins | sample Turbeapinknodule_FD_89959 | JGI IMG/M metagenome (GOLD analysis project Ga0123341, IMG submission 89959) | Root nodule microbial communities of legume samples collected from Mexico - Turtle bean Mexico pink nodule | ecosystem: Host-associated > Plants > Roots > Nodule | place: Mexico: Nepantla... | reverse complement strand
CTCTCTCTCTCTCTCTCTCTCTCTATATATATATATATATATATATATATATATATATTATCAAGATTACATGCTGGAGGAGGTAGTTATTCATCAAGACAGAAAGGTACATTGAACATGAAAAGTTGTAATTGTTGGATACGCGTGTTTCTCTAGAAGTGGTAAAGAATGGATCATCAAGAAAATGTGCTGTAGGAGTCATGAGGATCAAATAACCACTGAAAGTACCTATACATAAGATTTGAATATAATTTTCTTAAAGTAACAAAAATACTACATATAAAAGATCTATTAAACTCAAACATGGACTAATAGATATTATCAATGGTGATGTTGTTCACCATTTTTTTGGATTCCTTATACAGGTTTGTATTTATTCCTTGACAATTTCTTTTTCTAATCTTTCTTTATTTCAAATTTATCTTAATATATTCTCAAGTAATTGTTTTTCTTTTATGATTTCTCGTATTCCTTTTTTTAATTATTATCTTGATCTTACATTTACGATCTTCATTAAACTTTTACTAGAATCGATTTAAGCATTATATTTTGATTTTATGTTTCTATTTAAATTATATTAATTTTTTTTATTGAAATTTATTTAGATGAGCCCTCATGCTTTACTGTCATTATTTACAATTATCTCTTTTTTTTAATCAAATCTCTTTAATATTAAACTTATATTTTAAAATTTTTCATTAATGCATTAATTTTTATTTTGAAAACCAAACATATAATGTAAAAATTAATATAAATACATCTCTTTGAGAGTAAGAGTTATTCCTTAAATTGGTTCTTATCTTAAAATGTCTTTTCTGATGGTTAATCCTCAAGATATTTACCCTTTAGGAGTTCTTTAGAAGATGGCGTATTCTCATTCTTAATTAATTTTCTATTTGTTTTTATGAAAGTCAAATTGAATACTAATACAAGCTTATGTCATTGTTAGTTCTCTTCCATGGGTTTTGAATAATCAAATCCTCTCATTCTTCCAAGAAAAATATCATAATGAGTTCAAAAGATTACACCAAATTTTAATGTCATTATTTACTTCAAAGCTCTCTTTTTTTAATCAAACATTTTTAATATTAAACTTATATTTTAAAATGTTTCATTACTGCTGTACAAATGTTACATTAATATTTATTTTTAAAATAAAAATACTATGTAAAAATTAATATAAACATAATGTTATTAGAAATGGATTGTTATTTATATCTCCACATTTTTATAAGTAACACTAAAAGTAAGAAAAACATTTTTTTAAAATTCATTTAAATTGAAAACATTTCAAATTTTTTAGTCAAAATAAAAAAAAATCTTTAATTTTTTTTATTAATTCTTATGTTTTTAGTGGTGCAATAATTTATAAAAAATCGTTACAACGAACAATTCCTTACCAAATTTCTCAAGGTTATGCTTGGGTTGGTGATATATAATGGAATATAATAGTAAACAAAAGTAATTTCATTAGTTGCTTATGAAAACTAGGATGAATTAGTCATCTATAATGGAATAGAATGACTTATGATATCAATTTTTTTCTTCAATTACTTAACCTTTTTTTTTTCATATTTGGGCTAATTAATCTCCATTTTAAATTGTAATTTTGGAATCGAACATGTGATTGATGGATCAATAATTTATTATTAGGTCAAAAGTTATATTTAATAGTTATGATACAACTCTTTTTACTTAGTATAACAATTTATGTGTTATGATTCAATTGTAACTTAACTCACTTTACCCAAATAGCGGGACAAATAATGCATAAAGAAACAATCTCTCCATCAATAATTACCTTTCTAGGAATAACACTTTTTTTTATTGTGATTTGGTCTACCTAGCCTCGCCACGAGACAATTGATTTACTTGCAATAGGCAACACTAATATAATTCTTTAACATTTATTTAACTTAAGATTGACGCTAATTTTACAATTTATGTTCATCCATGACTTAAAATAGGGACTATAGATAACCTTTAACCCTGGTATAAATAAGGATGATGAAGAACTATTGAAGATAGAGAAAAGGAGACAGGAAGAATAAACACAAGAAGGATGACAAAGAATAAAAGAGAAGAGGAAATGAAAGGGATATTCCAAGAAAGACTAACCAGAGGAAGACTCTAAGCTTTGGAATATGAGATTAGAAGATACGTGCATAAGTAGTTTCGTTAGTCTTTAGATGAACTTGAGAGAAGTTAGAAACTTATGCTTTGAACATGAGAGAAGTTAGAAATTCGTGCTTTGAACTTGAAAGAGAGCTTAGTTAAAATTCATGCACTCTTAATGATGGAGGTCCATCCTAGTCACAACATCTTGGGCTAAGAAGACCTTAGAAGATTGAAGATTATCGAAGGAAACACTCAATCTTTAAGTCCTTCTTTTAGGCCTTGTAAATATTTGTACATAACAGTGTATGATATCTTTTTAGGTCATGTATTCCAGGCAAAATAGCATAGGAATTTTTTAGGTATAAATTTTGTATTCAAAGTAGAATAAAACCCTAACCCTAGGTAGAATCTTGCGTGCCAAGCTAGGATAAAAGGGAAGCTTAGACTGCAAGGTACACTACTAGAAAATCATTAATTAGAAACCAATTTTATAGAAAAAAATTTATTAGTTGCTATATTGACTAAAAAAAATACTATTTTAGAGACTAAAAATTATTAGTATCTAAATTAGTTTCTATTATTGATAAATAGTTTCTAAATTGGTATATAATTTGCTACCAATTTTTAGTTTACCAATGATTTAGATTCTAAAGTTGGTAGTTAAAACCTTGGTAACTAATTAAATATTATTTAGATTCTAAAGTTGGTAGCTAAAACCTTGGAAGCTAATTAGATATTGTACTGGACCAGAGCGCTCAAAGCTCAGCACTCGGTGGTTGGACCTCGGCACATGGCGTAGACAGGTCAACTCGGCTTTTGGGTCAGAATAGCGAGCCATGAAATTGGGCCTCAGTTGAATGAGTAAGTTCGTCTTTGTATAATTAAGGTAATCCTTCATGCATAAGGCCTAAGCGGCTAGCGAGGGGTAATTATGGACCTAGAGGTGCACTTAGTGCGCATAGGGTCTAGTTCAAGTAAAATGCTTTCTTTTAAGCCTAAGCCCATGTGTGTTAGGGCACGTACATGTTAGGTTGCATGAATGATGAGAAGGAGAGCGCCATGTTGAGGGTGCCTACGTAAACAGACTGGACCCCTGATGCCGGTACATCAGTTGGTACCCTGGTGGTTATTCTGTTATTATTTTATGCACTCCCTATGGGAAAAATTTTGTTCTGTTGCAGCACCGTGAGAGTGTGCCCTTAAACAAAATATTTTCCAATTGAGTATGGTTTCAGTTGAGATTAGATTCTCGTGATATAAAGTTGTTACAAGAGGTAAGCTATAAAAGGGGCTTGAGTCCCCAGGTTAAGGTACGTTGTTTCTAAGATTGAAACTTACTACTTCTAAAATTCTTATAAGCCCTGTACTGACTTGATCGTTAGAGTGCAATCAACAGGTAAGACCCCCTTTGTTTCAACGGAGCTACGTTATAGAGCAACAAGAGATAAGACGGGCTTGTGAAGAAACAGACGAAGCTAGAGCTTGTGATCAGAGTCAACCGGCGAGCAAGTCAACCGGCGAGCAAGTCAACCGACAAGAACATTTGGTGCCCACCGTGGGGTCCGATGAAACCAGATCCCACCCGCAGTCGTGCTCGAGTTCCTAGACGTGATGAGCAATACAAGGCAAGGCCCATTAGGATCTGAAGGGAATAACAACCCCACCATACAATAGTTTATGGAAATTGTGAGTGCTCTCTAGGAGGTAATGGCGACATCCAAGGCTGAGTAGGAAAGACTCATGGCGGAAGTCCGAGCTGAGAAGCTGCTCGGGCAAGACCAGCTAATGGCGGACCAATGACGAGTTATGCAGGACCAATGAGGAATTGCGTAGGAGTTTACAAAAGATTAACGAACGTTCCACGAGAGAGCGAGGCCTGACTACTCAACTTAGGGCTCGCTCAGATCATTTTCGCAGGCAATTATGGACGTTGTCATACAAGCCAATTTCATAACGTTCAAGATCGTTTTTACAGGAGTAGAAGACCCCAAGAGCCATCTTACAACATTCAATGCCCAGATGATGATCTCGTGAGGGACAAATGCTATGCATTGCAAGATGTTCATGGGAACTTTCCCAAGCACGACATTACAGTGGTTTGTCGGCCTTCCTAATGGCCACATAAATCTTTCGATCAGTTTTATGGATTTTTCAGGATATAATTCATTGTTAATCAGGCCCAACCGCTAGTCTCTTTCGATCTTTTCGATATTAAGCAAAGACAGGGAGAGCCTCTGAAGGATTTTTTGAATAGATTTGGGGCGTTTGTAGTAAAGCTTCAAATCCAGGATGGGGCTTTGATGGTCCACGCCTTTGGACAGGGGGTCATGTTAGGACCATTCAATGAGTCGCTGATAAAAAAATAAGCAAGGAAGTTTGGGGAGATGCGACGACGAGTTGTTGCCCACATCATCGCAGAGGATGCTGTATCAGTGAAACGCAGTAGAATGCACCCAGGCCAAGCCAAGCCCAAAGAAGGCTACCGATCTCAGCCTTTAAGGGTCCATTAAGTCCCGACCGAGAAGAGGTCATACGCACGACGCCCACCTTACGTGCCCAGGAAGAGCCAACCCAGGACGAAGGCGAAAGATGATCTGCCCTTCTGACCAAAGTTTCGGATGACTTAGAAGAAGTTGTTGGGTATGCTGGAATGGCGGATAAGCTGAGGTTCCCCCCGAAATCGGATAGGAACTTGGGGTCGTGCAAGGACATTTGATGCGAGTTCCACAAAGGTTTCGGGCATGACGTGGAGCACTGTATATCCTTAGGCTACCAGTTAGCAGGCTTGATAAAAGATGGATTTTTGAAGGAGTATTTGGAAGGGACCCAGGAGGGATCAAAGGAAGAAAACCCTTCAGTGGACCAGGGAAATGAAGTGCCTGTCCACGACAAGCTGAACACCATCTCGGGAGGATTTTAAGGAGGGGGGGTGTTCCGCCTCCAAGCGTAAGAAGTACACAAGGGAGGTGATGATAGTAGAGGCGCGAGAGTCTAACCTGCCAGCCGAGCCAGATCTTTGCTTTACAAGTGCTGATTTGGGAGGCGTGGTCCCACACGAGGATGATCCAATAGTAATCTTCGTCGTTACCGTGGGGAGAAGAGTACACTGAGTTCTCATTAACCATGGAAGCTCGACTGATGTGATGTTTTGGGTAATGTTTAATAACTTGCAGTTGTCACCTGACCAGTTGAGACTGTATGACAGTTGTTTGTTTGGCTTCGCTGGAGACCAAGTGGAGGTGCGGGGACATGTGGAGCTGAGGATGACCTTCTCAGACGGTGTCTCATCTTGCATGATCAGTATAAGGTATTTAATGGTCAATGTTGTTTTGACCTATAATTTGCTTTTGGGTAGGCCCTCCTTGAACAAGTTAGGCGCGGTGGCCTCGACGAGGCACATAATGTGACCCTCCCTCAAGGGAGGGGTGATTGTCATCATGTCTGACCAGAAGGCGGCGAGAAAGGGCTATGAGAATAGCCTGAAAAGCAGAAGGGGAGTGTATGGTCACCACCCAAACACAGGGGCCAGAGATGACCACCCAAGCGGAAGCCACCAACGAGAGACGACCTTGGCCTGCTGGTGAGGTTCAAGAAAAGGAGATTGAAGGGAAGAAGTTCAAGCTCGGTTCATCACTAGGCCAAGAGATGCAAGATTAGATTGCCGAAGTGATAGCGAGACACATGAATGCTTTTGCATGGTTTTCTGCAGACATGTTCGACATAGATCCTGATTGGGCAAAATGTGCAAGCCTACGTGGACGACATGGTCGTCACCTCAGAAAAAGGGATCAACACGTTGCTGATCTGGATGATGGTGGGTGAGAAATGTCACACCACTTGGAGGGTGGTTTTGCTCCAAGATGAGTGTGTTGGCCGCCACTTGAGAGCTTCCCAAATCACTCAAGATAAGACCTTAAACCTAAGAGGACAAAAGCCTCACTAAGAGATCACACAATTTATGCAGAGTTTCTTTACTTCATTTAAATTCAACTTGAAAAATACAATGGGTAAGCCTCTTATTTATAGGTGGAGGAGCCTTGAAAAACAAATAAGAGGGGTAGGATGGGAAAAAGGAAAAAAAGGCAGCCTTAGGATTTGACTAAGTCAAACCCGCACCATAGGCTTGTCCTTCTATAAACTAGGTCAAAAATCCTTCCTAATGGGTTAGGAACAAACTAAAATGATAACTACACGTCCTATTATGCTAAAGACACCTTATTATAGCCTATCTTTGCTATTGGACCCCTAAAGTGAGCCCAAATTATTTACAACATATTCTATTCTTTAAGAAAACCAGTAGGAAGAATATTTGGTGCTCTAGTTTGTGCTCATCTTCTCTGGTTGGGTCCATGACCTCCTTGGTGGGATCTTGAATTATTTGCTGAGATGACTGCTCACCATGTGTTTTGTCTTTTGGTTCCTTGGTCATCTTCATAGCTACTTGGTTTGTATCAGTACCTAACCACAACATTCAGGACATTTTGCATTACTGCCATGACAACCTTGTAGGAGGCCATTCAGGACCTTAAGGAACAACAAGGAGTGTTGGATGTGAGAAATTCCAAATAGCAAGAGGCATAATCAATAAAAGGAATGAGATGCCACGACAACCTATGATTTTCTTTGAGATTTTATGTTTCAGGCATTGATTTCATGGGACCTTTTCCCAATTTTGTTGTTTTTCTTATATATTATTTGTTGTTGATTATGTATCTACATAGGTGGAAGCTAAGGTGATCAAGACTAATGATTCTAAAACTGTTTCAACTTTTATCAGGATAAATATTTTATGCAAGTTTAGTGTGCCTAAAGCCATGATTAGTGATCAAGGAAGTCATTTTTGCAACAATATTATAGCAACTTTGTTCCAAAAGTATGGAGTGACTCATAGAATTTCTACACCTCATCATCCTCAAACTAATGGACAAGCTGAAGTATTTAATAGAGAAGTGAAAAATTTGGTACTAAAGTAGGTTCAACCTTAGACAAGATTGGAGTCCGTTGCTAGATAAGTATCAAATGTTCTTAATTTTCATATCAAATTAGGCATGGAAAGAATGTCTTTTTCCAAAAAATCATGCTTCACCCAAAAGGAGATAAGGGAGTGCATAAATTGAATGAAAAAAAGAAGAAGAAATCAATAATAAAACAAGAGGAATCACTATTCATTATATTGGCTAGGTTAGATATTTTTTTTTTATAAAAGCTTTCATGTTAGGCATCTCTATGCAACTTGACATCTTATCTAGACTGACTCTCAAATAACAACAATCATCTGCCATCACATGAAAAAATTATTATTAAAAAAAAGAAAAAAAGAAAGAAGATACAAAAAAAAAATTGGAGGATTAGACCAAAATCCATATGTTAACAAAAGCGATATATAGGTAGACTATACCTATTCGTAAAGAATTCTAAGAACAGACTAGATGGAAGCCTATTATACCAATGAAATGATTCTCAATGAGTAAATCCTAAATTAGCCAACTTATCAGCGCACACATTTCCTTCACGAAAAATATGAGTAACCCTAAACCTGATTTTTCCACAGTAATTAAGACAAGTATTTCATCGATTACAGAACATCCACAAAACATTAGTCTTAGCAGTAAACACAACACAAATCAAGGCATAATCACATTCAAGTCATACATTAGTAAACTGCATCTTTTGAGCTTCCTCCATAGCAGTTTGAACTTCAAGAAACATAGAGAAAACACCAATAAACTCTCCCATACTCCCACGAAAAATACCTCCACAAGTAGCAAAACCATGATATCCCCTAGCAGTCCCATGAGTATTAATTTTAACCAAACCTGATGAAGGGAACTCCCATCTAACAGGAAGATGACGAAGAAATTTACCAGTATGATTATTAATACCAAAAAACTTAATCACGTTGAAATCCAACATATCATTCTTCATTGAAGCTTTAGACGAATTTCCCACTAGACAAGTTAAATATTTAATTACCAAAATAGCCCTAGAAACTCAATATTATCCTGAAATCTAACATAATTTCTCATACGCCATATCATCCAAATAGAAAAAGTTATTACAACAAGCTTAATCAATTTAACCAAAGGACTACCATCACTTTTAATAAAAGAAAGAAGATCATCCTTATTAGAGAGATGATGTTAAATATAAATATAGAAACTACTTTATAATATAGGAGTATTATAATAATTTTTTATGTTTGATGCTAATTAAAATACTATATCCAAAACAATAAAATAAAATAAATTTAAATAACGTTTTCCTTACAAAACTTTGAAAATATAATTTGAATTGAAAATAATACAAATTTAATGTATTTAATTTTGTTAAAACTTTTAAATTCTTTATCCAAAGATATGTTTCAACAATATGTCATAGTCATAATCATTTTGGTTCCCTAAAAGGAAAAGATGAATTTCAAATTTGCCATTTTTTTCAAAGGACAAAATTTGTGTTTTTCGCCTAATAATTGAAATTAGGATACATATTATATAATTGTTGTAAAGTGTGTCTAAATAATACCTTAGTACGGCTCCGGTGGAAAACAAAAGAAATTTCACATTGAATGCATATTGTTGGTAGGTTTCTGGGGTTCATATGGTTTGAATTGATTTAGGTTTATATATGAAGCTTAAAATCAATATAAAGTAGGTTCAGCTTTTAACAAATAAAACTGCAGTTGCAGTGTTCTGAGATAAACCTCTGAATTATTTTGGTGAAATCCCAATTTATTCTAGATATATATTGCTTGGTTTTGAAGGAAAAATCTGCAGGCTCTTACCCTCGCACACTGCGGGACACAATACAGCTTTTTCAAGGTTTCTTGTTCTTAAAAGCACATTGTTTAATTACCAACTAACACTGTTACAACTTCACTTGAATTATTAGGAAATCTGTAAGAAAATGAATTCGTTATTTCTTTTACTCCTTTTGCGTAAAGACTTGCCTAGGGTTCCCTCAAGCCTTGAAAAACTAATCTGGTACAAGCCTATTTTTACTCGTTTACTGTTGATCCAGACCACATTTGAAGTGTTAAATGTTGAGTTCACTCTTTCAGAGGCTGCAATAATTGTCTGTTAGGGTTTTTCTTGTTTGGCAGGCTACAAAGTACTCTCAATATTTAAAGACCTACTCAAGACAACAACACAATTAGCAAACGATGGAGCCTATGGTGTGCCAAATTATTCAAGTTAGCAAGTCAAATCCAGGCTCTAAAATTCTTGATGCTTTATAGCACACTTTTCATCAACTGTAGCATATATGTATCCACATCTTATTGGAGAAGCACATGAATCTTAATGGAGTAATAAACTCATGCAATTAGGCTACTAAACCAAATTTAGTTACTTATGATACAGAATAATGAAAGTCAGATCTTACAAGTTGTGCCGTGCAAATCTCACTGCCATCTGCCTGTGGTCCCTCTTTCTATGAGTTGAGTGGATGCTTTTTAAGACCTAAGTTGGTCCCTCATCTACAGCGCAGCTACCTATGATCTATAATCTAATCCAACTGATCACACTCAAATACCATACACCACATCTTTTGAAACTGATTATGACTCTAGCTGAATTTCTTCCACTCTTGTTTCTGTTAGTTTTCTATAACTTGCTGCAAATCTTAGTCTTATCATCTTAGTTAAGAATATTTTGGTATAGGAATAATTCTAAGTCAATATAACACCGCCAAAGGGATTTCATTCTTGTAAATATTCTTAGGTTTCAGTCTTGGAAGATCTTGCTTTTAATACTATCGGAAATGCATTAGTTCTTTAGATAATGCTTTGTGGAATTCTCTTTGTTTCCTTTACAACAGTGCGAATTTCTTGATAAAGATACATGTGGTTGCACATAAAAGTGTAAAACCTGCTTTCTATGAGTTTTATCTTGTAAATAAAACGTCTTTATAAATGGATTGAAGCTCATCTTTTTCTCTGTCTTTTCTTTTTATCGTTCTCCCTTTGTGCCGGCAGTGTTTAGTCCAATATTGAAGCTTTTGCAACACTAAATTGAATAATTATGTTGATAACAGTTAATGATTAAGGCAGTGATTGTTCAGTATGAGGTATGAGCAGATCGAGGAAATTAACACTGCCACTTTGCTTACGCGTCATTTCAAAAGGATGCCACGTTATCAATGATCATTTACTCTTTACATTTAAATGCTAAAAGTTGAATGCTATAAAACTCACAACTTCACTACTCGTTCATGAAATTCTGAATTGTAGAGTGAATTTTGCCCTTTGAGATAATAGGTTGAAATATAAGGTTGGGGTCATCTGCTCAAATAATTAACATTTAGGTGCTCATTTCGGAAACACTTTAATTTTAGGGTATTTCTATATCCTTTCCCTTTCATTTCTTCTCTTTCTAGGTTATGGTGGAAGGCATAGAACAGAATAACCAGATAGCATCCACAATTTTTCTCTCGTGTAAGTTGGTTCTTGTCATTTTAATTATATTTTCACTCAAATCCTATTTTACATATGTACAATTTTCGACTTCCAAGGCTATTATTTTTGCTCCAAATTCGGTTTCACAAGCTATCAATTGAGTAAATAGAATTGTACTCGCTTCAATTTTCGGGAATCAACATGACTTCAACTGCAGTGGAGTCAGATGGGAAATCTGACTTCAGTGCAGAACTTTAATTTTTTTTTTTCTTTTTTATATTACTTCTCCAGAACCTCTTTTTATTTACCAACTACCGAAAATGAGAATATTTTGGTAGTCAAGAATGCAACAACTTTTGAATAATCTTGCAGTCAGTTTTACCACCGAAACTGTGTAATAATATCAGAAAAGGGATTCTATTTCCAATACCAATGCATAAAATTTTCCTTTGTTTGTCAGGGGTTACTTGCAGCGCGCCATATATATACTGGAGAGAAAGATGAAGTAAGTAGATGATGATGATGGCGAGTTCAAGAGAAGGTCAACAAGCGAAGCAAGAAGGTGGCCCCATTAATATTGACAAGTTTTCCAAGGCATCTTCCAGTACAAAACAATGGACAGCGTTCAGAAATCCAAGAATTGTGAGAGTGTCACGTTCTTTTGGAGGAAAAGATAGGCACAGCAAGGTTTGCACCATAAGAGGGTTGAGGGACAGAAGGATTAGGCTCTCAGTGCCCACAGCAATTCAGCTATATGATCTTCAAGACAAGCTTGGGCTAAACCAACCAAGCAAAGTCATAGATTGGTTGCTTGAAGCAACTAAACTTGACATTGACAAGCTCCCTCCACTTCAATTTCCTCAGGGCTTTGGTCAATTTCATCATCCACAAACCCTACTCCCCTTTCATGATTCAACTGCCTCTCAGCTTTCTCTCGGACCCTTCGGTGATGCTAGCTCCACATTTGTAAGGGATGGGGGCGTTCAAAACGTCATGGCAAAGTCAAGGTATTGGGAAAGTGTAGATTCAATATCAAGATTAAAAGGCAAGGAAGCTGAAAAGGGCAAGTGGGTCAAAACGAATGAGCAAGAAAATCATGAAGACGATGTTGTTGGAAGCTACAGCAACTTGCATGCATCTACTCAGAGGCTTTTCCCTATGGGTAGTGGTACCACCACTACTCACTCCCTTTTACCTGGTTTGTTAAACAATACCATGCCATATAACCCCTACAATGCCGACCCTTCTAGTTTGTCGTTATCCCAATTTGGAGGCCATGGCTTGTTTCCTTCCCAGCAGGTAGATCCCGGTCCAAGCACTGGAAATGGTGTTCAATTCCCATCTTCTTTGCCATTACCTTCATCGGCTTCTCAATTTTTCTTTGGCTCGTCTTCTGCTACACCATCAATGTTCACTACCTATGCTCCATTTCTTACACCCTCAGTAGACAATGATCCTAGACAGTTTAACCACATTCAGTTCCTCAACTCAGGTTCTCAAATCTTGCCTCATCCTCTCATTCCATCTCTTCACTCCTTCAATTCATATGTCAGACCCTTCCCAGCAACACCCTTTAGTTCAAAGCTTTTGGAGTCAGATAGCATCCGCAGTCAACATGATAAGGGTAGCACTTCTTGAGTCTCCTCACCATTGTTCTTTCCAAAGTGTTAGATTGTTGCCTCTAAGCAGGCAGCAACGGATGTGAGCAGATTCTCCATAGAAATCACTCAAGAAGCTAAATCACATCATATTTTATACACTTGAACCAAGGTGAGTACATGCATGTTTGTAGGTATGGCAATGCTAGCTATACATATGGGATGAATATTTTGTATTTGAATCTTTGTTATTTCAGTTATAGGTACCTTGTTGAGAAACCATTCTGGGTACACGTTAGAATAAGTACCAAACTAAATGAAGGAGTTCTCTTTCTTTCTTCTATGCATATATATGAATTCCATCATATTTAATTTAATTTATGTAAAAAAAGAAGTCACGGTCACTTTAGTTAGTTAGCAGTGCAGGTCCGTGATCCAAGCTAATTCAGTTACCAACGTGCTATAGCTTGAAAGGGTTAAGCTATAATTTCTTTTGATCACAGCAAACATCTGACATTGAATAATGCATACGATGTAGCTTCAAAGGATGACCATAAAATAAAGTTGAAGAACAAATGTACGTACGATGTCCTTGAGTAAGGGTTATAATAATTACCTATTATTATTTCTTATCTTTTCTTTGACCTTCCAATTTAAAATATTCGTTATTAAGAAAACTAGCATTCACTTTGTTTATTAATAGTTTTCCTTTCGCTGAGGAGTAATTAGTCAGAGAACACAGAAAATCTCCCTTACGTATTTGTTGCTTCTATGCAATTAGTCCATTCTTACCAAATTCATCAAACAGCTCTTACATTTAATTAGAATTAATTTTAAGAGTAATAATGTCTCTGATTAACCAAGAAATCATCCTTAGATGAAGTTCATACACACTCAAACATTAAAGTGAAAAAAGTAACTTCACTGGTGGGCATAGTTGGTTAAGCTTTCAAAGAAAATGCATTTTACCAGAATGAAGAGATTGGTAAAGTATATGTAAAAATAGTTGTTAGTTATCTTAGTTTGTTAGGTAAATATCACTCTTTGTTTCAATTCCTTTTTCAATCATTTTAGTGCTAATTTAAATAAAGAACCAGTCGCGCAAATTGGGTTCTTTTTTCCATTTGACAAGAGCTGCAACCACTGACACATGTTATTTCTAGAGCTAACATAAACTTATATGGATTACTTTTATTTGCAAGGCAACAATACCTTGGAAACTTTGGAAACTTTTAGGGATGGTGTTGGTGTTGTATATATGCTTTGCAATCGTATCAGTGTCTTGCAACAGTAGTGATGGTCGGTTTGCTCGATGCATGTTTTTGTCATAAACCTGTTCTAGTTCCAGGATGCATGACTCCTTTTCCTTGCTACCTAAATGTCATGTCTATTATACATGAAAGATTGAAGAGTGTGAAAAGATTAAAAAATTGTGCCTTGTTTGTGGTACGGTATGGAACATATAAAGTTATATGTTACATTTAGTGTACATATACATAAGTAGCAGTCACAATACCGTGGTATATAATTAACACGCTATCTGGAAAGATGCGTGATGAATTGTTAATAAATGTGTACCATGTCCTTGTGAATTAACATATATATGGTAACATTCAGAAGCTAGCTAGTAATGCAACCTAATCTTGAATCAAAGTAGGTACGAATATTGAATATTGTTAAAGAATATGGTGAAGAGAAGTACCCTAATTATATGTAAACTGAATTCAGAAACAACTAACTTTTGATGCCTTTAGATGATAATATATATGATTTATTCCCGATGCATGCAGCTAGCAATGCATGCCGACCTAGTGCATGTGAAGGTCTGCAACAAACTTTGTAATTAAAGATAACTTGAAGAAAGAAAAGGCTTGGAGATTCAACCTACCATGACACCCTATATATAGTAAGATGGAAAAGGAGGAGAAAGAATATTGGTCCAATGATAAAGAGAAAATAATGGTATGAAAATTATATAAAGTTGTAAATACATATGGTTGTGTTTGATCTAATGAGAATTGAATAAAGTAAGAAAAATGAAAAGAAAAGCTGTGAAGATGCATGCTACAGTCCAAAGTTCTGCATATATACATAGATGTGTGTGAAGAAATTCAGAGCGTTGTAGAGCGTAATGGACAATGAGTCTCGTGTCTGTCCTCATCTTTGTACCCTATTTGACAGCATCGTGATGAAGGCATGGAAGCATCCATCCATACAAAGTATGGAAAAGAGAGAAAAATGTTTCCACATCTACAGTTACCACTGACAATGAAAAGGAGGCGACATAAAATCACTGGCAGAGACTGAATTTGAAAGCGGTCTCTGTAGTATACAATAATATATCACAAGATCCAAGATAAAAATTAAATTAAGACTCAGTGGTTGCAGCAGCGGTTAGGTTTTCAACGGGTCCTCTGGAATAGAGTCATCAAAGAAAAATGAACAAAAAGTTTTTCATATTTGTCTGTGTGGTCCTAATTAATTATTCAACGGCTTTAAAACATAGAAACAAGGAAAAAAAATTCAGACTGCACAGTGCATTATCATCTAAAGACCTTTTTTTTTTTGCTTACACGATAACATTGTGTTTCACTAGCCTCTATTAATTTGCATAGAATCTTGTTCAAAGGACTTGCAGTTTCTGACACTCCTCATAACGCATCCTTCAACCCTTCAATTAATGTATGAATGAAACCAAACAAATTAAAATTATTAATAACAATTTATTATGTGGCAGTGATGTGAAACTTTTGACTGATCCAATATTGTGTTGGTTGGATGAGATTGAAGTGTTGTTATAATCAACCATGTTTACTACTAGTATTGTACTATCTCATGTGTGATATTTTATTATACAAGACTAACTTCACTATCATGTGACAAGGAAATAGTAGAGGAAGTAATGTTAGTTATTGATAAAATAATGTGCACCTTGGAGTATGTCAATTTTATTTTTTTTTAAAGTTTATTTATGTTAATTATATTCTTAAAATACATTTAACTTTTAATTCTTAAATATGTGATAAATAAATATTATGTTAACATATTTCAGTTATTAAAGGAATTAAAATTATTTTGAATAATACAATTGAATATTTAAGAAACTAAATTCACATTTCATATCAAAATATCTATTTAACAAACAAAATATATATATAT
>Ga0123341_1002455_pt1 | contig 15281 bp, 8 predicted proteins | sample Turbeapinknodule_FD_89959 | JGI IMG/M metagenome (GOLD analysis project Ga0123341, IMG submission 89959) | Root nodule microbial communities of legume samples collected from Mexico - Turtle bean Mexico pink nodule | ecosystem: Host-associated > Plants > Roots > Nodule | place: Mexico: Nepantla... | reverse complement strand
TCGATTAAAAAATTTCAAAAATATATCAGGAACTTCAAACTTAACTAAATTATAATTAATTAAATATTTAGACATGAAATTGCTTCGACTTGATTTTCATTCAAATACATGCACTTAAGTAGGAAAAATATATAGCACACACAATATTGTTATAATTAAACCCATACTTTTTTTTATCACAATAAAGAATAAATATTTAATGTTTCATTGAAGTATACTTTCATATACAGTGTTTGTAACAAAACCTTACATTAAGATTGTTTTTATAAACTCCAAAATTCTCAATTCCACGTTATAACAGTCTTAATTACGTAAATAGTTTTAAAAATACCTCTTTATGCATGTGTCTTTACCTTTTTGTTAACTTTAGTTGAAGAAATTCAGTTTCCTTCTAATCATAACTAATTTGAATACACGTAATTGAAAATCACGGAGAAAGTAACTGATCTGTGATACCATGTCATGCACCTTTCAGAGTCCTTGTTTCTGAATTAAGTGAATATTATAAAAAGTGATTCATCACTGTATCTGATAAAAAAGTTTACCAGTTCATGAAAGTGGATGAGAAAGCACGATGGCCCCCCAGATGGAGAACTCTTGAGGCATTCCAAGTCAAATCCTGACACTAAAAAAATGGGAACACATTCACTTTGTGATTTTGTTTTGAACGCTGAGCCACAAATTGTGTGAATGCAGAATAAGATGTGTGTGTGTGCTTATATAGATAGGGATATATCTTTCATAAATGTATTCTGGAAAGTCGTAGCTGGAGAGGCATTTTTGGTGGCATGTGGAGATCGAAAATGACCAAGTTGGACTTTCCCATCACCATATTAATTAATATCACGAATAAGACAAAAGCTAAGTGATCAAAAGGATTGCTTCTCTTATTATTGTGACAAGGAATTTCATGACAGTGATTGCTTTTTCTCTCTACCTAGTTCATTATAGATTATGGTGCCATCATTTTCACAAACCCTAAGCACATAACTATTAATACCATACTATACCTACCTACTTAATCATATTCCACTTTCATCATACCAGAATTTTAGGGTTTCATTGTTATCTGCTAAACAGCTACTACAGTAGCTCTTATTTTTAATCCACTATCAAAATAAATTGATTTTTTTAAAAAAATAATTTTAAATTTTATAAAATTGATTTATAGGATCCAGATTTACACAAGAGATCTCACATTGACTAGAGATTAGATCATTTCATAGTATATAGGTAGGTACGAACCTTGCCTCATAAGTTAGATTTATAAGGTTTAGTTAGGTTTAAAGTCTATTTCCTACTAATACTCACTTTTATAATAAAATGTTTTTATCTTTAGTTGATGTCAAATTTCCAATTTTAATGATTGGGAAAAATATAATGCATTGTAAAGGTGAAATATTTTTTTTTTCCTAAATACATTGTTAATTCATGGAGAAATTAATAAAAGTTACAGATGTTAAATTGCATAAATTAAATTAATTTTAACTTACAAATGCATTTGATTTTTTTTTCCACTTATATAGATGTGAACTAATTAGAACATGCTGACAAAAATAGTTTTCTAAAATGATATTTAATTAAAGGTTTTTTTACATTTAGAGTGTTTTCTGTCTAGTTTGCGTTGATAAATGAATCAAAATTAGCTTCTTAATTAAAACTAATCGCTGAGTCATTATCAAACCTAATATTTACCAGTAAAATTTGTCTAAACTCATTTTTTAATTTTTTATTGCAATAATGTACTATTTGATTGTTGAGAATCTATACACGTTAACATTGAAGATTCAATTTTGATACTTTTAAAAGCTTTATGACACGTGTTTATGTAGTCGATTTTTATTTGTTAGAATTTTTACATTTTAATTGAACAAATAATAATATAAGTTTAGAAAAACATATATAATGTTACAATCGGTGTCATTTTCATAACCTGTGTTTATTCTTCCTTATCATTAATTTGTGCGATTTGCTTTGATGCTTACAAAACTGTTTATCCTCGTCAAATTAAGGTTGAACATCTATGATGGTCCAAGTCGAGAAATTTCATCGTTTATGAATGATAAATTGTCGATAGCATGTCGACCAATATGAAAACTTTTTTGATAGATGTAATGTCTAATCTTTTTCCATTGGCCCATGTAATTTTCCCATTTCTCTAATTCAATGACAACAAATTATTACAGATAATTATGGTTTGTTCAACTTCATTGGATGAATGGATAGTATTTAAGACTTGTCGACATTTGTTTCCCGTAATCATTTTCAGTCTAAATTTTTAATAGGAACATTTTAATCCCATAATATCTTTAGAAAATTGCACATGTTGTCGTAATTTTAAAAATATTTATCATAAACGTCACCAAATTTAACTCCATCATAATTTTATGATTAAATAAGAATGTAAATTATATTGCACTATTAGTTAGTGTTAGTGTAAAACTCATTTTCTTTATATCAAATTAGTGGACGTTCTTCTGGATGTTTATTTGTATTTTTTTATGTGTTTATTATTATATATGTATTTGTATTTATATTAAGGGTTAAATATGTTTTTTTTCCTCTATTATAATACGGAATTAAATCTTAAACCCTAAACTCTCTATTATAATACCGAATTGGTTTTCGTCTCTGATCTAAACTTTAGACCATCAAAGTACTTGTAGGATGGGAATAATTGAAATATGTTATTTTTGTATGTGGAATTGATTCAATTTGAGGTTCTACTCTATCAACTCATTGAAAGTAGTTATAGTCGGTACCCGTCTGCAACTTAAACAACAACGAATCTTGAAAAAAAATAACAATCATTTCATATACAGAATGACTCATTCTAATCATTTTCATATTATAGGTACGTGAGTGATCTAAAATTTAAACAAGGAACGAAAATCAATTTTGTGTTAGAGTACTGGAACGAAAAACATATTTAACGCTTATATCAATAATGTTAGTTAGTGATGGTGTTAAAACAAATCAAATGAAAAAGTTGTGCTAGATTATCCTATAATGCAGTGATAATGTGAAGGATGAATGTAGAAGGGGTTTGAAGAAGTAGAGGTGGTAGGATAGTGAGAGATTTTGAAGTTATAGGTAGAATAGGGGGAGGACCTTGAAAGCATTGGAAGGGACCAAAATGTTGGGTAGCATTTCAGGGGAACCTCGTGGAACAAAAATGGTGGTCCAGAAAATTAACCTAGAACAAACCCAACTCTTGTCAATTTTTCCTTCACAAAAGCTTATCCAAATCAAAAAAATCCAATGTCTTAATCTTAATCCCCATCATTGTGACCATTGGTTTATGCAATTAGAAAAATTAATGAAATGTAGCCATAGGGTGGTCCAATTGAAGAGTGGTCCCAAAGGCTTTGTTGGGGCAGAGCTACTAGGGTTGCAACCCTTGTGCCTGCACTATAGGTGGAAACTTTTGGGGCCAGAGCCATGTGAATTCCAAATGGGTTGGCCGAAAAAAGTTTCAATCCAAAGACTTTGCATAATTATTTTTTTCAAAAACATTAAATTATTGTAGCAAACATGTTCTACGACAACAAATGGGTTCCTTTCATTAATCTTGTGTTGACTCCCTAATAGGGCAAAAATCAGGGTTTGGACTTCCTACGAACAAACAACGCGTAAGCAAACCAACACACTCCACCTTTTCGTTTCAACTGTGCAAATTCAAAATATCGGACCATAATTTTATTCAAAAAATTCAAACTCCATTCTCAAATTTTGCATAATTTTGTTTGCATGGTTCACAAGTTCTAGCGTACTTGACTCTTGGAATAGTGAAAAATAATGCATGCCTCAAACTGGAGAAATTTTACACTTTTACGTTAACAGTATACATGAAAATTGAACTCTTAAAAATAATGTACATAAGCCTGCATCTTTAAGCCTGAAATTGAGTTATTTTTTAGCTACACTCAAGTTAGGAATGAACTTATTCTATTTTTTGTTTAACCAAAAAATATTAATCAAGTTAAATATATTCGTGTCTTTTACATGAAATTGATTTTAGTCTCTATTTAAAACTTCAATCTATTAGATATTTATAATAAGGAAATGACTAGAATGAGTCCAATGTTTTTTTAAATAATAAACGATTTTTAAAAAGTATTATAATATTATAATATTTATGTCAAATCACTATAAAATATTTTAACATTATAATTCACACTAAAAATTTATATCATATAAAAAAAACTAACAAAATCCAATTCAAATAATTTTTTTATTAGAAAATTTAAAATTTAGAAAAAAAATTAATTTCATGAAAAAAAAAACATATTTAACCCTTTCAATTTAAGGTATAACATTGGTGGATCTTTTAAATCAATTATCTAAACCCCACTTGTTCATTTTTACTTCCAAATCAAATTTGACTTTTTTAAGTCATGATTTGACCAACGTTAGTTAGTTAAGGTACGAAAACCCTAACTGGTGTCAAATTTGTAATCCCAAAGGTTCCATACAGGATGAAACAGTGGTTATAAGACAAATAAAATAACGGAAGGACAATCCCAAATAGTTGATTTTAACGTAAGATGGACAAAAATATCCATATAGATATATGAATAACAAAACACACCAAAAGCTTTAAAAAGAAATAACTTGAATAAAGCACAAGTACAGTTTGAAGTACTCTTCAATAACAGCTATAGGACAGTTAGGCAAGTTTTCATCAACATGAAATATAATAGATCTCAGTTAACGATGACGTAGTAAATGTCACCTCCAGAAGTTACTAGTAACGTGACACTTCGATGCTAGGAAAATAATAACTAGAGTTCAGATCATAGGACTCATTACTATGCAAGTGTTTCCATATAAAAAAAGTCAAAAATTATAGTGAGCTTGGCCCCACAAAACAAAAAAGTACAAGTGCTTCAATTGATCAGAAGGACAAGAAAAGAGGGAAAAAAGGAAAATGCAAGGCAAGCTCACTGATGCTAAAAATATCCCTTGCCCCTATTAACAATTAACATTTTACAATTGAATGCTAACAAAAGAATAAAAAAATAACTTTACAGAATGCAGGGATATGGCCAAAAGGGTGTAAAGTTTTTCTTTTTCTTTTTCTGGTGTAGAGAGAATAAATGAAAGGCATTTACAACCAACAATGGCAAGGACCAACAACTGATTTTGTTGTCAGGCTTGAGAAGACAAATTTAGAAGGAAGTATACCAAGTTTTCTAGGCCTACTCATTCAAAAATTGGAAGGCTGGATTTTCAAGAAGATCATCCGCTGGTTTCATGTCTGAGAAATCCTTCTCTTGCATTGATGTAGAAAGATCATCCACTGAGAAAGGGATGCTGTAAAGAAGCAAAAAACGTTTGTTCTAATTAGTCAAGTACAAACCCAGAAGATTGACATCAAAGAATTGCAATAATAATTGACCAAGTATCAAAAGATCACAAATTGAATATCACCTACTTTTGGCATGTGTTACACTACAAATAAACTAAGGGCCCTATTTGAATAAATTTATCCTCAAGTACTACTTCAGGAGGGAAAAGTAAGATGAAGTGAATCAAACTTCTTCCCTCTTGTTAAAATTAAAATCAGCTTATGCAATACAACTTTTGTAGAAGTTAAAGAAGTGAGCTTCCATAAATATGAAACGCGAAAGTTATACCTTGTGAATAAAAGTTTCTTAATTTATTTTACCTTCTTATTTTCTTTTCTTGTACTTGTTGAGAAAATTATCCAATATAATCAAAAGATCATATTTCCCCACTACATAGTTCTATGTTCTAATGGCAAAAGTTAATGTTATTAAAAGAGCCCTTACCTAGAACTGTCATCCAACAAGAAAGAATCACTCTGAGCATTATTGGAGTCCTCAGCCATTAGCATCCTCATGCTTGAAAGTACCTGGAGGAAGATTTGAGCGCATTAGTCAAGCATGTACAACTTCAGCAATGACTTTTGCTGATATTGGTAAATATACACACAAACTTACATCTGGAGATACACTTCGAGTATTGTAGTTACCATCCCAGTAAAGTGTACATATTCTGTATAGCTGTTGGACACTCAAGACCTGGAGAAGCAGAAGATAAGGGGGTGAAAAATGAAGGAAAATGCATCAAAGAAACATATACACTATAAAAGACATTGAGAATTAATCAGCAAAAGAAAAGCAAGCTTTTGCGACCATACACATATCAATATCCCTAGTCTCCTTTAATCCACCTCTTACAGCAACTAAATGCAAACATACATCTGAATTTCAGTCCCAGAAGTAACCTCATTCACTCCCCAGGTTAAACAAACTAACAACCTGGGCAACCATGTTCAACAGCTACTAGCAGAAGAAACAGACAAGTGAATCCATAGTCAAAAGCTCAATTTGGCTCTAGGGCAAGCTTTAAGATTCAGGTGCGATTACCCCCATCACCACCCTGCTACCCAGGTGGCTTGCATCTCTAAATATTTAAAAAAAAAAAAACTCCATAGACCATTATGTTGATGAGAGATACAGGCCTCACTCACTCACATGGAAGTTTGAGATAGATAAAGACTTACAGGACATAAATCGTTGATGATTTCATCGTAGGAAATCCTGTACTTCTGATGAATAACCTGTATATATAAACATAGACAACAATTAAACAAGATGGGAACAATTAAGACAGTTTTGATCTTAATCACTTCATATAAAAGAAATATTCATGAAGAAAAGAAAATAAAATACATCTTCTTGTCTTATTCAACATATTTATTCCAAGGCCTGTTACAAGGTCTAATGTTTATCTCTTGAAGTTAACACACATGATGTGCACGGTTATAAACAAGTACGTTAGAGTTTCCAAAAAGGTTTCCCTGAAGATATTTAGGGAAATATTGTTAAGAAATTTGGTATGATCATGGAAATATTGTTGATCTGGGTGTATCCTCCAACAAGTTTTCATATCTATTTCTCTCAACAACACCTGCTGCGTCCAATGGATTTTTGGCCGTGCTCTTGGTTTTTATTTTGCTGTTGTTTGGAGGCTGCACTTGGTTTGTTCTGCTCCTCTTCTTCTTTGGTACTTGAACTTAGATTGCTGGCCCCCTCTTATAGCTTGGTGGCTAGTTTGGTGGCTGCACTTGATTTTCTAAACTCTTCTACTTGTTTTGCAACTACGCTTGGTCTGTTACACCCATCTTGTTTGGCTATTGTGCTTAATTTGCTATGCTCCTCGTCTTGTTTAGAGGTTACTTGGTTTGTTGTGTCCCTTAGGTGTTTGGTGGTTGTGCTCAGTTTCTGAATTGTTCTTGCCCCAACCTCTGTTTAGGGCTTGTTTGTTTTCTATTAAAAAATAGCTTTAATTGTAACAAGCTTAGATCTTAGAAAAATTTAGCTAGTGTGCAGCTATTGTGAGAAATATTGTTGAGATATATGGTATAATAAGGGAAATATTTTCCATTTATGTAACTAGAACTGCTCTATTTCTATTATTTCTGTCTCTAAAATGATTCTAATTCCTAAATTCACAGGATTGATTCTCTTGGTCTTGTATATAATATGGTACTGTTCTCATGAAATAAAGCATATTGCATAGATGCATAAGGATTTGATGAATAATCCATGTATTTCCAACAGCTGTCTCGTGCCTATCCTTCATCCTGTTTTGTTTTAGTTAAATTTAAATCTGACTAAGTCTCCTAGGGATTTGTTGGGGCATAATTTTCTTTCCGTGACCAATATAGTATATTTTACAATGATAGTAGTTACTTCAAACATGAAAAAGCATTTAAAGATAATCTTGATCTAAAAGTTAAAGCAGATCTGTCTTCTGTCCTTTATATTTGCTAGATTTATCCTGTCACCAAAACTACTCATTTCATGAAACTTCCAGATTTTTTTGATAAGGTAAAAACAAAAGAAAATGCAACACAAAATCATCATTCACCATTAAATAGTGAAGCCCCAGCAAAATATGAGCACATTAAAACCATGAAAAGGTTCTAAATTATCAAATGAGACACACTTACCAAGAATCCAACAGCCTGTCTTATGTGCTTGAGTTCATCCCATGATGACCCTGCATACTGCAAGTTTGTGATCGAGGCAATTAGTTGGAGCTTTTATTAAAATGCGTACAACAATTCAAAAGGACGTAGAAGTGCATAACAACAAGTCATCATCACCATATGTCAGTAAAGCCAAGTAATATAATACCATAACTTGAGATAAACGCATTACAGTTAAAGCAAAAACAATTTACCTCTTCCTTTGCTTGGCAGCACCAAAGCTCTAATTCAGCTAATCCAGCTTTCACATATTCCCCATTGCTGAATGTGCAACAATCGCGTCGAAGAAGAAGACTGTAATCATTTGAGAAAAAAGGTGTTAGCCTTCCCACATTTTAAGGAAAAAAAAATTATGATGCAAAAAGAAAATGTTATGCATGTATGCAAAAACTACTTACCTATTGAAAAGTTGCACATTAATATATGAGAATGTCTGACTGAAGATCTTTTGAATAAGAACTGGTGGCACCTGAAATAGAAAAAAAATATACCACACTTTAGCAATTTTGAGAAATGGAATGGACGTGGCTAACAGAGGTAATTGCTCAGTAATCAGAAGTTAATAGAGTTTTATCTTCTTACAAAGTTCTCTTTTAATGTACAGAGGAGGGAATTTAGGGATTCAATAGTACTCTGCCAGTGAACCATTGGGGAATCTTTAGCTAAGGATCGACCAGAACGTAACCCTCCCTTTGATGTTCTTGGTGCCTACATATCAACATGAGATTTGCATAAAGAACATATAGAATGAAAAAATATACAACAAAAATAATATTAGGCTCAGAATCATTGGGAATTTATAGAAAATATCTGGTAAATAATTATAACTACATGAACAAGACATTGTATTATACTTTGTCCAGGAAACTTGAGTTGTAACAATTGATAAATTGATTTCAACACACCTGGATGCATAGTGCAAGAACTGCAGTTAAATCCTTCTTCAAATTATCCCGAATGATGCCATATATTTTCTCCAAATAGGCTGTGAGCTGCTGCTTGAAAAGCAAGGCGGGGTACTTAGCTTCTACCTTGCGCACAACATCGGATGGAGGGGCAGCAAGGTTGGCAGAAGAGGGGGATGAAAGAAAACTCTGCAATTTATACCCTTGAATTAATCATTGTAATTGTTCAAGTGCTAGATGAAAATCAGTTTGCATACAATTTAAGAAATATCCATTACCATAGTCATTCTTCCAAAGAGGGATGTTGGATTAGGTGGTTTTCTAACTGGGGTAGAATTTGTTGAACTCCCAGATTTAAGACTTTGTTCAAGTAAAAACAATAACGCAGATGTATTCGACAGCCAATAAGCCATATGATCATTGCCATCTTGACTCTGTAACGTAAAAGAGAGAGCAAGGAAGAAGAAAGTCAAATATTTATTTACTTTTGAAGAGTGCACTAACACTTTCGTTAGTTATCACAAAAACATAATTAATATTGAATATCACAAAAAATTAGATTCAAAAACATTTAACATTACAGTACCCACAAAATAATTCATCGCTCAATGAATAATACAAACAGGTTCATAAAAACATAAACTCTACAAAGAAATGGAGGGAAGAATAACCACAACAATAAACTATGAAACTGCCAAAGAAGCATTCAAGCCTGCTTACATGCTACTTCTTACACCAATAATTTCACAGTAAGAATATCCTGGAAAAAGAATTAAACTAAAAAACGAGACATCCCCTCCTCCAATACAATAGTTATTAACTGATAATGAACATTACATTCCACTAGACTGCATATTCAGTAATTTTTGTAATAGACCACATTAAAATAATCTGCGTAGTTATGATGTACAATTCAGTTTTCCGTAGGCTGCATTAATCCATGAAACACCCTTAGCAGGATGAGGAGTTGATGACAAAACAAAATCTTTTTGGTATAAGTATGATTTTTCTCACTAGGATGCACTTGCTTTCCCTGGATTGAAGTTTTTAATTTTTGGATTATCTAGGCTTGCTGCAGATTTTAACATCTTTAGAAGTTCTAGATCTTCAAACCTACATTTCTAACAAAACCTACTCTAATTTAAAGCATTAAGAAAACATATATTATTAAAATAACCACTGAAAGTGACCCGTTTCTATCTTACACATAAATTAGATATATGTCTGAAATTATATTAGTGGGTCCAAACTTTACCTTACATGTTGATTTTGTGATGTTGAGTTAAATTTAAAATTCATTTACTATGATAGTATCAAATTTATCTTAAGAGGTTTGTTGTACTTATCATCGTGTAACCTCCCTTTATTCTTACACTTGAAATACTAAAAAATTATAATATATAAGTAAATGCAAATCTACCATAGGTCCTCGCTAGGGTAGGCTTTGATACCAAATTAAAAATTGGACTTTAAGCTCAAGTCATTCTCACAAAACTGACTTGTAAGATGAGAATTGTTCCTACTTATATATATTGTAAATTATCTCTAGTCGATGTGGGATCTCCAATAGACTTAAAGTCTAATTTCTACGAGTTTCTTATTAACTAGTTAGTTTTATTGGTTATGGAAGAAAGAAAGAAAGAATCGTCCATTTGTGGTAATGCATAGTCTACGGCACATTTCGATGGAATTTAAGTCTAACATGTTTCAGCAATTTTTTGAACAAGCAGATTTGGCTTCTAATTGGTGTAAAACAAATATTTTTTAGGGGTTTCTTTAACAGATATGTTGAGTAGCTTTGCTTCATCTAGGTTTTCTTTGTTCTACAGCTTGTTTTCCTTTTGAAAGAGAATCTGCTATCCTCCAAACACTTTGTAATCATCTTCTCAGCAGTAATGAATTTCTTTTAAATTCCCCCTTCCCCAAAACAAACAGCAAAAAATACACTCAATTTTTAATCATACTCCCATTGCACCCCAAAAAATTATATCAAACTTACAAATGCTTAAAAAAAAGGCAGAAAAGTAAGTTTTTACATTTTTAACATGATATACAATTTAAATTGTGAAAATACATGGGATAAATCATATTATCTTTAACATAATTAAATCCTCCTGTACTATGCTCAAAATTTTCAACTAGGCTTTTCTCCTAATATTATCTTATCATGTGCCATAAAATATAATTTAGAATAATGTAATTACACTACCTCAATTTCAGAACCAATCATTTGAATCAGACGATCAAATACACTGGTTCTTTCAGCTTCAAATGATTTCCAGTGGAGAAGACATTTGTAAATGGTGAATGCAGCAATGGGTTTTCCATGATTGAAGCCAATATTTTTCATAACACAGTTAACAAGCGAATCAACATTCTCCTACAGTAAACAAGAGTTTACATTGAGAATGATATGTTTTGCATGAAGTACCATGACAACAAACAGAATTAAATTCCTAATTTTAAGTACATACATGTTGTCGTTCAATGTAAGATCTCCTCAGTTTGAAGTCAGATTCTGTACCAAATTGTTTCACAGGCGTGACATATGTATCCTGCAAAGGTCAGTCAATTTATACTCCATTGGACACAGTCAAGTGTTACAGAAGGCACACAAAAACAGTAGTAGTAAAGAATACTTACAACAGCTTTCTGCTCTTCTGCCACATGGTGACCATTTTCTAATTTCTGCATAAAAAAATGTCAGTATTTCAGTAGATGTATATTTACATGGAGAGCATGAGAACTTGTATACCTTAGCAACAATAAATTACCTCGTCCACTGGGGAAGACAAGTGCTCTGCTATTGTTTTCACAGATGAGTTTAGTAGTGATTGTTTCTGAAGAATATGGTTTGCAGATTCCATGTCTATGAATTTCTCTTCAAGCCTATAAATATTAAAAAATGGTCATGATGACAGACATCTTGTTACAGCAAATAGAGTATGAATGATAACCTTTACAACTCAGGAGACAAAAACGGGTTCAAAACATCAAACGATGTCAATTAAATATTTCTCTTATATCAACAAAGTTTAATCACAAATACAACCTCTGCATAGCAGTCTTCAACTGGACTACTTTTGATTCCGCATCCAAAGCTTGCTTTAACCTTTCTTCACCAATTTTGTTAGCCTCTTTGTACCTTTTTTCTGTTTCATCAATTTTCTTTTCCAGTGAACTCACCATGTTCTGTAACAGAATCCATGAAATACTATCTTAATAATACAATATGACAATAGATCTTCCACAAAATGTGATGATATTATCAATATACAAATACTTTCTTGAAATGAAGCACGGATATCCATGCCATAACCACTTTACCTTGAGTTTCTCATTCTCACTATTGAGCTTCTCCAACAAAGCATGGTCAACAACTGGAATCTCCTGTATAATGGGAGCTTTCTCTGCTGCTATTTTTGTAGCCTCCCTCTCCTTTTCAAGAAGTAACTTAGTTTCTTTAAACTGAAGTTGCATCTCTTGCAAAGCAGATTGTAATCTTTGATTTTCTTGAGCTTTTGATTCTTCCATGTCAACCTATATGCAATAATGCAGGCTTAAGAAGCTTTCCAAGATACTAACTAAATAATGTTTATCAATTTCTTACATCTTTCTCAGAAAGTGCAGAAAGAAGTTCCTTCTCATTAATTACACAAATCAAATTCACTCCAGTAAGAAAAGTTTCTAAAACAAGTATTGCTAAGGTGCTAAAAAGCGCACTACGACATTTTGTTTTATTAGAAGTTAGTAAAGAAAAATCCATGGTATCTTACCCTCAAACGTTTTTCCAGCTGCAACCTTAATGTAAGGTCTTCAACTTGCTTTTCAAGCTTACTTTTGGCAGCTTGGAGAGCTCCTGTTTCTCTTGCAGACTGCAATAAAAATAAAAATCTCAATCATACACAAAAAGTGGTGAAAACTCAATCTGAAGAAGTAATAGTATTGAAAAAGTTCCCCTCGCCAAAAAAAGTGTATAAAATTGACCTAGCATTTTTAAGGCCCAACAATCACAGATAGTTGATCCTAACATATTACCTCTTCATACAAAAAAGTAAACCCAAACAATATATGCAACCATACTGCTTGCTGAGATATGCAATCTGATTATACATCTAGTTAGGTGCAAGCATACAGTAGAGTAGGGACAAAGATGAGAAAAGGTCAGTGGTTGATCTACTTTGGACTTTGTGAAGTATGATAACATTGTTCAATTACTTAAAGTGAAGTATATGCCAGTGGCAGTCAAAGCAAGAGAATAAAAACTGTTTGAAGGGGAAATTGAGTAATCAACAGCTTAAGAGGAATATTCAAATAATACTACTGCTGAAGCCGAAGTTGAATCCAGATTTTTAGTAGCATAATGGTGTACCATGTAGATTTTACTGACATCCACATTTTCTGTGAAATTTTTCCTGGTATAAGGATTCCATTCCTTTTTGGCATTTAGGATTAATAGAGCCCTAAAATATGTCCAATGCATCCTTAGATTAGCTCCCTCGTCAACATTTTATACATTTCCTATTTGCTAACTAGAAACTCGAAATGAAAAGGCAGACAGATTCAGACAATATCCCTAATATGCATGCTATTTGACTGCATTCTGCAAAAGTTTTATAGGTAATACATTCTTAGTTTAAAGTTACAAAATGCTTTTGTGAATTTCAATGCATGAAAGGAAAAGAAAATATTTGCTGCTTTTGAAATTAAAGTATTTTTGAAGCTTTAATTCAAATAAGCATGTAGTAGTTTGAGATGGGAATATTAGGTTAGGTATGCATTTTTCATAAATGAGGTAGTCAACTACATGCTATCCATATCATAGATACAATTGATCAAAGCGAAGTGGGATATTATTGGCTGAAGGCATAGAGTAGTGAAAATGAGAACCTTGCAGTAAAGATATAGGCAGTACCTATGATAAATGCATGAAGTGGAAAAACCTCTGCCTGGAGGATAATTAATGTAGTTTTACAATGTTGCTACATGAAGTGAAAATTTCGTGCAGGATAATGAAGTTTTGTACAGTACTACAATGATTATGGGTTAGCTTGGAATGTGATGAGGGAACCATTACAAAGCTTTCATGTACAAGTCAATTTCTACATATCAAAACTTAACATGTTTTTCTTTTGACTGTGGCTCAAAAGCAGTAAAAAATACTGCCTAGTAATTACTTGCTACTTAAAGAACATTATGCTACAAATTCTAAAGGGCATATACCGCAAACTAATTGTCTCAATACACCTATGAATTTACTGAAATCTAAATTCAATTTCCATAAAAACTATTCCCTGGGTACTATCATGATGATATTTATGAGCTCACAGGTCACAACACAAGTTTAAAACATATTTTCATGCATGGATGCCAAGGATTAAGGAGTAAATCATAAGTACATACCAACTTGAGCTTTCGCAACTCTTGCCGAGCAACTTTTCCTCTCCATGCACATTGTGTTGTAATTGCTGCTTTCTTTAGTTCGGTGAAATGAAGTTGTGCCAAGTATTTCTGGCAGTGGCTCTACAATACACAATCATCAATGTTGAAATAACATTCTATTTGAACCCAAAGTAAAAATTCAAAAGCTCGGTAACAATGATTTTGCATTAGAATGCATGAACAGAAACAGTAAAAATGTTCAAAATACCTGAATGACAATTGCTGCTTTAGTCCTCCTTCTAAAGGATAGCTCACATCGTGCAGCCATTCCCCTCATACCAGTCTGGATAGAGACAGCAGCAGTATACAAACCTTTGTATGCCCTCCTAGCAATATGCATGCGGAAGCACCTCTGAATCACCAAACTAGAAGCCTCCTGCCGCATTCCCTCGTATACTTGCCGAGCAAGTTGTCCTGCAGTCAGTACAAAGAAAGTCATCAGACTTCACAAAGTACAAAAATTTCTTCCCAATTGCAACATGTGAGTTAATATTTCAAGAAGCAAAGAGCAGATACCTCTGCATGCAGCTTGAATCCTCAAAGCCGATAGACGAAGCAATATGAAACTTCGGCGTGACAAATATGAACGAATTTTTCTCTGAATAATGTTTGCTGACCTTCCTAAGATTTCACTTCTACGGGTATCTAGTTCTGCCATCTGACCAGCTCGAAGAAACACCTTTGTCTTGCCAATCTGTGGCAATAAACAAAACCACTAAATTAGAAAAAGATAATATAAGCCTTGTATCACCAATATGCAATTATCTAATGCAATGGTGGATATCATTACTGTTGCATAATCAGGAGAATTATGCTGTAATTAAGTGCAGATTCCATTTATATTTATTAGGAGAGATTTGTTAGTGATTTGATTTTATTTGATTTGTACAGCTTTAAACAACCATTATAAT
>Ga0123341_1002453_pt1 | contig 15283 bp, 12 predicted proteins | sample Turbeapinknodule_FD_89959 | JGI IMG/M metagenome (GOLD analysis project Ga0123341, IMG submission 89959) | Root nodule microbial communities of legume samples collected from Mexico - Turtle bean Mexico pink nodule | ecosystem: Host-associated > Plants > Roots > Nodule | place: Mexico: Nepantla... | reverse complement strand
GCAGTTCTCTCTGTGCTGGAAAATATCAGTACTGTTGGCAGGGTTACAGATGTCACACTGAATATGCTCAGCTCAGCTGAAATTTTGCTCAGAAAGCTCCTGGTCAGTTTTAATTTGATCGATTATGGCTTTAGTTGTATTAAAAAATAGTAGTATGCAGATTTTTTTTTTTATATTTCCCCACTATTTTTTTTTTTTACTTCTGACTAATTTTTTTGTAATTTTAACTTTAAAAAAAGTTTACTGTTAATGTTTGTTAACAAGTACTAATGCAGAATTTGATAAATTCGCGTGGTCCAATTGAAGATCCTTCTCCCATAGCTCGTGCAAGCAGATCACTGATTACTGGTCAAACAGATGGCTTGTTGTCATATAAAACAACTTCCAGCTTGATAAGCTCTTCAAGTTGTTGCTTTTCAGATTGTGATATTGATTCACATTTATTGGGGCTTTTGAAGGTATACCATTTTGTTAGGAAAAGTTTTTTTTTCTCAGAAATTTTGCCTGCTCTTGTTTGAGATGCATCTTGTTTAACTTAAACATCATGTGTCTGTCTTAAGTGAATTCTGCATTCTTGTCTGTATCTGTATATTAATAAAGGAAGATGGTATTGGAATGTTTTCATTTTGCAGGAGAGAGGTTTTCTTTCATTATCAACTGCATTGTTGTCATCATCTATATTGCGCACTGGGACGGGCCATGTCATGGAACTCTTCATGGATGTCACATCATCAGTTGAGGCTGTTATTCTATCTTTTCTTTTTAGTCGTTCAGGTTGGCTACAAATAACACTCACATTAGTTTCATCAATTATTAGAAAGAAGCAAGTGAGATGTTGAGTAATTTGATTCACTCTCTACTGTTGTAGGCTTGATATTCCTATTGCAGGATCCTGAACTTTCTAGTACATTAATCCTTGCTCTTAGGGGTGGTCATCGAGGCAACAAGGAAAATTGTATTCCTCTTCAATATGCTTCCATTTTGATTTCAAAGGGTTTCTTTTGTAGTCCACTCGAGATAGGAATGATAATTGAGATGCATTTAAAAATGGTTAGTTGTGCAACAAAAATATAATGTCTTCACGCCCACTGTTTTCTTTGTTCCTGCTCTTTTTTTCCAATGAGTTTCAACTTTGTTTCTGGTTTGTATCTAATTGAGATAATTTCTGTGCTTGCCCTAGGCCAATGCCACTGACAGTTTGCTTTCATCGAATCCACAGTCGGAAGAGTTCCTATGGGTTGTCTGGGAACTCTCAACACTTTCACGGTGCCAATTGCCTTATTTGAATTGAATATTAAATATTCTTAACACAGTTTAAGTTCTAAATTAAACCTGTGGATGATTTGTAGATCTGATTGTGGGCGCCGGGCATTATTAGCTTTGGGAAATTTTCCTGAGGTATGTACCTAAATAATTAGCTATAATAATACCGCATCAGGAAGCTTATGCTATATGATTCTTTTTGTATGGTCTGTTGCCTTACTTGGATGGCTGGATTATTGTTATTTTCAGAAGTAATATGCTCATATATGTTAGTTGTGAATGTTTGGTCTGTCTCTCTCCCTTTTTGTATTTTTCCTGGAATTCTCTGACTCTTCGATGTCTGAGGGTGAGTTTGAGTGAACAACTTCAATAAGCACTTAATAAGCTCTTGTCACATTAGAGATTATCTCAAATTTGACTGTAAAACCAATTAAAGAAGTAAGTTAGAAATAACTTGTTTTGATAAACTTTGCCAAGAAGCTTATTTAAATAAGCTAAAAGGGATTATAAGGGTAGAAGCCCACATAATTTCTGTGGAAGCTCTTCCAAATGCCTCCTAAATTCAGTGGTAATGTGCAGTTACAGAAATTAGCTGTAAATGTTACAAAGACAGTTTAGGTTACAGACTGTGGCTGGAGTTTTTATGTGGTATTACACGCTTTAGTACGTAGTATATTGCTTATTTTGTGGCTTATATAGTATGATATTTCCATTTCTGTAGGCTGTTTCCATCTTAATTGAAGCACTAAGTTCCATCAAGGAATCTGAATCTGTTGGGAAAAACAGCGGTACTCAAGTCATTCTATCTCTTTCTTATACACAGACATGGTATTGACATGATTTCTTCTTAAGTGGTCTAAAGTGCTAGTTTTAACTCTATTTGTATTCAGGATCTTCAGCGGTAAATCTTACAATATTTCACTCAGCTGCTGAGATCATTGAAGCCATTGTTACAGATTCCGCATCTTCTTCTTTGGGTTCATGGATTGGACATGCTATGGAACTTCACAGGGCTTTGCATTTCTCATCTCCGGGGTCCAACAGAAAAGATGCTCCCTCACGGTTGTTGGAATGGATCGATGCTGGTGTAGTATACCACAAACATGGGGGAATTGGTCTCATGCGTTATGCTGCTGTATTGGCTTCTGGAGGGGATGCCCAGTTAACATCAACTAGCATCTTAGTTTCAGATCTGACTGATGTTGAAAATGTTGTTGGAGAGTCTTCTAGTGGTTCTGATATTAATGTTATGGAGAATCTTGGAAAATTTATATCTGAAAAGTCTTTTGATGGTGTCACTCTTCGTGATTCTTCTCTGGCACAGTTGACAACGGCATTAAGGATTTTGTCTTTTATTTCTGAGAACCCAGTATGTAATAATCTATTTTGAATAATTCCATTTATAATTATATGTCCTTTCTTATGACAGTTTTAACCAATGCAGACTGTTGCTGCGACTCTCTATAATGAAGGTGCTGTAATAGTTATTTATGCCATTTTGGTGAACTGCAGATTCATGCTTGAGAGGTCCTCGAACAATTATGGTACGTTTATTACAAATTTACAATAGATTGGCTACATTCTCTTCATAATATTTGATATGCATTACATATCAGATTAGTGAGTTAATGTTATGTTATGAACAGTTTTCAAGAAAATAGCTGTTTGAAAGACATGTTATATTATCTTAATTTTTTTCATAATCATAAATTTAATTGTTAATTCTGGTATCTGGTTAGTGTAGGCTACTAAATTTACACAATTAGATTATTCCCACCGTACATTGTTCTCTAATAAAATACTGTATCTCTTGAAACTAAATGCACAATGGCACTTGGATGGAGAAGACATGTTACTGAAATGGCTTTGTTTTTTGTTTATGGTTTCTCCTTCTACAATAGATAGAGAGGCACTTCTCGATTCCTCTAAAGTTATCTCTAATTTCAATGCCCCCTTTAGCCTATGTGTATATCTTATTCTACCTTATTTTTACTTCCTACACTGTACACCGAACTCCTACATGTGTACACCTTATTCTTAATTCCTACTTGTGCATAGCTTCTACACTTTGTTTTGTTGTTGAGACACATGACATGCCCAACATAAATTCTTGTTCTGAATTTCAACCACATCACAAGCAGTAAAATATTCCTCTATGATAAAATAATTCATATATGGCCTCCTTATAAGAAAAAATTCATTGAATGTACAACTAAAGTTAATAGGATAAACACTTGTACGATAAATGGGGTGTACACAACTAAGTCACACGAATCCATGGGCTAAGCTCAAACCAGTCTGTCATAACTGATTATGATTTTGAATTACTAATTACTGCCTTGCAAAGTGGTACTCTCCATTTGTTGTTTTTAAGGTTTTGGTAAAAAGTGGCCGAGTTCTTTGGTGTAATTGATGCAGACACCTGATTGAAGCCAAACACAAATTCAAGTGTTTGTTTAACATGCAAGAATCAATTTCACCATTTAAATGACAGCGATACCATGAAAATCACAGTGTTTATTTACTAGGGACTAAATAGTTGCTGATATTGTTCAAGAGGTCTTGGTCACTTTTGACATGTAGATGGGAATCCTTGCTGTTATTAGTGCCTCATTTTTGTTTTATGTGTTCTAGATTCTTAACCTTGATTTTATTTGTACTTTGCTTATATAACTTGTAATGCAATTTTCCTGTCAAAGAAATTTTCTGCTATCCATTTTCTCTTTAACTTTGCTAAATGTAATGTTCCATATCTTTGAACAGATTACCTTGTAGATGAGGGTACAGAATGCAATACCACTTCAGATTTACTCTTAGAACGGAATCGTGAGCTAAACATAGTTGATCTTTTGGTTCCTTCACTGGTGCTACTTATTACATTATTACAGAAATTACAGGTGTGTCCTTAATAGAATATTGGTGTTTTTCTGTTGTGGTTTTATTAGTTTGGAAATATGGAAACAATCTACATTTGAAATATGAACACATATCCTACTAACCTAAAAATAATTTATAAAATGTTTGTACAGTTTATAGAGGTGGGATTGATTATTACATTTTGATTAGTAATTAATAATTATATCTCAAACCTAAAAAAGTTATACATTCGTAGTTTCATTTAGCTTTTCGTTATGTTTGAGCCAAAAAAGGTCACCCTTGCGTCTGATGGCCCTAACTGAGGCCATTTGATGAAGCATGATATAATGTCTGTCATTGAGCAAAGGTTCTCTGCTCTTTTCTATTCTGGTGATATCACTGCTATGGGGTTTGCTAGATAACTATGGACACCAGTTTATAAAGGAGGATCTATTGGTTCAATTGGTTTGCTTTTTGATTGCGCCTTTAATTGAAGTTTCTGTGAAATTTAATTTGAAGTCCCTATTAGAGAAAGATTGAGTATAACATAACTTTAAAAGCTAGCTGAAGGGAGGAGAATTGCTCAAGTCTTATTTGTTGGAGTATTTTGGTCTTATTCCTAGCTTATGTGGGACATCTTAACTCTCCTCTCATGCCTAGGGCTGGACATATATGTGTGTTCTGATTGGGTTTGGACATATAAGTGCTTAGTTGGAATCAGTTAGTTTGAAAGAGGTAATTAGAGGCTACTTTAGAGTTCTTGGAGAGAGGTTTTGAAGCTTGGATAAGTAATGGAGAGATGATTGGCAAGAAACAAGGAGAGATAGGGCTTCAACTTCAAAACTGACTAATGAGGATGAAGATATTGGAAGATCTACTTGAAGGGTCAACTTCAACATTTAAAGAGGAGAAGAACCTGGTGAATCTTTTGGGTGGAAACAACATTAAAGGTGTTAGAAAAGTTGGAAATGGTGAAAGGAGGAGGAGCAAGAGCAGGATGGTTGAAGTATGATTCAGGAATTGGGAGATTACGCTGTTCTTTTAGAGATAATGTGTATGTTGGATGAATGGGTCAATTGGGTTTAATTATATTTCGAACTCAAAGGAGTGACTGATTGGGAAAGGCTATGACATGGAGGGTATTGATTGGCTAGAAGTTTAGTGCTCTTATGGTTTGTTTTGAAATCTCACATTGACTAGAGATATACAACCTGAACTGATTTTCTAGATGCTATTCCAATGGTGGAGCATTGCTCACATAATCTATCTTGGACTTATTTTTCTGGATGCTCCAATTGGAGGTTCCAGTCCTTGGTGGTGATGCAAAACCTGTATGAAATGGTGTTGGTGTTGAAAGAAACCTTGGTAGAAGTCTGTGTGGAGCAGTTTGATCTCTATGTATTTCATGGAAGTCTAATATGCATGAGGTCTTGAAATCAGGTTATGGCGGCTCAGTGGCGCTTTGTGCATCCCAAACCCAAACAACTACATCAGAAAATAAACCTAACACACCCTACCTCAGCTTCAAGCACCCCAGCCACAGCCTCCTCTTGTTCACACTCCATGCCGGCGCAGCCTGCTCTGTTTCCAGTGCAGCTGTGCTGCTGTCCTACTACAGCACTATTGCTGTCACATAGCTGCTGTCCTGCTGTCTTCATCCTGCTGCCACATGTAGTGCCACTGCAAGTGCTCTTTTATTTTTATTTTTCTTTCTATTTCCTCTTTGTTCAGCACCTCCAAGCATTCCTAAATTCTTGTTTTCTTCTTTTCCACTCAATAATTATTCTCTGAATACCTGCAACATTTGGTCACCAGTTTTCCAGCAACCCAAATGGCAACTTAACAAGGTAGTTCAAGAACATCCAACATATAATTAGAAATTTAGGACATTATCTTATATTTTGTTGTTACTTTAAGTCTAGAACAGGATTTGGTGATGTTTTAATTTGATTTTATTGTTATTTGAACGTCTAGAAATATTATTATTACTTATTTTGTTTTTTTTTCATTATCTTTAGCATTATAATTATATTTCTGCATTTTTTAATTATCTATATATGCATGTATTTTTTTTGTCCACGATGCTTCTGCCGTAACCAGTTGTGACATCCAATATTTTTTCATAAAGGATTTTGGGATCACCGATATTTTCTGTTATCGATATCAATAACACTGAAGAATTTACATGTTAACATCTTATGGTTTTTAACTTATGAGCTCGTATGATTATTGAGGAGTGTCCATAGGACTTCAGTGGTATATTATTTGTGTTATCTTTTTTGCCTTGGTTCCTTTTCTGGCTATTCCTTTTAATCTTGTGTGGATGTGATGATTTGGTTGGAGAACATTATATCTAATTTATTACTGTTATTATATTATTATTATTATTATTATATGTTATCTCTTTTTACCCTTCTCTGACTTTAAATTTCTTTTTTGTAAAAAAACTTAAAAAACTGGCATTCTTCTAGTACCTTGTGCAACATAAGTTAAATAAACTAAGGTTGTTTTGGTTGCATTTTAGGAAGCAAAGGAGCAACACCGAAATACAAAATTAATGAATGCTCTTTTACGATTGCACAGGGAAATAAGGTATCTCTTAGTTTCTTTTTCTTTCCATCTTGTTAGAGAATCTTTCTTCTTTACACTGATCAAATCCTGGTAATTGCAGCCCTAAGCTAGCTGCATGTGCAGCGGACTTGTCATCTCGATATCCTGATTATGCTATTGGTTATGGAGCTGTCTGTCATCTTATTGCATCAGCACTTGCTTTCTGGCCAGTGCATGGATGGAGTCCAGGTCTTTTTAACACCCTTCTGGCCAGTGTTCAGAGTTCTTCACTGTTGACTCTAGGTCCAAAAGAAACTTGCAGTTTACTCTATCTTTTGGTATGTCCATTCCATTTGAAGTTTTACTGTGCAAAGTTGTGTTGTTGATGTTATTTCTTTAAATGCTATATATTGCTTGGTGCTCTTCCATTCTTAAATTTATGTTTTTATTTATGGGCTGTGTAAATTAATTTAGTGGAGTGTTTGCATGATTAACTCCTCTGGTCTTACTTGTTTTCTATTTCAAGAGTGATTTATTTCCTGAAGAAGATATATGGCTTTGGACTAGCGGAATGCCCTTGTTAACAACACGAAGAATGTTGGGTATTGGAACCATATTGGGGCCTCAGAAGGAGAGACATGTCAACTGGTATTTGGAATCTGGACACCTTGAGAAACTGCTTGGCCAGCTGGTGCCACATCTTGACAAAATTGCTGAGATTATACAAAATTATGCAATTTCTGTATGTAATTTCTTCCTCAATAATGAACTTCCAAATTTCTAATACGGAGTACGCATTATTGGTAGAGCTTGCGTGAATGTCTTTTTTTCCTCTGATTTTTCGGCAGGCATTAGGGGTCGTTCAAGATCTTCTGCGGGTTTTTGTTATTCGAATCTCCTGCCAAAATCCTAAGTATGCATCCATACTTATAAAACCGGTGTTGTCCTCAATTGTTCATCTTGCTTCAGAATCATCATTTCCTTCAGATACAGATGCATACAAGGTAAGATTCATGTCTGCCCCTAAAATTTGTATCTTGTATTTCTTCCTTTCTAGTTTGACATTTTGAGGAATTTAGTTTCTTTATTTTCAGATTTTGAGGCTTCTTGATTTTCTTGTAAGCCTGTTGGAGCATCCACTCGGAAAGGTGATTTTCAATACTGTCTGTATATACTTGTGGATCTATTTAGATTTTTCCTTTGTTATTGTCTCTCGCTTTTGATATGATTATAATTACCAATGTAGTTTTATTAATTATTATTGATAGCAGTAATTTACATAAAACTGGTACACTTTCTCTCTGTCAGGTCCTATTGTTGAGGGAGGGCACTCTTCAGATCCTAACTAAACTGCTGGATAGATGTTTTGTTATTACTGATGATGGAAAGCAGACTCCTGATAGTTCTGCAACATGCAGCTTTAATATTTATAGTTGGTGTCTCCCAATATTCAAGTTTATCATGCTCCTTTTTCATTCTGAAACTTCTCATCATTACCCCCGAAGACATGACTTGTGAGCAGTTTACATTCTAGTAAATATTATGTTTTATTCAAGTTTTACAGCTAAGTGATGACCTTTCTGGTGTTCTGGCAGTAAAAATTTTGAAAAATTGAGTGATGAAGATTCTGCCCTGATTTTACAATATATTTTGAAGAGTTGTCAGGTGACTCTCAATACTGTTTGTATATACTTGTAGATCTATTTAGATTTTTTGTTGATAATGATTTGCCTTTACTTGTCCTTGGGCAAAGGGGTGCCAATATCAATTGTCTTACAAGTCACTTTGTAGCTGTAAATTGTAGTGTCTTTTTGTTGCTCTCCTAATGTTAACAAAGAATTCTGTTGTTTCAAGGTCCTGCCTGTTGGAAAGGAGTTACTGGCTTGCCTTACAGCTTTCAAAGATTTAGCATCTTGTGATGAAGGCCAAATGGCATTTGGAGCTACTCATTTGGGTATCAACTCTCATGCTTACGAACTTGATCCTCGGAAAGGTGATAGGAATGTAAATTATAGTGTCTCTAGTGTAGCTGAATGGAGGAAATGCCCCCCTTTACTCAGCTGTTGGATGAAGTTGTTGAAATCTATTGACGATACAAAGGAGGGTTTGTCAACTTGTGCAATTGAGGCTGTCTATGCGTTATCTGTTGGGTCCATACAGTTTTGCATGAATGGGGATAGGTAAGTTTTCTTATTTATATCTGGATTACTGCTTCTGGTTAACTTGCACATGTGCTTATGATAACATGATTAACTTGCACATGTGCTTATGATAACATGATTAACTTGCACATGTGCTTATTATTATCATTGTTCATTAGCATAATTTTGTGTATTTTTATTATTATTCATGTAACTGGAAAAGCGCATGTTATGAAACAATTCCTTTATCCAAGTATATGTATAAATATAAATGTGATTATTTTAATTTAATATGTAATTAAATGTGCTGTTATACTTGTTAACTTTTTATTTCACTCTTTAGATAAAATATTCTAATATATCCAAGGAAGAAAAATTATGACAAACAGTAATTTGTCATGATTTTGAATCATGACATTATCCAACATGACTCAGTTAAATTATAAAAAACATTTTTTGACCAATCATCCCTTTGGTACCTATTAGGCACTGTCTCACATACTTTTCAGCTTCTTGATCAAAATATGTTGGATTGGACCCACTTCTCATCAGTGTCGGCCAAGCCCCCGGGTTCACCAGCCCTGCTTGCTTTTTTTTGGTCACGCTCCTTTTTTTTTTCAGTTTTCATGCCCTTTGAGCCACAATTTTCTGCTCTCGTTCTTTTCTTGCTTTTAGTTGTTGTGTTTGTCTGTTTGTTGATCCTTTTGTGTATAATAAATTATTTAAAATCCATTTCAAAACTTAGTAAAGTGGTCATTTAATGTTTTCAGGGATTGGTACTATGTACCATTATTTGGGATTGATAACGATGTATAGATCCTAAAGAATAGTGAGAGATATTACTTCAACTATACATTATTTGGTCAGGGTCATGCTTTTGAAAAATACAACAAATTACTGTACATTTACCACATTAGTTCTCAATACGGTCAATTTCAGATCTCCGAATACTCAAAATACAATTGTTAGGACTTGAATACTTATCTAGACTATGGCACCATGACATTCTTGGTTGTGTCAATATTGTTTCATTTTTATTGCAAAAATTATTTGTTCTTAAGGAGAAACAACAATTTAAAATTTCAACCTATATTATCTATATATGTGAAGAAGTGGCAACAAACAGATTAAATATTACATCAAATAGATATCTGAAATCTTGATTTTATATGTTGATATCCCAAGTTTCTTAGAGCATTGAAAAGGAGGGTTTGATGTATATGAAAATTTTTGCTTACTTTGTCTTGCTGTTATTTTTTATCCTATGGCAGTATAATTTACAGTTTCTTTTGTTGGTTAGTTTGAATTCCGACAGAGTGGTTGCGTTGAAGTACCTCTTTGGGATTTCGGATGATATGACAAGATCAGTTGGCTTTCCCGAGGAAAATATAAATTACATACTAGAATTTAGTGCTTTATTAAGTTCCAAAGCTGCTATGGATGACTGTTTGGTTACCTCTTTCTCACAAATCCCATTATATCAGGTTTATACCCATTTGAATGTAGCCTCTTCTTTAGTAGTTTTTACCTGTATTAGTCTGTAACACTTGCTGCTCATTTTTTATTTAAGGTTTCCGAGTCCGTTAAGTCATTGTCATTAATATTGGAAAGACCTGCTGGTTCCATGAAGTTGGAGGATGCTGTTTTACCTCAATATGATGTTCTAGGTTTTTCAAATAGGCATCAGTTGCTTGAAAACAGTGTTGAAAAGATTGATGATCATCTTTATGTTGGAGGACTTGGGGACAAATTTCTTTGGGAATGTCCTGAAATATTACCGGATAGATTAACGCAGACAAATCTTGCTGCCAAGAGGAAGCTTCCATCAATGGATGGTCCTGTTAGGCGAGCCAGAGGAGAAAGTTTTCAGGGTGATATCTCTTCTCAAAATGCTTTTTCACGGGGTCCAGCACAGTCTGCTGTTTCTTCTGGTACTACACGTAGGGATGCTTTCCGACATCGCAAACCAAATACCAGCAGACCACCATCTATGCATGTGGACGATTATGTTGCAAGAGAGAGAATTGTTGAAGGGGTTACTAATGTAATATCAGTTCCACGAGCAGGATCTACTGGTGGGAGACCTCCATCAATTCATGTAGATGAATTTATGGCAAGACAGAGGGAACGGCAGAACCCTTCAGCAACAGTTGTGGGAGAGGCTGTGGGACACCTTAAAAATGCTTCTCCTGTGAAACCGGCAGATATGGAGAAGTTAAACAAATCTAAGCAATTGAAAACAGATCTTGATGATGATCTTCAAGGAATTGATATAGTTTTTGATGGAGAGGAGTCTGACCCTGATGACAAGTTGCTATTCCCTCAGCTGGATGATAACATACAGCAGCCAGCCCCAGTTATTGTTGAGCAAAGTTCTCCTCATTCAATTGTTGAAGAGACAGGAAGTGATGTTGTTGATAGTGGTCAATTTTCACAGATGGGTACTCCGTTACGATCTAACGTCGATGAAAATGCGCAAAGTGAATTTTCTTCAAAGATATCTGGTTCACGTCCTGATATGTCATTAACTCGCGAATCAAGTGTCTCTTCAGACAGGAAGTATGTTGAGCAGGCTGATGACTTGAAAAATGTTCAAGTTAAGCCTTCTGGTAGATATGATTCTGCAGCATCAAATACTTCATTTCCTATGTCTCTTTACAATAATCCATCCTCGTCTATGCAATTACCAGCTGATTCAAGGATGGTTTCCCAAAATTACTTGTTAAAGAACAGTCCTCAACACGGTGGTGTTGCTACTGGTTCTCAAGGACTGTACGACCAAAGGTTTTTGCCCAACCAACCTCCTTTACCACCCATGCCACCTCCACCGACAGTCTCACCTATAATATCTCACGCCACCGATTCTGTTCCTAGTCAGTCAACTTCATTTGTTAATCCTCAAGCAGGCACACAGCGTCCAGTGGCATTCCAAGTGAGAAACTTTTCCTCCTTTTTTGGTTACTGCTACATTCATGTGAATCTTTTTCGCTTGCCTGCATTTCTATCCTGGATAAGCGCCTACCACATTTATAATTTTTCCGTGCAGGTTCAATTGGACTATCCATCTCCATTCAACAATGGTACAACGGCAACAGCATTAGCATCTTCTATTCCGATGCAAGATTCAAAATACTCCAGGACATCTGTGTCTTCCCCTGGTGGACCTAACAGAGTTGCTCCTCCCCTTCCTCCGACACCACCTCCTTTCGTATCTAGTCAATATAATTTATCATCTGTTAAAAGTTCTGGCTCCCAACCTTCTATATATAATCAGACAAGTATGGGGACCACCGAACTTTCCCACTCCTCCATTGCATCTTCAGGAGCCAGATTGTCATCATACCCTAACCCCCCGATGGGGTTTAGTAGGCCTGCTTCCATGCCATTGTCTATGTTTGGAAATGCACCCAATCAGCAACAGACTGAGAATCAGCCAAACATCTTACAAAATATCTCGGTTCCTCCAGCTTCCTTTCAGTCAATGCACTCAGTTACTCAGTTGCAGCCCTTGCAGCCACCCCAGCTTACACGTCCACCACAACCACCTCAGCTTAGGCCACCTGTTCAAGCTTTACAGCAGTTGGAGCAAGGGATGGCTGTGCAAAGCAATGCTCAAGTGCATCAAATAAATATGCTGCAACAGTCTCAAGTTCCTTCAATGCAGACATATTACCAAACCCAGCAGCAACAGTTTTCACATGAGCAGCTGCAGCCGCATGTTGAATACACTCAACAGCCAGCGGATGGTCAATCACAGCAGCAACCAGATGCAGGATTGTCGTTACACGAGTATTTTAAGTCTCCAGAGGCAATTCAGGTATCTTTCAATTGTAATCGCATTAATGGGAGGATAGATACCATGCTTATTTTCTGTTTTAACTAAATGTACAATTTGATTTAGCACTGATTTAAATCTTATCATTTTACTCTTCTGGCATGACAGTCTTTATTGAGAGATCGGGACAAACTTTGCCAACTTTTGGAGCAGCATCCAAAATTAATGCAGATGCTTCAGGTTGTTCTTTTTAGGATTTATTTATTTCACAGATCTTGTGGTTGCTTACCAACAGAGAGTGGGGTCACACTAATGGTTTTCTTTTATGCCTATTGATTATCTTAGAAAATGAGTTTAACTTAAACTCAACCTTACAAGTTATTAAAGTGGGGACTGTTTTCACTCATATACTTTATTGTTTATACTATCTCTAGTCAGTGTGGGACTTGGGGTTTTTCCTACACACCCTTTCACTCCAACATTTTTGGGTTTGGAATGTGTATATCATCTTATTATAAATTAGGTCTATTTTCCACAGGTTTATTCTAAGTGTAGTTGTGCGTATGTGGTAGGTTAAGGTCTGATAGTTATGTATACCTATTTCACTTCCCAACATATTCTTTTGTATTTAAAATGGTTTCTTGGTTTGATGCAGGAAAGATTGGGCCAACTGTAGCCGCATTGATGACTAAGTAGAACTGTAAAAGCATGACTTACCAAATGCCTGTAAATGTACATTCGTTATCCAAATGACAAGTTGCGCTGATGCTTATGCCTCGGGCACTGAAATTTTGTTAATATGTACTTTTATTTTATGGATTTGTTTTTAATTCATTTAAATGAGCACATTATCAATTCCCATTATAATGGTTGGAATGTGGCTCATGGTGAGCTAAGAAGATGCTTACATTCATGTATTATCATGCCATATGTTGTATCAAATGTACAGTTCATTTCTCTTTGGTGCTAGGTTAGTAAATAACATTATCACTAACATCTACTATTCATTAGCATCACGCTATTAAATTAACGTTATCTCGCTCTCTCTCTCTCTTCAGCCCTTCTTTATTTATACTCTTACAGAGGGAAGAGTAGCAATAAAAAACATTGACTCCTCACATTTTTATCTCATTCATCATCCTACTTCTCTGTTTACAAAACTTCTCACCAACATCAATGAATCTCATATTACTCGTAAATTATTTTACTTGTTAAATTATTTTAGGAAAGACACCATATATGTTTGAAACAAGAAATCATAACAACACCTTTAATCTAAAACCTTTAACATAATAGATTTGTAAGTTTTTTTCATATATATTATTTTAACTACTAAAATATTTAATACTAGAATATCTAAAAAACAATAACTATTTAACTGATTTTTAACAACTATTCAACTATACGAAAGCAAAGGCAAAATTAACATCAAATTGGCATATGGACCATCCATGAGGAGCAGCTACAACAATGACCAATCAAGTAGTCTCATGTGAGCTATAATATAGGAGAATTAGACTAAAATTAAAAAAAAAAATTAATATAGAGATAGATTATACTTATTTATAAAGAACTCTAAAAGAATAGACTAGATATAAATCTATTATATCAATGAGTTTATGAATGAATAAATTTTAAGTTAGTCGATTTATTTGTATATGTATTTCCTTCTAAAAAAACTGAGTATTATATCTTATTTTTTCATAGTAATTAAAAGTGTTTTCCAAAGAGCATTTAACTTTTTACAATCTCATTTAAGTTGATGGTATTTGAAATTCTACATGAATACTTTTTAAAATTTTCCGTTTAATCTAAAATCCTTAACATTATATAAAATCCTTAACATTATATTAATTTATATGTTTGGTATTACTCGACTCAAATTTACATAAACACATTTTTTGTCTGGCTTGAGAATGAATTAATCTTCCAATCCTAACGATGGAAGTAATCAAAAAAATCATCATTTTATTTTTCTTCTTCTTCAAATCCTCATATAATTATTGATATATAGTTTTTCCCCTTAAAAATATTAATAAAGGTTTGATTCAATCGTTTTTGGGTATTGAAATAAACTTTATTGGGAGAGTTTGGCTATTTATTTCTTTTGAAAGGATAAGTTTCTAGCTGTTGGTGTCAACGTGTGATTTTCTTTTATCAAACATATTTTATGGTATTAAAATATCATTTCCTAAATTTTAAACATATTTGAGAATTTCACATTCTTACGTGGAAAATGCTTCTAGGAAGCTGTTGTTCCACTGTCTGGCTAAACATTTATCGTCGTACGTTTTATACGTGAGAGAAGATTTAGAAATATAAAAAAAAACAAGTAAATAATTTAATATTTTCTTTTATAAAAATAGTATTTTGGGAAAATTGATGAAAATCTTAGAGTTCCATGATCCGAGAAGCCCATGATCCAAGAAAAAAGAGTCAACGATGAATTCATTACAATCTTGAAAGAGACATTCTTTCTTACTTAGCTCCCATGTGCCTCTTTCTTGTATACAAAACATAATTTATATATTACAAAAAACATAAGTAACATCTCTATTTGGTTATGAAAAAAAAAAAAGTAGGTCCAAGTTTAATTCTTAACTTACCTTTTATACTTATTTTGAAATAAAATTACAAAATTCTACAAGTCCCTTAACTTTAACTATGTCTCACTTAACCTCAAAAGTATATTCATATT